>PVMK01116490.1_pt1:17500-29534 | contig 29534 bp, 28 predicted proteins | sample 1853481 | NCBI WGS metagenome assembly PVMK01 (sample SAMN08533507, study PRJNA380276) | Marine sediment metagenome, whole genome shotgun sequencing project.
TGGGCAGCAAGCTCCCATCGTTTCCGTTCGACTTGCATGTGTTAGGCATGCCGCCAGCGTTCAATCTGAGCCAGGATCAAACTCTTCAGTTTAAAGCTTTGAGCTTTATCTAAAGACGTAATCCCCAACTTTAAATTACAAATTAAACTTGGTTCTCACGTTTGATTTTGCCTATGCAATATCCAACGCGAGCACCCACACAAATTATCTGATTAAGTTGTTAAAGAACAAAAGCCGAATTTCGGCCAGCCCACAATTATACAGGCCAAACGGGATCATTGAACAGCCCGGGCCTGTGGTCTTGCATCTAATTGGAGGTGCGCTGAAGGACACCGTTCCCTCAGCGGACGGGCATTATAGCTACGATTGCTCGCCGGTCAACTCTTATTCAGCACATTTGTGCGGTTTCGCCGTCCTGGCCGGGATGGAAGGTGGTTTTCTGTTGGATTTCAGCGACTTTGAGCCCTTCGGGTAGATCATATAAGTGTCCGCACGGTCGTATTCCGAGGCCGCTGGCGCGACCGAATGGATGAATCCCGCGGACTCGTAGAGGCCGATCGCCGTCGACAGGCTGCTGTTCGTTTCCAGGTACAGCTTTTTACCGCCGACAGACTCGAATTGCTCAATCGAGGCGATCATCAGCGCACGCCCAACGCCGGCGCCTTGCTGCGTGGCCGTGACCGCCATTTTGGTCAGTTCGAATGTGCCGTCGCCTTGGTGCTTCAGAGCCGCGGTGCCAATGATGTCGTCACCGAGCTTGGCGAACAGGATATAGCCACCGTGATCGATGATCTCGCCCTGTGGGTCTGTCAACACCGTGCGATCGATATCCTCGACCCAAAAGTACTTTTCAAGCCATTCCTCGTTCAGCCGAAGGAACGCTTCCGCATATGACGGCTGAAAATCGACAATTTGCAGATCGCCCACAGTGATTCTGCCCTATTGCCGCGAGGCAGCCCAGGTCTTGAACTCGTCGGAAGCCAGTAGCGCTGCAAAGCTCTTATCGCGCTCAAGCGCCTCGGGCCCAAGCGAATGGCCGTGCTGCTGTTCGAGTTGCTGTAATGCCTCGGTTGCACCGGCAAAATCCGACAATGCAACGCGAGCACGCAACGCTGACCACCAACCAAGTTCCAGTCCTGGTTCAAGCTCAACCGCCCTGTCGGCGAGTGCACTGGCATCTGCCGAGCTGCCCATCACCAGAACAATCGCAGACAGACGCGCCTCCATTGCGGCATCGTCAAATTCGAATTGGTCGTAGGTCCGTCGCAATGCCGCAACGGCCTCTTCATACATTTTCGATGGCACGTAGAAATCGAGCAGCATCAGCGAAAACAGGGGCTCTTCGGGAAAGTGGTTCGCCATCTGAATCAGAGCCGTACGCATCATTCGGCGGCTCTTGATGGTCTTGGTCAACTGCACGCCGGTCAGCACAACGACCCGCTGCCGCTGCATTTCAGGATTCAGATTGTTGATGATATCGATGTAACGATCGGCACGGCGATCACGGGCTGCCTTTAGTAACTCGGTAAACTGAAACAAATCCGAGTCTTTGACGTTCTTGTAATCAATCAGTTTGCGCATAGCCTGTTTGCTGGGCAATGCGATAATCAACGACACGCCCGCGCCGTCCGTGAATTTTTCACCGCGCAGGAAATCCACCCAATCGACAATGACTATCCGGTTCTTTCTGTCCAGCTTGAGTTCATATTCGTGATAGCTGAATTGCAAATCCGGTAGATCAAAGCGAACAACCGCGCGGCCGCGAACACCGCGAGATTCAACGCCCAGCAGAGTGGCCTTCACGCCGTCCTCTGCGAATGCAAACCCCGACTTGATCATGTCGGCGAACTGCGTTTGCATGTTTTCCCGAAAATCACGTTGCACAGTCTGTGCGATCAATCGCAAACCGAATATGCGATCGATGAACTCCTCACGGTTAATTGAACTGACGAGTAAATCGAATGTACCGAGATTCAGGGATTCGACAATTGTGCTGAATCCAGATCGGAAGGCATCCTGTCGAGCAAGCTCCAGCGCCTTTTCATCATCGGCATCGTCGGCGAGCGCAGGCACAACGAGCAACATGAGCAGAAATACCAGCAATACTTTTGCCGGTTTCATCAGGTCAGACTAACCCGCGAAAACCTGCGTTTACCGACCTGATAGACGGAATTGCTGCCCGCGTCGATAAGCAATGATCTATCTTCGACACGCGTGCCATCTATGCGAACGGCACCCTGTTTGATCATTCTGAACGCTTCCGAAGTACTGGCAACGAGCCCTGCCTCTTTCAGCAAATGCGCAATGCCGAGCTGGCCGTCCTTGCTCGGCAGCGTCAACTCGGGAATTTCCTCGGGCATGGCGCCCTGCTGAAACCGCGCGACCAATTCTTCTTTCGCAGCATTCGCCGCAGTACCGTAATGAAACCGCTCAACAATTTCTGTCGCCAGTTCAAACTTTGCGTCCCGTGGATTCATGCCGTCCTCGACGCGTTTTCGCAACCCTGCAACATCGTCGAGCGAGCGGAAACTTAGAAGCTCAAAATAGCGCCACATCAGTTCGTCAGAAATCGACATTATTTTGCCAAACATGTCGCCCGGTGCGTCGGTAATGCCGATGTAATTTCCGAGCGACTTTGACATTTTTTGCACGCCACCGAGACCTTCGAGTAACGGCATCGTCAGGACGACCTGTGGTTCCTGGCCATAGTCCTGCTGTAACTGGCGCCCTACGAGCAAATTGAATTTCTGATCGGTGCCGCCAAGCTCGACGTCCGCTTTGAGAGCCACCGAGTCGTAGCCCTGAACAATGGGATACAAGAATTCGTGAATCGAAATTGGCTGCCCACCCGTGTAACGCTTATTGAAATCGTCCCGCTCCAGCATGCGCGCAACCGTGTGATGCGACGCAAGGCGGATGAGTCCCGCTGCGTCCATGTCGCCCATCCAGTTTGAATTGAACTCTATGCGCGTTTTCTCTTCATCGAGGATTTTGAAGATCTGCGACTCGTACGTCTCTGCGTTCGCCCGGATTTCGTCAGGCGACAACGGCGGACGGGTGGCATTCTTGCCGGACGGGTCACCGATCATGCCCGTAAAGTCACCGATCAGGAACACGATCTCGTGGCCGAATTCCTGAAACTGACGCATCTTGTTGATAACGACCGTATGGCCGATGTGCAGATCGGGAGCGGTTGGGTCGAAACCTGTCTTGACGACGAGTGGACGACCCAGCTTGAGCTTCGCTTCCAGGGCGCCATCGGGCAGCACCTCTTCTGCGCCGCGCACCAGTTCCTGCAGTTGTTGTTTGATATCTGTCATTGCGTCGTGTCCGACCCGTGGTTTGCAGCGGAACTGTAGCATTCTCAACGAGTGATGAAAGCCACGAAAAAGAGAATCCGAACAATACGTTTTAACGTCATGACTTATAACACTTTCTTTGACCTTCATGAAACCTCACGGTAGAGTAGCGGCATCCTGAATCGAGGGGACGCCGACTTGCATCGATCGAGCAGTCCGCTGCTGCACGACTACAGACCGACCGCAACAAAAACGCCGAAAAAATCCAGGGCGTTGCAGTGGTTTGTTGTTGGCCTCGGAGCCCCGTTTCTCGGCCTCGCATTGATCTCAACGCTCGACCTGTCCCAGGGTGCATCGCAACTCGTACCGCAAACTCCAATCATGACGGCCGTAGACGGCGACGAGTTTGGCACTGAACACAAACCCGGTGACTTCGTCGTGAGCCCGGTTCCGTTAGTGCTGGCACCGGAGCCAGTTTACGAAACGCTGACTCTGAAGATTCGATCAGGGGACACACTGGATAAGTTGTTTCGCAAACATCAACTCGACATCGGCAACCTGGTGACGATTTCCCGGCTGACCGAAGCCCGAACACGGTTTCGCAAAATAAAACCGGGCGACGTTTTTGAAATCACACACGATGACGGCGAATTGGTCGGCATGTACACCGCACTTAATCTGACCAGCGCCTTGGTCATAGAACGCGGTGAGTCAGGCTATACGGCCGTGATCGCCGCGCGGCCGATTGAAAAACGCAAACGCATGGCGTATGGAGCCATCGACACGTCTCTGTTTGAAAGTGGTGCGGCCGCCGGTCTTTCCGACAAGTTGATTATGAGCATCGCGGGCATATTCGCGTGGGATGTCGACTTTGTTCTTGATATACGCGTTGGCGACAATTACTACGTTCAGTGGGAGGAAATCTGGCAGGACGGCGAGTTCGTTACGGATGGCGAAATTGTCATGGCGGAATTCAACAACAACGGCCGAACGAATCGCGCCATTCGATTCGTAGACGATTCCGGACGGACTGATTACTTCACGCCAGACGGGCATAGCGTGCGCAAGGCCTTTATTCGTGCACCTGTCGACTTCACGCGTGTCAGCTCGAATTTTAATCCGCGCCGGCGACATCCGATTCTCAACACCATTCGCGCCCACCGCGGGGTGGACTATGCGGCGCCAAGGGGAACGCCGATCAGGGCTGCCGGCGATGGCAAGGTGATTTTTCGCGGCACCAAGAATGGTTATGGCAAGGCAATCATAGTGCAGCATGGCGGAAACATTACGACTCTGTACGCACACATGTCGAAATATGCGAGCAAATCATGGGTCGGAGCACGAGTCCGGCAGGGCCAAACAATAGGCTACGTCGGCGCCACGGGACTCGCTACTGCAAATCATCTGCACTACGAATACCGAATCAATGGTGTGCACCGAAATCCGCGCACTGTTGAATTGCCGCAGGCAAATCCTATCGCTGACAAATACCGTGCTCGCTTCCTCGCGGCCTCAGCGCCAATGCATGAGGAACTCGAGCAATTCAAAAGCACGCAGCTCGCAACGGTCGCACTCGCGAGCCCATAGAAAGCGTCAGGAACAACAATGGGTGATCTCTATATCGGCCTGATTTCCGGCACAAGCATGGATGGGATCGACGCAGCGCTCGTCGAGTTCGGCGAATCCTCGCTGCAAATATTACAGACCCGCGATTGCGCTTACCCTCAGGAACTGCGCGACCGTCTGATCGACGCGATGCAACTGCCGGAAAAGTGCACGGTGGACGACATCGGCGAGCTGGACCGCCACACCGGCGAGTGTTTTCGCGACGCGGCAAAGGCGTTACTGAACGATGCCGGCGTTGCAGCGTCCGCGGTTACCGCGATTGGCAGTCACGGCCAAACGCTTCGACATCAGCCAGACGCCAACCGGCCATTCACACTACAGATCGGCGATCCAACATTGATAGCGACCGGAACCGGTATTACGACGATCGCCGATTTTCGCCGCGCGGACCTGGCGGTCGGCGGCCAGGGTGCGCCATTGACTCCGATTTTTCACGAGTGGCTGTTCCGGCAATCGGGCGCTGGCCGCACGATTCTGAATATCGGCGGCATAGCCAACATCACCATACTTGCCGATGACCGCGCGACCACGGGTTTCGACACCGGTCCGGGCAACACGCTGATGGACGCCTGGACTCGCAAACATCGTAATGAGACATTCGATCGAAACGGTGAGTGGGCCGCAAGTGGCTCGGTCGACACCGCGTTGCTCAAACGCCTGTTGAGCGATCCATATTTTTCCGCGGCCCCGCCAAAAAGCACTGGATTTGAGCAATTCAATCTTGAGTGGCTGGAGACGGCGGGCGTGGGGTCGATTGATGCAGCTGATGTTCAGGCGACATTGTGCGCGTTGACTGCCGCCAGCGTATCGAACGCAATAATGGCTTATGCCGCGGGCACTGCGGAAATACTCGTTTGTGGCGGCGGTGTTCACAATTCAGAGCTAATGCGGCAGCTCGGCGCAAGCATGCCCGGCGTAGGCTTGTCGTCGACTGCAACAGCCGGCCTCGACCCTGACTGGGTGGAAGCCGCCGCGTTCGCCTGGCTCGCGATGCGCCGCCTGCAAAACCTGCCTGGCAACCTGCCGGCGGTGACTGGTGCGCAGCGGGCCGTGACGCTCGGATCGATACATACGGCCGGCTAGTCTGGGCACTGCGTAAGGTAATGTAACCCACGTCGTTGTTATACTGCTCGGCCCGGCGTTTTCGAGACCCCGATGGACGCGCAGTCACAGCCGCCAGTCGATTTGTACATCAATCGCGAACTCAGCCAGTTCGAGTTCAACAAGCGTGTAATGGCTCAGGCGCTCGATCCGGAAGTGCCGCTGCTCGAACGGCTCAGGTTTCTGTGCATTACGTCCACCAATCTCGATGAATTTTTTGAAATACGCGTTGCAGCGCTAAAACAGCGCATCGAAATCGGGGCCCTGGCCCTTGGACCCGAGAAAATATCCGCACAGTCGGTCTTCGATTCTATTCGTCAGGGAATGCTGAGTGTTGTGCAACAACAGTATCAGCTTCTCAACGACGTACTATTTCCTGAACTTGCGGCAGCCGGCGTGCGCTTCCTGCACAGCGATGACTGGTCACAGGAACAAAACTACTGGCTAAAGGAGTATTTTCTGGAGCAAGTCGTGCCGGTACTTACGCCGCTGACGTTCGATCCGTCGCGGCCGTTTCCCAAGGTTCTCAACAAAAGCCTGAACTTCATTGTCCGGCTGCACGGCAAAGACGCGTTTGGTCGCCGACGTCACCGCGGCATGGTGCAGGCGCCTCGATCGCTGCCTCGCGTCATTCGATTGCCAGATCACTTGAGCACGCCAGGTTGCCACGACTATGTATTCCTTTCTTCGATCATTCGGGAACACGTCCACGAGTTGTTTCCCGGACTCAATATCGATGGTTGCTACCAATTTCGTGTAACGCGAAATAGTAATCTTTACGTCGACGAAGAAGAAGTCAGTGACCTGGTACATGCCCTTGAAGGCCAGCTTGAGGCGAGTCGTCACGGTGCTGCCGTTCGTCTCGAAATCGGCCACCAGTGTCCCGAAGATCTACAGCAATTTTTGCTCGACCATTTTCATTTGCAGCCGCACGACATGTACCTCGTGGAGGGCCCGGTCAATCTGAACCGCCTCGCAACCGTCTGTGACATCGAAGACCATCCCGATTTGTTGTATCCACCGTTTACGCAAGGGCAGCCACCAGAATTGCGCGGTAACGAGGATATCTTCTCGCTGCTTACCAAGAAAAACGTGCTGCTTCACCATCCCTACCATTCCTTCGCCCCAACAATTGATTTCATTAGTTCGGCGTCAACGGATGAAAACGTCCTCGCAATCAAGATCACCTTGTATCGAACCGGACCGGACTCGCCGATCGTGGATCATCTCGTAGTTGCGGCAAAATCCGGCAAGGAAGTGACGGTAATTATTGAACTAATGGCTCGGTTTGATGAAGCCGCCAACATAGCGCTGGCCAATCGCCTGCAGGAGGCGGGTGCGCAGGTTGTCTACGGCCTGGTGGGCTACAAGGCACACGCAAAGATGACACTTGTCGTTCGCCGCGAGAATGACAAGCTGGTTCGGTATGTCCATCTCGGAACGGGTAATTACCACCACGCCACAACCCGTGTTTACACCGATTACGGTTATATGAGTAGCAGCTGGCGCCTCGGAGAGGACGTGCACAAGGTATTCATGCAGTTGACCAGCCTGACCGAGGCACGCGACTTAACCCGTATGCTCGCCTCGCCATTCAGTTTGTACGACGCCCTGATCGACAAAATTGGGACGTGAAGCGGACATCGCCCGCAAAGGCGGCGAAGGCCGAATCATCGTCAAGGTCAATTCACTGAATGAACCGGGAATCATCGATGCACTTTACGCTGCATCCGATGCTGGCGTGCAGATCGACCTGATTGTCCGCGCCATTTGTTCATTGCGGCCAGGTGTGCCGGGCTTGTCAGAGAACATTCGCGTGCGCTCAATCGTCGGTCGATTTCTTGAACACTCGCGCGTCTACTATTTTCGCAACGACGGTCATGGCGAGTTCTATTGTTCGAGTGCGGACTGGATGGAGCGAAACCTGTTGCGACGCAACGAGTCCTGTTTTGAAATTCGGCAGAAACGCATGAAAGAACAGATCATGCAGGATCTCGAATTGTTCCTCGCCGACAATTGCCAGGCCTGGATTCTGCACGGCGACGGGAGTTATGAGCGCCTTAGTCCCGGCTCCGAAACTCGGGTCTGCGCGCAGGAATCATTCCTCGAAATGCTTGCGACAACTGGCTAGAACCTGGATCGAATAACCTCAGCGGAAACCTTAGACAGTGAAGGACGATCCGCAACCACAAGTCGTTGATGCGTTCGGGTTGCGAATGATGAATTGCGCTCCCTGCAGATCTTCCTTGTAGTCGATCTCTGCGCCCATCAGATACTGCACGCTCATTGGGTCGACCACCAGCGTCACGCCCTGATTAGTAACCTGGCTATCACCTTCCTCGATTTTCTCATCGAAGGTAAACCCGTACTGAAAACCGGAACATCCGCCACCCGATATGAACACCCTGAGCTTGAGATCGGGATTGTCCTCTTCTTCAATCAGCTCGCTGACTTTGTTCGCCGCGGCGTCCGTAAAGACGATCGGCGGCGGCGGTGCGGCGTTGCCGGTGGTGTTTATTTGCGATTCCATATTAAGACTCTGCGGCAATAGCTGCTGAATGGTCAATGCGGTTGGTCTGCTCGATCAATCGCACCTGGCCTTCTGGTTGGTGTACTAGTTTGCCATTGATCTCGGCGCCAATCGCCATCTCAATCAAATTATAATACACATTGCCTATGACCCGGGCGGTCGGGCCAAGTTCTACGCGTTTACTGGCAAATACATCACCACGAACGATTCCGTGCAATACGACATAAGGCACGGTTACGCCACCTTTGATATTAGCGTCTTCGCTGATGCTCAGGGCCGAATCGCTTTCCGTATCCGCGCTGACGTTCCCATTGACCGTGCCATCCACATGGCAACCACCTTCAAAATTGAGATCACCGCTAATTTTCGTGTTTGAGCCAACCAGCGTATCGACGACTGTGTGCCTGCGTTGTTTTCGATTAAACATCTTTTACTCCTGCGCATTTGCCTCTCAAGCATGCGCCTGTTTATCAACCCGGACTGGTGGTCCAGGAAAAAATTTCTTCTATACTCGCTACCGAGCGAGTTCTGGATCGAACTTCGATCTTGATTCGTTCCGGTGTAAATCCGTCGGGCAGAACAATCTCGCGATCAAAATCCTGAAAATAGCGAAACGAGAATGCCCAAGTGCTGTCTGACTTGTCGGACAGTAGCTGCGAGAGCGCGTAAGTCGTCTCATTGCCATCCTGAACTCCTTCAATGATCAGACCAACATTTCCCGACACCCGGCGGTCATGCTTCAACGCCTGCACCAGCACCAGGCGCACATTGTAGGCTCGCTCCGATTTGGCGCGTGTCAGTTTAAGGTTCTGCACACGGAGCCCGGCGGCGCCATCTGACGGAGAGACAATCCCACGATAGAAAGCGATCGCGTCAGTTTGTTCCTGAATCTTAGCCTGCAATGTTCCCAGGCTTATCTCGACATCCTTGTACGCTTCTCGATCGATATCCCGATGTGTTTCCAGCAATGCTACCGCTTGTTTTAACGATATGATTTCCGCATCGAGTGCCGCAATGCGATCGACATATACCTGTCGCTCCTGGCCGGCGTCAACGATATTGTAATTCGCCTGAATTCGGCCGAATTCGAAGACGAGGTATACGCCAACGGCAATCAGGCCGGTCAGGAGTACCCGCGTCATCGCGACGCGGCCTCGGCTGTGCAACTGAAATGGTGAGAATCTGGCCACTTGATCCGTCTGTAGGCGCAAAGACCTTATGGTACCCGGAGGTCCGGCCACTGAGAAGTGCCGCAGGCCAGTAACCTCGGCTGCATACGTGACGAGGTTCACAGGTTTAGGCATCATATTGGGATGACAGCTTACTATCTATGGCTCAAGGGCCTACATATTGTGTTTATGGTGACCTGGTTCGCAGGCCTGTTTTACCTGCCCCGGCTGCTCATTTATCACGCCACAGCCACAGATTCCGCCAGCAGGGAGCGGTTTTCCAGCATGGAAATCCGCTTGTTCGTTATCATGACGATCGGCGCGACGCTGACGGCCGCATTCGGCTTCTGGATGCTTGCCATCAATCCGGCGTTACTCGAAACAGGTTGGTTTCAGGCCAAGCTGGCGTTGCTCGCCGGCCTCGTCATCTACCATTATCGTTGTTACTGCTGGATCGCAATATTGCGCACCGAAACAGCTGTGCAGAGTACGAAATGGTTGCGCTGGTTTAACGAGATTCCAACAATATTCTTGCTTGCAATAATCCTGCTTGCAGTCGTCAAACCTTCGTAGCCGCCGCGGCATCTTTGTCAAACACGGACGTCCAACGCTTGGGCCACCAGCGAGGCTGTGGCGGAAGGCCTTGCGGATAACACGTCGATCCGAGTTCGTGCAATGCCTGCGCATAAACACGTCGTTTGAAGTAGATGACCTCGTTGACCGGTCGCCAGAAGTCCACCCAGCGGACACGATCAAATTCAGGTTCTTCACCAAGATCGAAGCGAAACCTGTCGGTTGAACAATCGAGACGCAGCATGAACCAGCGCTGCTTTTGACCAATACAAAGGGGTAAGCTTTTGTGCCGTACGAACTTGTCGGGCAGGCGGTACCGGATCCAGTCCTTTGTTACGCCGAGCAGCTCGACGTCGCCTTGCTCAAGACCGACCTCCTCGCGCAATTCGCGGTACATCGACTCGGCCGGATCTTCTCCGACCAGCATGCCCCCTTGCGGAAATTGCCAGCCCCTGTTGCCCGCTCGGCCACCGAGCAGCAGCTTGCCGGCATCATCTGTAAGAATGATGCCCACATTGGCGCGGAATCCGTCTTCGTCGATCCAATCGCTGCTCATGGCAACCGATAAAAATACCTACAATTGCCAATTACTTTACACCAATCACCGGCTTTGATTAGCCTAATGAGCACCCGGCACAATCGACGGGTCTTTTCAGAGGAGTTTTTTGTTGTTTATCGGGCGTCCTGCGATCTTGTTAACCGTGCTGGCTGTCATGTCCGCTACAGCATTGCTGATTGCGCTCGCCTCCGGCAGCGCCGACATCAGCCTGGCGGAAATGCTGGCCGCTGTGCGCGGTGATGCCGGCGAAAAGTTTCAGGATGTCGTCATCAACCTGCGCCTGCCACGCGCACTAACGGCATTCGCGGTGGGCGGCCTGCTCGCCGTCGCCGGCGTACTGATGCAGGTGCTGCTGCGCAATCCACTCGCCGAACCGTACATCCTGGGAACCTCGGGCGGTGCGGCAGTTGCTGCTCTGCTCGCGATGACATTGGGTCTGGGCAGCCTGGTCGTGGACTTCGCCGCGTTCGGCGGCGCGATGGCGGCCACATTGCTCGTATTCTCGATTGCGCACGGCACTGGCAGCTGGGCACCCGCGCGGCTGTTGTTAACCGGCGTGGTTCTGGCGGCCGGTTTCAGTGCTGCTACAACGCTGCTACTTGCGTTGAGTCCCGAGCAGAATCTGCGCGGCATGTTGTTTTGGCTGATGGGCGACCTCAGTTACGCCTGGGATCCCGAGCGCAGCATGATTTTGCTACTTGCACTGACCGGATCAGGCATCCTTGCGGCCAGGCACTTGAATGTCTTGTCACGCGGCGAGCTGCAGGCCGCCATTCTCGGACTGCCTGTCGTCGGCTTTCGCTACCTCGTGTTCGCAGCCGCTTCACTGGCAACCGCGTTGTCTGTAACGACCGTTGGCGTCATCGGCTTCATCGGGCTGGTTGTCCCGCACCTGGTACGACTCGTGGCAGGCAGCGATCACCGCATTGTGATTCCTGCTTCTGCTCTGGCGGGCGGCAGCCTGCTGGTCATCGCCGACACACTCGCGCGCACGATTATGGCGCCGAGGCAGCTGCCCGTTGGCGCCCTGACAGCAACTATCGGCGTGCCGCTATTCCTGATCTTGATGAGCCGCAGCCGGAACAGCCGATAACATCAGAGACCTACTAAGTTCACTGTCCGCTTTTCCCGAAAGCGGACGTTCAATTAACTGGAAACCGCAAAAACGACAGTCCGC
>PVMK01123464.1_pt1 | contig 29527 bp, 30 predicted proteins | sample 1853481 | NCBI WGS metagenome assembly PVMK01 (sample SAMN08533507, study PRJNA380276) | Marine sediment metagenome, whole genome shotgun sequencing project.
GACGGTGTGATTAATCCCGATACGCCAATAATATCGGCGCGGTGTTCGCGTGCGGCCTGGAAAATGGCTTCCGCGGCGACCATTACACCCAGGTCAATGACCTCATAACCATTGCATTGCAATACCACGCCAACAATATTCTTGCCGATATCGTGCACATCGCCTTTCGCGGTGGCGAGTATGATCGTGCCCGGGCTTTTTCGGGACACATTTTTTTGAGCATCCATCAACGGTTCCAGCCAGGCCACGGCTTTTTTCATCACGCGTGCCGATTTGATCACCTGAGGCAGAAACATCTGTCCCGAGCCAAACAGATCGCCTACTACATTCATGCCATCCATCAACGGTCCTTCGATTAAATCCAGTGGCGAGCTGACCTGTTCCAGCGCTTCTGCGGTATCGTCAATTATATGGTCGGCAATGCCCTTCACCAGCGCGTGCTGTAATCGCTGCTCGACCGGCCAATCGCGCCAGTCTTCCTGTTCCTGTAGCGCCGGTTTTTCGCGGTCGCGGTAATCTTCTGCAATTGCGAGCAGGGTTTCGGTGGCGTATGGATTGCGATTTAATACCACGTCTTCTACCGCATCGCGTAGATTTTCGGGGATGTCGGCATAAATAGCCAGTTGACCGGCGTTGACTATCCCCATGCTCATGCCGGCCTGAATCGCGTGATAGAGGAATACCGCATGAATCGCTTCACGCACCGGATGGTTGCCGCGAAACGAAAAAGAAACATTCGACAGGCCACCCGATACCATCACCCTAGGTAATTTCTGCCTGATCTGGCGTGAAGCCTCGATAAACGCGACGGCATAATCGTTGTGCTCTTCCATGCCCGTTGCTATGGCAAAGATATTCGGATCAAAGATGATGTCCTCAGGGGCAAAGCCGACGCGTTCAACCAGGATCTTATAGGCGCGAGTACAGATTTCGACCTTGCGCTGCACGTTGTCGCCCTGTCCCTGTTCGTCGAATGCCATGACGACGACTGCGGCGCCGTAGCGCAGGCATAAGCGTGCCTGTGCGATAAATTCGTCTTCGCCGGCCTTGAGGCTGATAGAATTGACAACCGACTTACCCTGCACGCATTTGAGTCCGGTTTCGATCACTTCCCAACGCGAAGAATCAATCATCACCGGGCACCCTGGAAATGTCCGGCTCGGCCGCTATCAGGTTGAGAAAGCGGTGCATCACCGCGACCGAATCCAGTAGGGCCTCGTCCATGTTGACATCGATGATTTGAGCGCCGTTTGCCACCTGCTGGCGCGCGACGCCGAGCGCTTCTTCGTACTTCTCCTCGACGATCAGATTTTTGAATACTGCCGAGCCGGTGACGTTGGTTCGCTCGCCAATATTGACGAATAGTGAATCCGAATCAATCGTACAGGGTTCAAGCCCCGACAAACGGCAAGCCGGTGCAATTTCCGGTATCAAGCGTGGGGTTATGCCATCGACCGCTTCGCGTATCGCACGAATATGGGCTGGCGTAGTGCCACAGCAACCTCCGACAATATTGAGCAAGCCACTGTTGGCCCACTCCTGTGCCTGGGTCGCCATGCTGGTAGCGGATTCATCGTATCCGCCGAAGGCATTTGGTAACCCGGCATTCGGGTGCGCGGATATGCAGGTATCGGCGATACCGGACAACTCCTCGACATACTGGCGTAATTCCTTCGGGCCGAGCGCACAATTGAGGCCGACTGCCAGCGGATGGGCGTGGCGGACAGAATGCCAGAAAGCCTCTGTGGTCTGCCCCGACAATGTGCGACCGGAGGCGTCGGTGATAGTCCCGGAGATCATAATGGGCAATCTTATGCCGAGCTCGTCGAATATCTGTTCGACCGCAAAGATGGCTGCCTTGGCGTTGAGGGTATCGAATATTGTTTCGATCATAATCAAATCCACGCCGCCGGCAATTAAGGCTCGCGTCGACTCGCAATAGGCCTCAACCAGCTGGTCAAAACTGACATTACGAAAACCCGGATCTTCGACATCGGGTGACAGACTCGCGGTGCGGTTGGTCGGACCCAGTACGCCGGCGACAAATCGGGGTTGTTCCGGGGTTGACTGGTTGTACTGGTCGGCAGCTTCCTTGGCAAGCCGGGCCGAGCTTTCGCATAATTCCGAGACCAGGGATTCCATCGCGTAATCAGCCATGGCGATGCGCGTTGCGTTGAAGGTATTGGTTTCGATGATATCGGCGCCAGCCTCCAGGTAGGCCTTGTGAATATCGCTAACGATATCGGGCTGGGTCAGTGACAGCAGATCGTTATTACCGCGCAGATCGATCTGCCAGTCCGCGAATCGCTTCCCGCGATAACCGGCCTCGTCAAGTCCATGCGCCTGAATCATCGTACCCATAGCGCCGTCCAGGATCAGGATGCGCTGTTTCAATGCGGTTGATAGATGCTGTAAATCTGGCTTGTTCTGCGGTTTGGCCATGAATATATCGGTTGACAGTATAAGTAAATGCATATATAAACATATCTTTATGTAATAGTAAATAGTTTTTAATGTATACCCTCGACACACTACTGGTAGGACTGCGAGCGGCAGGAGAGCACACCCGCTTACGTATTCTCGCGTTATGTGCACGTGGAGAACTGAGTGTCTCGGAACTAACGCAAATTCTCGGGCAAAGTCAGCCCAGGGTTTCCCGGCATTTGAAATTAATGGTGGAAGCCGGGTTACTCGAACGGTTGCCCGAAGGAGCCCAGGTTTATTTTCGGGTTTCGGATCGGGTCGAGGTTTCAAAGCTGGCCCATGCGCTGGTAGAGTTAATTCCTGAATCCGACATGAGCCTGAACCGCGACCTGTCGCGATTGCAGCAGGTGCGCGACACGCGTACACAAAGGGCGCAGGATTATTTCCAGAAGGTGGCTAAAAGCTGGGATACGATTCGTGCCATGCACGTGCCGCAAAAACAGCTCGAACAAGCCCTGCTGGAAGCGGTAGGCTCCGAACCCGTTGGCGAGTTGCTGGATATAGGTACAGGCACCGGACGCATGCTTCAGATTCTGGCTGATCGGGTGACGCGTGGAGTAGGCGTTGATTTAAGTAGTGGCATGCTGGCTGTTGCGCGGAGCAATATCGAACAGGCCGGCATAGCACATATCCACGTGCGCAAGGGCGACATGTACCAGTTGCCACTGGATGATGCCAGTATAGATCTTGCTATCTTACATATGGTTTTGCATTACAGCGATGATCCAGCCGAGGTTATTCGGGAGGCTAGTCGTGTGTTACGCACGGACGGTCGGCTAATCCTGGTAGACTTTGCCGCGCATACAGAGGAGTACCTGCGCAGTGAATTCAGACACCACCGCCTCGGATTTTCAGACGACGAAATCAGGCAGTACTTCGAGGCCACCGGTTTTTCGGTCCAACCAGAATCCCGGCAACTGACGGGCGACCCACTCACAATCAAAATCTGGCAAGCGTATAAATCAAACAATATCTTATCTATTACCCGCGACGGGAAAACAGCCCGGCGCGGAAAATATTAAGGAACCTGATATGACGAATAACCGGCCGCTGAAATTTTCCTATGAGTTTTTCCCTCCTCGCACATCGGCAATAACGCGTCGATTGTGGCGTGCGGTCGGGCAGCTTGAACGCCTGAATCCAGAATTCTTTTCCATGACCTACGGTGCGCTCAGCAGTGATCGGCAAATCAGTGTCGAATCGGCGATTGCGTTACACGAGGAATCGCCGGTGCCGGTCGCGGCACATTTAACCTGCGCCGGAGCCACCCGAAATGAGATCGATAACGTCGCACGGAAACTCCATGATGCCGGCTTTAATCGAATCGTCGCCTTGCGGGGCGATTCCGCTATACAGGCCCGCTCAGGCAATGCTTATAACGGTGCCGCCGAGCTCGTAGAAGGGCTTCGCGATATTGCCGATTTTGATATTAGCGTTGCCGCCTACCCCGAGGTTCATCCGCAGGCCAGCAGTGCAGCAACAGACCTGCAGTACCTGAAGCGTAAGCTCGATGCCGGGGCAAATCGCGCTATCACACAATTTTTCTTCGATGCTGACTGTTTCCTGCGATTCAGAGACAAGGCCATCCGAATCGGTATCGAGAAACCGGTTATTCCCGGTATCCTGCCGATCCATAACTTTGACAAGGTGAGTTCATTCAGTCAGCGTTGTGGCGCATCGCTGCCGGGTTTTTATCAGGAACTGTTCGACAGAACTCATGACCAGAAGGCCCGCTATAGTTTGTCAGTCGATCTTGCGGTTAACCTGTGCGAACGACTTGCACGCGAAGGAGTCAGGCAGATTCATCTGTATACGCTGAATCAAACCGATATGTGCCTGGATATTAGTCTGGCGCTGGGTGCCAATGTATCGACACAAATACCCAGCGCTGCCTGAAAATAAGGCCGATAGCCTTTCAGAAAGGCTGGTTTTAAACAGTAATTTAAGCTGGATAATGGGTTAAGAACTTCGCTCCACCGCATATTCGGCCAAAAATATCAGCGCCTGTTTGTATTCATTGCTCGGCAACGGGCCAATCGCCGATTTTGCTAGTTCAGATTCATTCCTGGCCTGTTGCATCGTATAGTCAATAGCATCGGTATCCCTGATTATCCCCGTGACCGCATCTATATGCTCCAGCCCGCCCTGTTTGATTGCATTGCGAATAATGATTTTTTGTTCATCATTCCCATGCCTCATGGCATAGATCAGTGGCAGAGTGGGTTTACCCTCGGCCAGGTCATCACCGACGTTTTTACCCAGTTCCTCGCAGCTCGCTGTGTAGTCGAGCGCATCGTCGACGAGCTGAAACGCGATTCCCAGGTGTTTGCCGAAGTCGGCCATAGTCTGTTCAAGCTGTGGGTCCGAATTACCTAAAATAGCGCCGATTCGAGTCGAGGCCTCAAACAGGCAGGCGGTTTTACCATAGATGACTTCATGGTACTTCTCTTCCGTGGTATCGGCATCATGGATATTTAACAATTGTAGAACTTCGCCCTGGGCAATCGTATTGGTGGCATTGGCAAGCAATGTCATAATCCGCATTGACTGGGCCCTGACCATCATCTGGAATGCCCGCGAATAGAGGTAGTCACCAACCAACACCGCGGCCTCGTTGCCCCAGATACTACTTGCGGTTTTCTGACCACGGCGCATCTCGGAATCGTCAACAACGTCATCGTGTAACAGGGTTGCGGTATGGATAAATTCGATTACGGCCGCCAGTAGTGCATCATCGTCACCGCGGTAACCACAGGCCTTAGCCGATAGCAAAACCAGAACCGGACGCAGGCGTTTGCCACCACTGTATATAATGTGCTGGCTTAACTGGTTGATCAGCACCACATCCGAGGCCAGGTTTTCGGTAATCACCTGGTTGACGCGCTGCATACCGCTCTCGGTAAGGGTATTCAGGTCGTCGAGGCCGAAACTGCGGTCAGATGATAATGGAACTACTGTCATGTCATTAATTATACGGATAATAGAGTCTTAAAAACCCAGTTTAGTCACAGTGTATAGCGAACCGCTGACTAAGTCATGAGCGATGAGAAAGGACACAAAGCCTGTAGCCGGGCGGCAATAGGCGGTATATTGGCCTGCTTTCGGGTTTTAAGCTGCGGACAGTGACTGATAGTAATTGATCAGTATTTCAGCGACCTCTGGTCGCGAGAACTCCCTGGGTGGAGCAATGCCTTCGCCAAGCATTTCGCGTAAACGCGTGCCGGAGAGTAATACAAAGTCTTCTTTGTCATGGCCGGGCGCTTCGTTCATCATTACCACGCGATTGAGTTTTTTAGACCACGCGGTGTGATCGGCGCGAAAAATCTCGATTTGAAGTGCATTTTCAGGTACTTCGGTATCGAATATGGTTTGTGCATCAAACGCGCCGTAATAGTCACCAACACCGGCGTGATCGCGACCGATAATAAAATGGCTCGCACCCATATTCTGGCGAAAATAGGCATGCAGGACCGCCTCGCGTGGACCGGCATACAACATGTCAAATCCATAGCCGGTGACCATTGCACTGTTTTCGGCAAAATAAAGTTTGACCATGGTACGGATTGCGTCATCGCGCACGTCGGCCGGAATATCCCCCGGTTTCAGCTGCCCGAGCAGCATGTGAATCACCAGCCCGTCGCAGTTGAGTCGTTCCATTGCCATGTGGCAGAGTTCTTCATGCGCCAGGTGCATCGGGTTTCGGGTTTGAAAGGCAACCACGCGATTCCAGCCGCGGTTTTCGATTTCGCTCCGAATTTCTACCGCTGTGCGAAAAGTATTGGCAAAATCGGTGGCGAAATAACTGTAATTCAGTACCTGAATGGCGCCGCTGACTGCGATTCGTCCCTGGGCGTTAAATGCTGCCACCCCGGGATGCGCTGCATCGCTGGTGGCGTATACCTTTTCAGTCATCAATGCCATCGCTTCATCGCTAATCGTTTCTATTGATTCAACCTGCTGTATAGCGATCACCGGGTTGCCCACGACGTTCGGATCGCGCAACGCTATTGTTTCAGCCCCGGCAATCGATTCGGCCGATTCGACAAGATTTAAAATGGGTACCGGAAAGAACCGCCCGGAGCTGGTTTTCATCTGTTGCGCCACACTCAGCGCATCGGCCAGGCTCATATAACCGGTGAGCGGGTTAAAGTATCCACCGCCAAACATAACAGCGTTGGCTGCCGTGGCTGAACTGACCAGTAGCGAGGGCAGGTTTTCGCCTTCTTCTATCAGCGCCTCGCGTTGCGCGGCATCTTCTATATACAGGGGGTTTAGGGTAGCTGAGCCAATCGGGCTAATCATAAGTGTTCTCTCGTATTAATCCGACAAGCTCCTGGAATACCTGGCTAACCATTACTGGTCGAGTTGGCCGGTGACTGTAGCTTTTGCGATTCAGGTTTGCAAACGCATCTACCTATATCAACATAGAGGCAATTTATCAGGGTAGATAGTTATGTTATAATATAACAATATGGATCCGGAAAACACCCAGCCCTGCATCGCGTTCGAGTTGCACGATCACCGTGATTGCCAGATTCAGTTAATGTCTGAAGCCAAAGCATTGTGTGCAAAACGAAACACGCGTTTAACAAATCGTCGATTGCAGGTGCTGGAAATTTTATTGCAATCACATCAACCGATGGGCGCTTATGAAATACTGGCTTACCTGAATCGGGCGCAGAGCAGTCAATGCGTGGCTCCGCCTATTGTATACCGTGCGTTGGAATTCCTCCTCGCCGAGGGGCTCGCGCATCGCATCGAAAGTAAAAATGCCTATATCTGCTGCGCTCATCCGGGTCACCGTAGTGCCGCGCAGTTTCTGATTTGCAGGGGCTGTGAAAAAGTCGCTGAGCTGGAAAAGCATGATTTCGAATTGTTATCCGATGCTGCCAGTGTTGGGTTTACGGTGGATTCTTCGGTGGTCGAGATTACCGGGCACTGTTCGGACTGTGGAAAAAATGCCAGCTGACTTATTACTCCGTGCACACGAAATCAGCTACTCGAGTGGGCAGAAGCTGATACTCGACCGCGTCAGTTTCGAACTATATCGAGGGCAGATTACCGCTATTATCGGGCCTAATGGCGGTGGTAAATCGACGTTAACCGGTATCGTTAACGGGCTAATTGACAATTACAGTGGTGACATCGAACGCCAGCCTGATCTGAGAATCGGGTACCTGCCGCAAAAAGTATATGTCAATACGCTGATGCCGCTGAGTGTCGAGCGCGTACTCCAGTTAACACGATTGGTAGCCGATAGTGAAGTCGATGCCGCGTTGGCACAGACCGAAGTTGCCTATTTAAAACATCGGCAGGTGCAGTCTCTCTCCGAAGGTGAACTCAAACGCGTGTTGCTGGCGAGGACAACCCTGGGCAAGCAGGACCTGATCGTCCTTGATGAACCCACCGCGGGTGTCGATGTAACCGGTGAATTGAAAATGTATGAGCTGATCAGTGAATTTCGTCGGCAGCTTGATTGCGGTATTTTAATGGCCTCGCATGATCTGCATCTGGTGATGTCTAATACCGACCAGGTATTATGTTTGAACCAGCACCTGTGCTGTTCCGGGTTGCCTGAGTCGGTAAGCCAACACCCCGAATACCTGGCGTTGTTTGGTCAGCAGGCCGCCGAATCCATCGCTGTTTATACCCACCGCCACGATCATATACATGATGTATCGGGCAGCCACCAGGATCATCATGACTGATTTACTCGATGACTTCCTGATTCGCAGTATCCTGGCAGGTACGATGATGGTCAGTATTGCTGCACCAATAGGCTGTTTGATGGTCTGGCAAAGGCTTGCCTTTCTGAGCGACACGCTGGGTCACGCTGCGGTAATGGGGGTTGGCCTGGGATTATTGCTACAATTTCCACCGATGATTGGCGTTCTCGCAGTCGTGTTGCTGATCGTGATTTCGCTGAGCCAGGTAGTCAATTTTAATAACGCTCTTTCGGAGACGACGCTAGCGATAATTTCGCATACCGGTCTTGCTGCCGGATTGATACTGCTCGGTGTTTTGCCTTCAGATATGGTGAGTATCGAGGCAATCCTGTTTGGCGACCTGCTCTCGGTTACGCTGACCGATCTCGGTATGATCTTCATTACCTCGCTGGTTCTGGTAGTTTTACTGCTGCAACACTGGCGATCGTTTGTCGCCATATCCGTAAGCCGGGAAATCGCCCAGGCCGAGGGCATCCAGGTTCGCAAGGTACAATTGCTATTGTATTTGATGATCGCGTTGCTGGTAGCAGTGATGATGAAGGTCATGGGTGTATTACTGATTGCAGCAATGCTGGTAATACCGACCAGTTCTGCCCGCGTGCTGAGCAGCAGTCCTGAACGGATGGTAATAATTAGTGCCGTATACGGCATGCTTGCACTCGCAGGAGGAATATTCAGTTCGTTCAGGTTTGACTGGCAGGCAGGCCCATCGATTGTTCTGTCGGCGACCAGTTTGTTGCTGGTGACCTTGTTTATTGTTCGCTGGGCAAGCCTGTTAAGGGATTCCGGATCTAACAGAAAAACGCAATGACTACATCTTTTCCGGAATTGTGATGGCAATCCTGTTCAGTATATCGGTTCATGCCGGGGGGAAACCCGAAAGCGAGGAAGAGATCGCTGCGCGTAATGTATGGCATGCAGCCAAACTTCGCGGTGTCGCGTTTCGCGCCATCGGGCAGGAGCCGGGCTGGTTGCTTGAAATGACAACCGGTGAAAAAATTCTGGGAGCTGGAAATTGGGGAGCAAATGATGGCCTCGGGATACTCGGGCTGCAATCGGTTTCATGGTAGGGCAGTTTTACGTAAGGATCAGTTCAGCATATATCCATTGGCGTCCACGCGCATGTACTGCAAAGCAGAGCAAAATGATATCGAGGCGTTGCTTCTAAAAATTCTTAGCCTGGAGTCAACAATCTCTATTAATGCCGACAAGAACCTGATATTGCAAACCGACGACACCCTTCTGCAATTTCGCCTGGAAGACCGGGTTGGGTGAGTTCAACAGATATCCATGCACCTGCTCGATAATTGCTGGCAATAGCGATATTTTCCCAATAGAGACAAAGCGACATAAAGACATTGACCTAAACCTGTTCAAAAGATAGAATTCGCCACCTTTTTTAGTATCGATCCGGAGTAAATCAAATGTACGCTGTCATCGCCACCGGCGGAAAACAGTATCGCGTGGTCAAGGGTGAAACCCTGCACGTGGAAAAATTAGATGGCGAAGAAGGTGCCAAGGTTGAGCTGGACGGCGTTTTAATGGTGGTCGATGGTGACAAGATAGAAATTGGCACGCCGACACTGGCGAAAGGGACGGTTAGCGCCAAAATCAAATCACATGGTCGCGGCAAGAAGGTGGAAATAATAAAATTCCGCCGCCGCAAGAATTCCCGAACCCAGGCTGGTCACCGTCAAAGTTATACCGAGATCGAAGTAACCGATATCAAGTCGAAGGGCGGTTCCACCGCTAAGGCAGAACCTAAGGCCAAAGTCGAGACCAAGGCCAAAGTAGAAACTAAAGCCAAAGTAGAAACTAAAGCCAAAGTCGAGACTAAAGCTAAAGTCGAGACTAAAGCTAAAGCTGATCCTAAGGTTAAGGTAGATACTAAATCTAAGGCCGCACCTAAGGCAAAGGCGAAGTCTACGGCTAAAGCCAAAGTGACGACTAATAAAGCCAAGACGGCGCCAAAAGCAAAAGCTACGGCTAAGACTAAGGCGGCACCTAAAGCAAAAGCTACTACTAAAGCCAAACCTAAGGATTCAAAAGATGGCACATAAAAAAGCGGCGGGCAGTACCCGTAATGGTCGCGATTCGGAGTCAAAAAGACTCGGCGTCAAAAAATTCGGCGGTGAAGCCGTAATCCCCGGCAATATTATTGTGCGCCAGCGCGGCACCAAATTTCACGCGGGCGACAATGTTGGTTGTGGTAAGGACCACACACTTTATGCGAAGGCAGAAGGCAAGGTTGAGTTTCGTATCAGGGGCCGCCATAACCGAACCTTTATCAATGTAGTTAGCGCCTAGTCGAACCCGACAATCATCCCCCGAAGCCTCGCTATTGCGGGGCTTTTTTTTGACCTGGATGTTATTATCAAAGAAATCTAAATTATCTAATATGAAGAGTGCCTCTGTTAATTCGGATTTTTTCGTGGCAGGCTTTTGCTCCTGCACCAAAAGTAGGCGCTTTAGGTGCAGGAGCAAAAATCGGTGACGCGGCTATCGCGGGAAAAGACAATTAATAGGGGTACTCTTGAAGTTTATTGACGAGGCAAATATTCACGTTAAGGCGGGCAATGGTGGCAGTGGCATTGTCAGTTTTCGGCGTGAAAAATATATCCCGATGGGAGGTCCGGACGGCGGTGACGGCGGTGACGGCGGTTCGGTATACATGGTCGCTTCTGGTGACTTGAATACTTTATCTGATTTTCGCCATACGAGACGTTTCGTGGCGCAAAAAGGTGCGCGCGGGAAGGGTAAAAACTGTACCGGTGCGAAAGGTGAAGATGTAATCATAGCCGTTCCACTGGGTACAGTAATTACCACTCTGGAGCAAGGAGAGCTGATCGCTGACATGACAGACATTAGCACCGATCCCGTTTTGATTGCACGCGGCGGATTTCATGGCCTGGGTAACACGCGCTACAAGAGTTCTACCAATCGAGCCCCGCGTCAATTTACCGATGGTTCCGAGGGCGAGCAATTTGATTTAAAACTGGAAATGAAAGTGATTGCCGATGTGGGGCTGCTGGGTATGCCCAATGCGGGTAAGTCGACTTTTATTCGTTCGGTATCAGCGGCCAGACCCAGGGTTGCCGATTACCCGTTTACGACCCTGCACCCAAACCTGGGCGTGGTGTCTGTTTCAAGGCACCGAAGTTTTGTGGTCGCTGATATTCCGGGTTTGATCGAGGGCGCTGCCGAAGGCGTGGGACTGGGAATCCAGTTTCTCAAACATTTGCAACGTACCCGACTGTTATTGCATATAGTCGATGTGAAGCCTTTTGAGACCGATACGCCCGCGGTGGATGCGGCAAACAAGATACTGGCAGAATTACGCCGATATGATGAAGCCCTGTATGCGAAACCGCGGTGGCTGGTTTTGAATAAGCTCGACCTGGTTAGTGACGATGAGCAACAGGCAGTTTGCGACGAGATTGTGAATGGACTCGACTGGAAAGGGCCGGTCTATCAAATTAGTGCAATTAATAAACAAGGCGTCGATGTAGTATGCAACGACATCATGTCGGCTCTGGAGTCCGATGAGTAAACCACGATACAAAAAGGTTGTCGTCAAGGTCGGTAGTACGCTGACCACCGATGGTGGCAAGGGGCTGGATCTTAATATGATTGCGGCCTGGGCTGAGCAGATGGCTGCCTTGCGCACACAGGGCGTCGATGTTGTACTGGTATCGTCAGGCTCGATCGCGGAGGGCATTTCACGGCTTGGTCTGAAGACAAGACCAACCAATATATCGGAATTGCAGGCGACTGCGGCGGTCGGGCAAATGGGCCTGGTACAGGCTTACGAAGCCGGTTTTCAGCAACATGGTTTGCATAGTGCGCAGATTCTGCTGACACATGCCGATCTGTCGAACCGTAAGCGCTACCTGAATGCCCGCACTACTTTACGAACTCTACTCGAATACGGCACGGTGCCCGTGGTTAACGAAAACGATTCGGTTTCAAACGAAGAAATCCGTTTTGGTGATAATGATACGCTCGGCGCCCTCGTGGCAAATTTGATCGAGGCCGATCTACTAATCATTCTGACCGATCAGGATGGGCTGTTCGATAGTGATCCTGGTCATAACGCGAAAGCAAAACTGATCGAAAAAGCGAGCGCCAATGATTCGCAGTTAATGGGTTACGCGGGTCCGAGCAGGGGTTATTTGGGAAGCGGCGGTATGCGAACTAAGAGCGGCGCCGCGCAACTGGCAGCCCGTTCCGGAACCCATACTGTAATTGCTCCGGGGAAACTCGAAAATGTTATTATTCGCCTGGTTCAGGGAGAGGCTATCGGCAGTTTTCTCGAGGCTGGTGAAGGTCATCTAGCCGCCCGCAAGCAATGGCTTGCGGGTCACATGCGTTGTTCTGGTGAGCTGCACCTGGACGATGGTGCAGTCGAAGTCTTGCAAAATAAAAATGCCAGCCTGTTGCCGGTTGGGGTAAAAAAAGTTAAGGGTATATTCAATAGAGGCGAGGTAGTCGCCTGTATGGATTTAAAGGGCAGTGAAATAGCGCGGGGACTGGTAAACTATGCCTCCGACGAGTGTAAACTAATCATAGGAAAACCAAGCAAACAAATTCCGCAGATACTGGGGTACGAAGATGACCCGGAATTAATCAATCGGGAAAATATGATATTGAGTTCGCAGACATGAAGCCAAATAAACGCATCAGCATTCTTTTTATCCCACATGGTGGAGGCCCGTTGCCCTTGCTGAGCGAAGACGGGTACGAACGTATGAACCCGTTTTTGCGGAATTTCCCTTCGACCATTGCGGAACCTGAAGCTATCGTTGTCATCAGCGCGCACTGGGAAGAACCGGTAGTGTCGATCACCGCGCATAAAAATCCACCAATGCTTTTTGACTATCAAGGATTTCCACCCGAATCCTACCAGTTCAATTACCCTGCTCCCGGAAGGCCCAGGCTGGCAAGCCGGATACAGGCAATGTTAGATACAGCCGGAATCGAGGCCCGCCTGGATTATGAGCGAGGGTTTGACCATGGGCTTTTTATACCGTTGATGCTGATGTATCCGGCGGCGAATATTCCCTGTCTACAAATCTCTCTTTCGAGTTCACTCGATGCGGCTTTTCACATTGAACTGGGACGAGCGTTGGCGCCGTTGAAGAATGAAAACCTGCTGATCCTCGGTTCCGGTTTTTCATTTCACAACATGCAGGTAATGATGAGCAAGCAGGGAGACGGGGTCGACGAGAAAAACCGTCAGTTTGAAGAATGGTTAGCGCAAACCTGCAGCGATCCTGATCTGGACCTGAGCGAGCGTGAACATCGCCTGATAGAATGGGATCGGGCACCGGCGGCGCGCTATTGCCATCCGCGAGAAGAACATTTACTGCCATTGCAGGTTTGTTTTGGAATAGCGCGTACGCAGGCAACCACGGTGTTTCAGGATGTCGTGAGTGGATTTATAACTAGCGCCTACCAGTGGTGATTTCAAGCCCGAACAATTCATAAACATGCTCGTGCCCTTGCTTGTTCTTTGATTTTACAGAAAATTATCCTCAATCGACCGGATCAATAAGTCCGGCGCTCAATCGGATAATTCCCTGTAAAATCAAAGCCTGGCGCAATCATCACGGCAGTTTATGAATTGTCCAGGCTAAATCCTTTGCTGGGCGAGTTCGGTAGTTTTAACGCGTTGCCTGTGAAGCTCCTGACCTTGTAGTTTGCGTTCCCTGGTCCAGATATAAATGCTGCTGCCGATTAAAATCGTCAGTCCAACCAGGGTGGTAGTTCGTGGTATTTCGGACCAGAACAGGTAACCAAAAACAACTGCCCAGACTACGTAGGTAAATTCAAACGGCGCAATGGTGCTGGCTGGCGCCACGCAGTAAGCTTTCGACATGCAATAAAAGGCGATCGCACCATTGAATCCGAGGAATACCATCAGGCTTAAATCGAACATTTCTGGTATCACCCAGTCACGCGCAAAAAACACCAGCGACGGATGGGTCGAGCTAATTGAAATAACCCCACCCACCAACATCAAGCTGATTAACACGCTCGCCCCGGTGAATACTATCAGGGCATTGAATGCGATCGACAAAGGCGTGTCATGCGAACCCAGGTATCGCGTAATGATGGTTTGCGAGGCGTAAGTGATAGAGGCGCAAAACGCGAGTATTACAGCAAGGTTAGCGAATTCACCCGATGGGCCGACAATGATCAATATACCAATAAATCCGGCAATCACGGCGCTCCAGCGGCGTAATCCAACCTTCTCGCGGAGCAGCAGGGCTGACATGGCGGTCACAAACAGCGGTGCAGAAAACACAATAGCTACAACTTCGGCCAGTGGTAGCGAGGCGACAGCCAGGTAATAGGTGGTGTAGGAGCAGAAACCCAGGAACCCGCGCGACAGAGCCAGCCAGGGTCTGCGGGAAGCCAGTTGCCTTGACTCCGAAATCAGGCGCGCAAACCACCACATCAGGCCCACCGCAATTACGCCTCGAATAAACACGATTTGTAATACAGAGTACTGGTCACTGAAGTATTTTATGGCTAGATCCTGGAGGGAAAACAGGAACAGGGCGAATACCAGCAGCAAGATACCGTTGAGAGGATTTTCGTGGGAGGAATTGCTAAATATAGACATCCGTTTGCCGTCCAGGTGTCAGGTTTTCGATCAATAATTTATTTACTGGGGGCAAATTATTTTCCTTATTTTGAGGTGTAATTTTTGCAGGAAATTCGAGTCTAGTTAAAAACGGCTATTTGAAAAGCGACTTTTTCTGTACCATTCAATCGAAAACTTCGATATCAAATTAGGCAGGACTAAAATGAAATTAGAGAACATCCGTACCTTTCTGGAAATCTCGGATTGCGGTAATTTCAATCGTGCCGCCGAGAATCTAAATGTTACCCAGTCGACCGTGAGTGCCCGGGTAAAATCGATGGAAGACAATTTTGGCAGGAAATTATTCAAACGCATTCATGCGGGTGTCGAATTAACAAAAGCCGGGCAACATTTTCGGCAGTATGCTTTGAATATTCAGCGCTTATGGCAACAGGCGCACCAACGCATCAATTTACCTGAAAACTTTGCCCACGAGATTGGGCTCGGCTCGCAGGTTAGTCTGTGGGATAGTTTGATTCTGAAATGGATTCCGTGGATGCGAACCAACGCCAGCGATGTGGCTTTGCATGTAGAAGCCGATTATTCCAGGAGTCTGATGCGCCAACTCTCGGATGGCCTGCTCGATATTGGTGTCATGTACCAGCCCCGCCAGATGCCAGGCTTTATTATCGAGGATTTGTTTGAAGAAACACTGGTTCTGGTCGCTACCAGACAACGAGCGCTAAGCCAGGAATGGGTCGAGGATTATGTATTTGTCGATTGGGGTGATGTCTTTCTTGGCAAGCACGCCGAGGCCTTTCCTGAAACTGAAACCCCGGCCGTAACAGTAGGTCTTGGCGCTTTAGGCCTGGAATATATATTACAAAATGGCGGCTCGGGTTATTTCCCGCTCCGTGTCGTACAACCCTATATTGAGCAGCTCAAATTATTTCGCATTGAAGACGCGCCGAGCGTACAGCGTCCGGTTTATATGGTGTATCCGACCTCGGCGAACGATCCGGAATCACTCGAAATCGGGTTGCGCGGTTTACGTGAAATAGTAGCCAACGGCGTCGATTAAGCTGCCGGCTTAGCAAACTGTCAGATTTCGATCATCTCGAAATCCTCTTTGCTGGCGCCGCAATCGGGGCAGACCCAGTCATCGGCGACATCGGCCCAACGCGTACCGGGCGCAATGCCGTCGTCCGGCCATCCCTCGGCCTCGTCGTATATCAGTCCGCAAATTATGCATTCCCACGTTTTCATTGAATTAGTATTCATCGAGTCAGGATCTAGTGTTAAATGGCAGTCTGCCAGGCAAAAAGCCGGTGAAGTATAGGTATTTCTGCATGAATTGCACGGGGTAAGGCTAGTATTTCTGTTTTACCTGGATGTAGTGGTCAGCCAGGTAAATAAGGAATTCCTTCTCGCGATCGGTGAGTTCACGTGTCTGTCGAGCCGGGTTTCCCAGGTAGAGGAAACCGGATTCCAGGTGCTTGCCAGGTGGCACCAGCGACCCCGCGCCAATCATTACCTGATTTTCTACAATCGCGTTATCCATCACTATTGAACCCATGCCTATCATGCATTGACTGCCGATGTGACAACCATGCAGCAGGACCTTGTGGGCCACACTTACCTGATTGCCGATATGGAGTTCGGCACCCTCGGGGTTAAACTCGCCGGCATGAGACACGTGTAAAACTGAACCGTCCTGAATGTTGGTGTTATCACCGATACGAATAATATTGACATCGCCGCGTATCACCGTGAGTGGCCATACTGAACTATTTTCACCGATAATCACATCGCCGATAACTATCGCGCTCGGATCGATGTAGCTGGACTCGGCAATCGTCGGTGTTATGCCTTCAAACTCGCGTATCATTAAAACATCCTGGCAAGTGAGCCTGTCCGAGAATAGGAGGTCTACTGCGGACAATTCGTTTTGATCCAATATTTTCGATCATTCTCGTGTATGTATAGGATATACGGTATGCCGGTTTTGCAGGAGCAAAAACCGGTAAATAGCAAAACTATTCGCCTCAAATGATCAAAAAAATGGCCTCAAAACAACTTGCCCTCGCTACGACTCCTAATCTCGAACAGACTCACATATGTTTTGATATAGTAGCGAAAATTTTCTGGCAAGAGAAAGTAAATTAGCAGTGCTGATGAAGGTAGAAACCGAACAAAAAATACGCTTATATGCGGAGCTGATCAGAATTGATAAACCGATCGGCATATACCTGTTGTTATGGCCCGCACTCTGGGCACTTGCAATCGCCGGCAAGGGTTCGCCGAATATGTGGGTTTTGCTGGTTTTCGTCGTGGGTGTATTCCTCACGCGCTCCGCTGGCTGCGCGATCAATGACTATGCCGACCGGGACATCGATCGACATGTGGAACGTACAAAAGATCGACCACTGACGAGCGGGCGAATTAGCGAAAGGGAAGTCATCCAGGTGTTTCTGGTACTGAGCCTGCTGGCTTTTTTACTGGTACTCAGTCTCAACTGGCTGACCATCTGGCTGTCAACGGTGGCTTTGCTTCTTGCCGTGAGCTACCCGTTCATGAAGCGTTTTCATTATTTACCCCAGGTGCATCTGGGCGCCGCGTTTGGCTGGGCAGTGCCAATGGCGTTTGCCGCTCAAACCGGCAACCTGCCGCGAGAAGCCTGGTTACTGTATGTTGCCACACTGCTGTGGACGGTGGCGTACGACACCATGTACAGCATGGTCGACCGCGAGGATGATATTAAAATAGGTATCAAGTCGAGTGCCATATTATTCGGTGTATACGATCGCGTGATTATAGCTCTGTTTCAGGCGCTGTTTATTCTAACCCTCTGGTTGACCGGCACCGGGCTGGAATTTTCCGAGCCCTATTTTTATGCGCTTGGCCTGGCCATATTATTTTTGATCTACCAGCAAATCCTGATCGTTTATCGCGTCCCGGAAAACTGTTTTAGAGCCTTTCTAAATAATCACTGGGTGGGTTCAATCGTATTTTTCGGCATCATGGGGCACTATTATTCAGCTTAACCGGGCACTTCATGCCACCCTGCTACCGCGGCTATCGAGGCGTGATTTCAAACCGGCAGCAATGCCCGCCTCGCACCATGCATTCCCGGTGCTCGACCCTGGCTTCCAGCAAAGTTTCCATCAGGCTTAAATCGAGTTCACAAACCTGTCGACATTCGGCGGCCAACTCGTGGTAGACACAATTGTTGGCGATGATTTCGCTCGCCCCATCGTCGGTAGTCTGGGCGATTGCTTCATAGCCCAACTCATTCAAGATCAGAGATACTTCGCCGATTTTTAAGGCCAGGCTATTTAGTGCCACCGTGCGCGGGGAAAATTCTTCGGCTATTTGCTCTCCGAGGTCTGAAAGGCAGTTTAACAGTGCCTGTTCCCCGTAAATAGATCGAAACCAGCCGATTAATGATTTAGAAAAATGGGCATAACGTCGAGGAAATAGTTCCAGCCCCTGAGCAGACAGGAAAAAACCCCGTACCGGACGTCCGCCACTACTGGGTCTTAAATGGCTATCAATTAAATCCAGACTGGCGAGACTGGACAGGTGTTGGTTGGTGGCATTACGCGATATTTCAAGATGTTCGGCAATTTCATCCACACTCATTCCCGCACGACTATGCAATAGAGCCCTTAATAACGACTGTTGTCTGGCGCTGAATGAATTGAGTGCGGCCATAAAAGGGATTTTGTCGGGAGGAACAATATTTATAACATATATACATGTTAAAAGTTATATAAAGTAAAAATAAATTTGCCCTATGCCCAGACAATCATCACATAAACCCAGTAACCAAGGTAGATTGATCCTATGCTGGCAATCCAGATCTTGAGATGCGGGTGCTTTATATAAAGGTATAGTGAGGCACCGACTACCGCGAGACATTCCAGCAGGCTCACCCAGTTGCCGTAATAAGCCGGTTTCCAGTAAGACACCGGGCTGAAAAAACGCCAGTCGGACAGGGGGAAGAAATGGCGGTGTGCATCGTTCTGGTGCAACGGCAAGTCGCCGAGGGCATGCAGCAGGATGCTGGCGAAAAATACCAGTAGCCAGGGCCGATTTGTTTTCCAGCAAATCAGAATGCCGAGCAGTGCCAGCGGTATCGAATGAAACAGGTCAAATGCAGCCTGCCAACCGGGCCTGTAGTACTCAACCGACCAGATAGTCGATTCCGGGGTACCGAGTGTGAGTTGCCATAGATAAAATACAATCATCGCGACGTCGGGCAAGACCGCACCGACGACGATATAGGCCGCTTTTCCCCGATCCTGATTCCTGCCCAGAACTAGCAAGTTAATCATCGCATGAGCAGGTGTGTTAATAGGAGTACCTCACAGCCGTGGTCCGGTATACGACAGGGGAACGGTGAAAGCGGACTTCTGAGTCAGCCGGGTACCCTGAGCCCCGGCCTAGCATTGTCTAACCCGCTATAGATCATGACAATACCAGCTATTAATAATAACCATTTGCCGCTTTTCGGGTTTGTAATTACCCTGCAGGCTGAAATAAATTCGGCAAATAGTCACTCACTCTAACCCGTAACAAACTAAGGTTCCATAACTATGCAATTTACACATGAACGCGAATTTACTTACACCCGCACCTATCAGGGTCCAGTCCGATGTGTCATTCTCGACTGGGCTGGCACCACCATGGATTTCGGTTGCATGGCACCCGCTGTGGTTTTCCGCCAGGTATACGAAAAAGCCGGCGTCCCCATCAGTCTCGAAGAAGCCCGGGTTCCAATGGGCGCTCACAAGAGGGTCCACATCGGTTTGATCAGCGAAATCCCGAGTGTACGCCGACGCTGGGTAGAAAAGCATGGCACCGAACCCACCGACGACGATGTGGGCCGTATGTTCGCAGATTTTGTGCCGATGCAGGAAGCCTGCCTGTCCGAGTATTCGCAGCTGATTCCGGGTACCCTCGAGGTGATTGCCGAATGTCGTAAACGCGGTTACAAGATCGGCTCGACCTCTGGCTATCTCCCGGGGATGCTGGCTATCAACCAGGCCGATGCGGCCAAGCAGGGTTATGAACCCGATGCCACCTTCGGTGCCGGCGACGTCCTGCGCGGACGCCCGTTCCCGCATATGGTGCTGCGTAATATGCTCGAACTCGACATTTCGCCGGTACAATCGGTGGTCAAAGTAGACGATACCCTGACCGGTATCGAAGAAGGACTGAACGCGGGTGCCTGGGGTATCGGCCTTGCCATTTCAGGCAACGAGGTGGGTGTCCAGCTGGATGAATGGAATTCTTTCTCGGAAGAGGTAAAGCAAAAACATCGCGACCGCATCTATCCCACTATGTACCAGCGTGGCGCGCACTATGTAGTCGATAGCATCGCCGACCTGATGCCCTGTATTGACGATATAGAGGCGCGTATGAAGCGAGGTGATAAGCCGTAGGGACTTTCCCCGACTCTTTATTTGAAGGAGATATAATCGCCACCGAAACAGGCCAGGGTATCAGGCTTTTTGATGTAATTACCCTGGCTGTCACATTGGGTTGAGAAACTGGCAGCTCGCCGGCTAACGCCCTTTCCCGGGTATCCTGATTCTTACCCCCTGTTACCAGGGTAGCGAGAATGTTTTGACGTTGGTATAACTATTCATCGCTTCGATGACTCCTTCTTTGTAGCCTAAACCCGAATCTTTAATGCCACCAAAGGGCGACATCTCGATCCGATAGCCGGGCACTTCCCAGATATTTACGGTGCCGGTTTCAAGCTCATTGATAAATCGGATAATATCGTCCATACGGTTGGTACAAACACCCGATGAAAGTCCAAAAGCGGTAGAATTTGCGACCTCGATCGCATGATCGATGTCTTTTACACGGATAATTGGGATCGGTGGACCAAAGGTCTCTTCGCGCACCAGCTCGCAGTCAAACGGAACATGATCGAGTACGGTAGGTGAGTAAACAGAGCCCTGGCGGTCGTTGCCGTAGAGAAGTTTGGCGCCATTTTGTATCGCATCGTTGACACGATTCTGGATCAGGATCGCGGCGTCTTCGTTGATTACCGTGCCGACGTCGGTTTCCGGATCCATCGGATCGCCGTATTTCAGTTTAGCCGCCTTTTCTGCAACCAGCGCAGCGAATTCATCGGCAACCGAATCGATGCATAACACTCGCTTTACTGCTGTGCAGCGTTGGCCAGAATTTTTGGTACCACCGGCGACCGCGAGTTTGGCCGCCTTGTCGAGGTCGGCGTCATCCATCACGATCAATGGTGCATTGCCACCGAGTTCGAGGACAGTTCTGCGGTAGCCAGCTGTCCTGGCTATATATTTTCCGACCTTTACGCTGCCGGTAAAGGTTACCAGATCGATATTGGGATTGGTCAACATCTCGTCGCCCATGTCTTCGGGCAACCCGGTAACGATGGATAACATTTGCGGTGGCAGGCCGGCCTCGTAAAGTATGTCAGCCAGAACCAATGCGGTTAAAGGGGTTTGCTCGGTAGGTTTGGCAACGATGCAGTTATTGGTCGCTATTGACGGCGCGATTTTATGCGAAATCATGTTCAACGGATGGTTAAACGGCGTGATCGCTGAAATCGCAGTCAGAGGCTCACGTTGAGTAAAAATTTTGCGCTGCTGACCGTGGGGAGTCAGGTCGCAGGAAAATATCTGTCCATCATCCTTGATGCAGAGTTGGCCCGCCAGACTAAATACATCGAAGGCACGACCGACTTCATAGAGGCTGTCTTTCTTGCTCAAGCCACATTCGGCAGTTATCAAATCCGAGATTTCAGCCTTTCGTGAAACCAATATCTCTGCAGTTTTAGATAAAATTTGCTGGCGTTCGTACCGTGTCAGAGTGGGTTTGTAACTAGCCGCAATTTCAAACGCGTTGGCAACCTGTTGGCGACTTGCGCGCGGCACGGTCCCGACGATTTCGCCGTTGTATGGATTGAATACCTCGACCACCTGGCCGGTATCGCCATTTACTTTTTCACCCGCAATACGCATTTTTTCATGCTTGATTACTGTCCATTTTTCTGCTGCTAAAGCCATTTGATTGTTTTCCAGGGTTGAAGGTTGTTATTGGGCCGCGTGATTTAACGCCACCTTAAAAATATCGAAATTTCGCAACTGGTGACCAGTGTCAAGATCGCTTACGCGCTGGCTGACAATCAGTGGTACCCGTTGCTCTGTGACGCCACCATGCGATCGCAATGGAACTTCCAGTCCGGACAAATCATGCCGGTCGGCAGTGGTACCAATTACGGTGTCCTGATTCGAAACCAGGATCAGGTCGCCCATGCGATCATTCGCCAGTTCAAAGTGCGCACAGCCCTGTGCATTGTCATACACCTGCTCGATTCCATCGATAGCTGACAAATCGGATTTGAGTTGTTCTATATTTGCACCATCGGGCAAATACACGGTGGCAAACGAACCCAGGGCACCGTGATGTACCACGTAGGGATCGGTAATTGGCAATATAACGCGGGCGGCACCCGGCGACATAATACGGTCCATTTCATCCTGCAAATAGACAATATTGGGGTCACCCGTGGCGTTGTGTTTGGCGTTCATGCCATGGTCCGCGGTCAATGCGACTACTGCGCCGAGGGCATCAAGCTTCGCCCAGTAACCATCCATCATCGCGTAAAACGCATTGGCGCCTTCGCTACCGGGTGCAAATTTATGCTGGATGTAATCAGTGGTGGAGAGATACATCAGGTCGGGCCTTACTGTTTCCAGAAGCTTTACGCCAGCCGCGAAAATAAACTCTGACAGTTCTGCGCTGTATACCGAGGGTACTTCCATGCCAACCAGGCCAAGAACATTCTCGATACCATTGTTTTCTAGACTAACCTGATCGGACATTTCAGAGGAAAAACAGATAGCGCCGTCTGTTCCGAACCTCAACTCGTTGCCGAGTAGTCGACGTAGCTTGTCTTTAGCAGTAATCACCGCAACTTTAGCGCCGGCATCTTGAAAAGCCTTGAATATTGTGGGCGTGCGCAATAGCTCGGGTTCGTTCATCATGACTTCACGATCATTCTCCTGGTCATAATAGAAATTACCGCAAATGCCGTGTATCGCCGGCGATACGCCGGTAACAATGGAAATATTATTCGGGTTGGTAAAGCTCGGCACAACGCAATGAGCACGCATGTCTGAACCCTGGCCGGCGACAATCTTTTGAGTCCAGGGCATCACGCCGGCTGCGACTGCTTGTTCGATATAATCGGGTTCGGAACCGTCGATGCAAACCACCACGCGGGGTCGGTTCGGCCAGAGATAGTCGCGTCCGTTAACGCTGACTGTTTTTGTATCGGAATTCATAGTGAGTGTCCATAAACAGGGTTTGAATGACACTATAGCGGTAAAACCGTTATCGGAATAAATCGATATTGCATATGGACAATATAGGTTTGACCTATAGATTGTATTTTTTGATACTACTCGTCTGGTTGGTTGGATTGGATCATTTCAAGAAAGGCGTCGGTGACCCGGAGTGCTCGACGTTCGTTCAGGCAGATAACGTATTGCTCGCTATTCAATTCGGCATTACTAACCGGTAATGCGCGCAGTCTCGAATCGGCCAATAGCTCGTTCTCGGCAACAATGCCGACGCCAAATCCGGCTGCGACGGCCTCGCGGACACCTTCGCGGCCACTAATTTCCATCACCAGGTTTAACTTGCCGCCCATACGCTGAACCGCTTCTTCAAATATCGAACGCGTTCGCGAACCTTTTTCGCGCAGAATAACGCGATGCTCGAGTAGCTCTTCAATCGTAACCGAACGTCGATCGCCCCAGCTGTGGTCCTGGTTGACGAATACCACCAGTCTGTCCGGGGCCAGTGATATCGAAAACAGGCGACTATCATCCTGAGGAATATTCGGCAGAAATGCGACATCGCAGCGTTGCGCCACCAGCCATGACATAATCTGTTGCGAATTGCCATATTGAATCGAAATTTCTATACCGGGATACAGGCGCTGAAACTGCGCCAGCAATGGCGTAACAATATAGGGTGAATCAGCGGCTACCAGTAGTTTCCCTGAGGTTAAAGCGCGTGCCGATAATAATAATTGCTCAACTTCTTCCTCGTAGCGAAACATGTGGCGCGTTATGCTATGCGCCGATCTGCCGATATCGGTAAGTTCGATGTGGCGCCCGTGGCGAACGAACAGTTTGATGCCGTATCGTTCTTCCAGCTCTTTTACCTGTCCCGAAAGTGTTGGTTGCGTAATATGCAGAAATTCGGCCGCCCTGGTAAAACTGGCATGTGTGGCCACTGCATGGAACGATCGCAGGTGTGCGTGAGATATTGGCATAACCTATTTAACTCATATGTAATATCGATTTGATAGATACTATTTAATAACGGTATAAATGGCAATTCGTTAATTAACTTCCAGGCCTTAGATCACTATGACCAACGACCGCAGTAATAAAAACACAGTAAGTTCACCGACTGGTGACCCTTATTTACTCACCCCGGGCCCGCTCACCACGTCGCCAACCGTGAAGCAGGCGATGCTGCACGATTATGGATCGCGCGATACTACCTTCATCGATATTAATGCGCACATACTGCAAAGACTGGTCGCGATCGTCGACGGAGAAGGTAGCCATGTCTGTGTACCACTGCAGGGTAGCGGTACCTTTGTGGTCGAGGCAATGATCGGAAACTTTGTACCGCCCGATGGGAAATTATTGATCCTGGTCAACGGTGCCTATGGTCATCGCATTGCTAAAATGTGCGATTACTATCGACGCGAATACATTATCCAGGAGTCGGCTGAGGATGTTCCGGTCGATACCGACGAACTCGATCAAACCCTGGCCAGCGACCCGGGCATCAGTCATGTGGCGATGATCTATTGCGAAACCACATCGGGCATTCTTAACCCGATTCAACAGATTTCCCAGATCGTTGCCCGCCATGCGCGTGGATTGTTAATCGATGCGATGAGTGCCTTTGGCGCACTGCCGCTGAGCGTCAAGGAAATTGAATTTGATGCGGTTGTAGCATCGAGCAATAAGTGTCTCGAAGGTTCCCCAGGCATGGGCTATTGTATCGCTCGCCAATCTGCCATCGAAAAGACCAGGGGCAATTCGCCCTCGCTGAGCCTGGATTTATACGACCAGTGGCAGGCAATGATGAAAAATAAGCAGTGGCGTTTTACCCCGCCGACCCATGTGTTACTGGCTTTTGACCAGGCGCTTAATGAATTCGAACAAGAGGGCGGCGTCGAGGGTCGCGGCGGGCGGTATCGGCAGAATGCCGATATAATAATTTCGGGTATGCGCGAAATGGGGTTCAAAACCCTTTTAACCGATGAACTTCAGGCGCCGATTATAATTACCTTCCACATGCCAGCTAACCCGGAGTTTGATTTCAGTGCCTTTTACGATGGTCTGCGCGAACAGGGGTACGTGATTTACCCCGGAAAATTGACCGTGGCCGACAGTTTTCGCATCGGGTGTATCGGCAGGCTGGATCTCGAACAGATGCAGGGAGCGCTGGACGCGGTTGCAAATATGCTCTTAAAGTTTGGTATCGACGAAATATTTAATGCAAAATAGTCGGTCTGGTTCTCGAACCTAAAATAATGGCTTATCGTCAGATGGGGTAGCACAGCCAAAATACGCTGTGAATAGGTCCGTGTAAGCTCGACGACAGCATCCCTGCTGTCGACGGTTTTGCCTGCACCACCCCATCCGACTATAATTTTTGTCGGATTCTAATTGATGGGGTAAAACCATTTATGTCAGTACAAATTCCTGAGCGCGCCAGCGCAGTGATTATCGGTGGGGGCGTGATCGGCTCCAGTGTTGCCTATCACCTCGCCAAGCAGGGGTGGACCGATGTGGTTTTACTCGAACGCAAACAGTTCGGCTGCGGCACCACCTGGCATGCTGCTGGCCTGGTCGGTACGATGCGCGCAAATGAGTCGCAGGCCAGGCTGTGCGAATACTCGATGGCGGTATTGACCGAGCTCGAACAGGAGACCGGGCAGTCGACCGGGTTCAAACAGGTAGGCTCATTGTCTATCGCACACAGCGTTGCCCGCTTCGAAGAACTAAAGCGCGTTGCATCGATGAATAATGCCTTCGGCGTGACCCAGGTCGATATGATTACCCCCGACGAAGTCAAGGCGCTATACCCATTCGTTGAAACCGGCGATCTACTAGGCGCGAGCTGGGTCGCACAGGACGGTACCGCGAGCCCGGTTGATGTGACATCATCGTTCGTTAAAGGCGCACGCCAACGCGGGGTGAAATGCCTCGAGGGTGTCAAGGTCACGGCCATTCAACAGGCCAATGGCAAGGTCACCGGCGTGGTCACCGACCAGGGACACATCCAGGCCGATTTTGTCGTCAACTGTGCGGGCTTATGGGGCCGCGAAGTGGGCAAAATGGCCGGTGTCAGCGTACCGTTACACGCCTGCGAACATTATTACGCGCTCACCGAAAAGCAAGATGATATACCACCAGATTTACCCGTATTACGCGATCATGATCGATGCGCCTATTATCGGGAAGACGCCGGTAGCCTGCTGGTAGGTGCGTTTGAACCCAACGCGACACCCTGGGGACAAAATGGCATACCCGATGATTTTGCCTTCGAAGAACTCGAGGGCCACGCGGACGAGCAATTCATGCCGGTGCTCGAACACGCGATGCATCGAGTACCGTTCCTGCAGGATGTCGGCTGGCGCAAGTTTTTCTGCGGTCCTGAGAGCTTTACCCCGGACGATCAGTTCCATATGGGTGAGTCGCCCGAACTAAAAAACTTCTATGTCGCCTGTGGACTGAACTCGGTCGGCATTCAAACCTCGGGTGGACTCGGACGCGCGCTCGCCGAATGGATGGACCTGGGGCACGCGCCGATGGATTTATGGGGCAACGATATTCGGCGTATGTTTCCGTTCCAGTCGACCCAGCACTATATTGAAAACCGGGTTAGCGAAACCCTGGGGTTGTTATACGAAAATCACTACCCTTACCGCCAGATGACCACGGCGCGCGATATTCGCCATTCGCCGTTACATGAAAAACTGGCAGCGCATAACGCCTGTTTTGGCGAGGCTGCCGGATGGGAGCGGCCTAACTGGTTTGCACCCGAGGGTGTAGAAGCGAAATACGAATACAGTTTCGGCAAACAAAACTGGTTCGAGTATAACGCCGCAGAACACAAGGCCGCGCGCGAAAAAGTTGTGCTGTTCGATCAAAGTTCGTTTTCCAAGTACCTGGTGCAGGGTCGTGACAGTTGCAAGGTATTGCAACGAATTTGCAGCGCCAATGTCGATGTCGAAATCGGCAAGATGGTATACACACACTGGCTTAACGAACGCGGAGGTATCGAGGCCGATCTGACCGTCACGCGCATGGCCGAAGATCAGTACTGGGTAGTCAGCGGTGCTGCGCAAAGTATAAAGGATATCGATTGGCTAAAACGCAATATCGCCGATGACGAATTTTGCTGTGTCAGTGAGATCACCAATGCCTGGGCAGTAATGGGAGTGATGGGCCCGGACAGTCGCGCCCTGCTCAGCGATACGCTGGGTCACGATATGAGTACCGAGAACTTTCCATTCGGTTCATTCCAGCCGGTCGAGTTGGGTGCAGTTCGGGCTTATGCGGCGCGCGTTTCCTATGTCGGCGAACTCGGCTGGGAGTTATACGTGCCGGCCGACCAGGCGCGGCACGGGTTTGATTATCTTTGGGATAAAGGTGCTAACCACGGGCTGAAAATGGCGGGTATGCACACGCTCGACAGTTGCCGCATCGAAAAGAAGTTTGTCCACTATGGACACGATGTCGCCGAGGTTGACACGCCACTGGAATGCGGCATGGGATTTGTCTGCGATATGGAGAAGGAGATACCGTTCATTGGCCGTGACGCGATTTTGAAACAAAAGGAATCGAAATCATTTATGCGAAAACGGCTGGTTCAGTTCTTGCTCAAGGATCCGGAGGTAATGCTTTATTCGCACGAACCGATTATGCGCGATGGTAAAATTGTCGGGCATTTGACCTCGGGCAATTACGGGCACACGCTGGGCGGCTCGGTGGGTCTCGGTTATATTGAGGTCGAGGATGATGTCACGAAAGACTATTTGAATGCCGGCACCATAGAGATCGACGTCGGTGGAACGCGGGTACCGGCCGAGGCGAGCCTGTCAGCCATGTATGACCCCAGGGCCGAACGTATGCGAGGGTAGATTTTTTGCCAATATCAAAAGCTGCACTAACGATAAAGATAGAACCCAATAAGTGACAGGACTGAATTAGCAAACCCAGCAGGAGTAGAGAATGAATAAACCGGGCTTTATCGAAGGTGGATGCCTGTGCGGGGAAACTCGCTATCGCGCGACAGGGCAACCGAGTAAATCTGTCTATTGCCACTGTAGTGATTGCCGTAAGGCGACAGGAGCGCCGATTGCGGCCTGGCTTATGTATGACGAGAACCGGATAGAATTTATCGAGGGAAGTCCACAGAAACACGAGTTTACGCCCGGGGTGTTGCGAGACTTTTGCCCGGTCTGCGGGACACCACTCTGGTGGCAGGGCATGTGGCATGACAAGTTGTATCAGATGGTGAGCATCGGCAGCCTTGACGACCCGGAGATTTATCCGCCCGACAGGCACGCGTCTTGTCACAATCAGATTAGCTGGTTCGAAGTGGCGGATGATCTTGCGCGCTACCAGCATTCGAGCCCCGAAGAAAAATGAGACTCGGGGAGGAATCTGCTACCCGATATTAATTTTTCGTTGGTTATTCGCCGATATCGAATTCACCCAGGATGACTGGCGCTATGCTGGAGAAATTTCAATGCAGCCTCGTGTAATTGCGGTGTCGCGGCAGCTATTACCTGTGACGCCGAAGACAGCCCCAGTGAATTACCCTGCCAGTCACTGATGACTCCGCCGGCCTGCTCTACGATGGGTACCAGTGGCAGGTAATCAAACGGAAACAGTGCTGATTCAACCACCAGGTCGACCCAACCACCGGCCAGCATCGCGTAGGTGTTACAATCACCACCGAAACGGCGATATTGAATCTGTTTACTGAGTGTTTCGAACGCGCCATATTCTTCGCGGTCAAAAAAATCGGGAGATGATGTCAGCAGGCTGGCAGTTGCCAGGTCCTGGCATTGGCTGGTGTGACAGGAGATATCATTCCGGGTCGTAGGACCGGATCGATCAGCAACCCAGGTTTCCTTCAAGGCAGGCATTGAAAGCCCGCCCGCTTGAACGATGCCATCCTCAACGAAACCAAGCAGGCAACCGAAAAGAGGGCTGCCGAGTAGAAAACTTTTAGTACCGTCGATCGGATCAATCACCCAGGTGCCGCCTTGCCCGCTGGTTTGCCCCTGTTCTTCCCCGTAAATGGCATGTTCGGGAAAACGTTCATCGATTAAATTGCGGATAACCTGTTCGATTTCACGGTCGGCAATCGTCACAGGCGAGTCATCTGATTTAACCTCAAAGCTAACCGGTTGCCTGAAATATTGCAGGGCAATTTGTGACGCGCTATCGAGTGCATCGAGAATGAACCGGGTAACTGTTTGAGATTGATTCTGCATCGGTAATTGATCGGGTGGATTAAAATTCTGCTGGCACTATAACTAGCAATGGGCTGGTACTATTACAGTACAGAATTCGAATGGTAATGTATTTAATTAATGACTGCATGGGTAATAAAAAATTAA
>PVMK01116420.1_pt1 | contig 29525 bp, 27 predicted proteins | sample 1853481 | NCBI WGS metagenome assembly PVMK01 (sample SAMN08533507, study PRJNA380276) | Marine sediment metagenome, whole genome shotgun sequencing project.
GGGGACGCGATCTCGTGAAAGATAACATCTGTACTTATGTCGGCCATTCCATATAAAGATTCATTTACACTTTCATTATAGCTCAGAATCCCTCCCTTAAAACTTACTCCGGCGAAAAGGCCTTTACTCCGGCTATAGGAATAGATCTCCGAATCAAACTTGAAATTGGTGGTGGCTGAGGCTCCCTTGCTTACGGGTCCGGCGGTAACGCCTACATCTGCTCCCAGGGTGATCTCTGTTTTATCCAGGCCCATGATATCATTTTTATCTTTGAATAGCAGAACAATATCTGATTTCTGGGCACCAAACTGAAAACCAAGGCTGCCTTCACCCATTGAAACAAAGAAGGGATTACTCCAGAGTCCGTTTTCCAGCCGAACCAAAGCAACTCCTCTAGCACCCTGGCCTCCAACAACTCCCAGGGCAAGTTTAAAAGCTCCGGGAAAAATCACAATTCCTTCCGATTGCTCAATCAAAGAGGGTGGTATGCAATTGTCAGGATCTTCCATGAGGTGATCCAGCGCCATCACAGATTTATGCATGGTCTTATTAGCTTTCCTGGCAGGTTCGTCGTCTTTGGAAAGATTGTCAGTCAATGATGCAGCGAATAGTGTTCCGCTTGAAATTAGAAGTGCTGTAACAATTAATGTATTCAATAAAGCTTTCATGATTATAATTTTTAATTAGAGATTAAATTTATTTACAATCATAGTAACGGGAAAGCATTATTGATGTTATACTTATGTAAGCAATTGAATACGAGATGTAATGAATGGTTATAAAAATGGGATGAATGGAAAAAAATGGGACCAATGGTGTAGGTGAGAGATCACTCTTTGAGTTTCTGTACGATCTCTTTTCCAATGCTCCTTGAAATTGGAATGGTGTGTTCTACCAGATCGGATTTTAGCAGGTATCCATTGGAATTACCGAGTATGGAAAAATCTACATTGGTGTTTATGATATATGAACGATGGCATCTCACTATGACATGATCTACAACCTGGCTTTCTATTTTCTTTAGGGTTACCCGCAATAATTTCTCTTTTAACCGGTTTTCCTCAGTCCATACAATTTTGGAGTAGTTCTCCTGGGCTTCGATGTATATCAGGTTTTTCAGATTGATAGTGAACTCCTCCTTGGTATCCGTTATTAATCGTCTAATTTGATCTTCCCTTGCTGGATTAAATGATTTTTTAACCAGTCCCATAAATCGAAGATCATCTCTGTATTCATTCCATACAGGATCCACATTGATAAATATTAAAGGTGTATTTTTCTCTACCAGGCACCTTTCAAGGGACTCATACATTTTGTCAGTTTCTTCAAGTGCACGGAAAATCAGCGTATGATTGTAGTTGAGCCAATGCAAATTACCACTGCTAACTTCAGAAGTAAAGTCTCGAAAACATTCAAGAACCTTGTCGTAATTCTGTTTTTTATAATAGGCAAATGCCAGGCCTCCATAAAAAATAATAGACTCTTCGGATGTAATTGGGATATTTCTAAAAGTGCTTACTGCCATATCGAAGTCCCCTAAAAACAGAAAACACCAGCCTTTAAAAATGCTGGCCTGCTTGAAATAAACGTTTTCTGCCAGGATCTCGTCAAAGATCTCAATGGCTTCAATAAATCTTTCCGACCTGTAGTATAGCTCACCAAGGCGAAATTTGCCCGTTATGGATAAGGGATCCAGTTTGGCTGCCAGATTAGCCTCTATCATGGCCTCTTCCATTTTGCCGCTGGCCATCAAAAAAAGAGAATTAAATCCATGAATACTTGATGTTCCCGGACTAAGTCTAATGGCCTTTTTGATAGATATACTGGTATTTTCAAAATCCCAGTCCCCCCAGAATGAGCTTTGCGCAAGGGATAGGTGTGTTTCAGCCAAGCTGTTGTCCATCAAATTTGATAAACGGGCATATTCTTTTGTTTTTTTAAAAGCCTCGTCAGCTGGCATGAGCCCTGATCCACCCAGAAAGGTATAACATGCAGCTAATCCAGCAAGTGGAAGAACAAATCCTTTATCCTTTCTAACAGATGTTTCAAAATATTGAATGGCCGTCATGGTAGCTTCAAGAGAACCCTTACTCAGATTGTAGCGTCCTTTTAAGTATAAATCGTATGCTTCGATATTTTTCGTGGGGGTGGTGACCAAATTCTTTGCAGATTTTTGAATCTTCACTCTATCGGTAAACTTTGTGACAATTTTACTGGCGATGTCATCCTGAACTTTAAAAATGTCTTTTAATTCCCGGTTATACACTTCAGAAAAGAGATGAAAGCAATCAGAGGTTTTGATGAGTTGCACAGTCACCCTTACATTGTTACCGGCTTTTCTTACACTTCCATCCAGGATAAAAGCCACTCCGAGTTGACTTCCAACCTCCCGGGGATCAATATCCTGATTTTTGAATGTGAAAGCTGATGAACGTGCTATTACACTTAAGCCTTCGACTTTAGTCAGGGCATTTATTATTTCTTCAGTGATCCCATCGCTGAAGTATTCATTCTCTATATCAGAACTCATGTTCCTGAATGGAAGAACTGCTATGGTGTTGTTATTGTCTGCTATCATTCCTTTCTGATGCAAGGCAGTGTAATTATAAACTCAGAGCCAAGTCCCGGAACAGATAATACCTCAATGGTCCCATTATGCTCCTCTATAATGGAGTAGCTTATCGATAGGCCCAGGCCAGTGCCTTTCCCAACTTCCCTTGTGGTGTAAAAAGGTTCGAATATATGATCCAAAACCTCTTTTGGCATGCCCGTCCCATTGTCCCTGATTGAAATTCTGGCCTTATCATCAAATCCGCTGGTCTCGATGAAGATGTCTCCTTTATTTTCGATGGCCAGAATACTGTTGCTAATAATATTCATAAAAACCTGGTTTAGCTTTCCGGGTATGCATTCCACATGTGGAATATTTCCAAAGTTTCTGTGAATGGTAATGTGGTCTTTCATCTTATGGCGCAGCAGCAGCAGGGTAGATTCAATTCCTTCATGAATATTAACACCTTTAAAATCATTTTCATCCATCCTCGAAAAAGTTCTCAGGTCTTTTACGATATGCTCTGAACGTGATGCGCCTTCAGTGACTCCTTTTAAGAGATCCTTCGTTTCGTTCACAAGAAAGGTATACTCAAGTTCTTCTTTTAACCTAATCACTTCTGAAAATTCTTCGCCAAGATTTTTATTCTCAACAACCGAATCATAATTATTTAAGAGGTGAAGCAAATCTTCAATATTTCTTTGGAGTGGGTTAATACTTGTGGTAATAAAATTCAATGGATTATTCAATTCATGGGCTACTCCGGCCGTTAGTTGCCCAAGCGAAGCCATCTTTTCTGACTGGACCAGTTGCATTTGTGCCTGAGTAAGATCCATTAATGTACTATTGATCTCGTTTTTTTGGCTTTCCAGCTTTTCGTTAAGTTTTAATAGTGAATCTCTTTGATTTTCAATCTCCTTATTCTTTTGCTGCAAGCTAATGTTGGCTTTTCTTTTTATATAATATCTGTTAAATATGACGATTACCAGAATCAGGATCAAACCAAAAGATAAAATCAAATAGTTTCGAAACTGCTTCTGTCGTTCAATCCTGGCCAGTTGTAACAATTCTCTTTGATCATATTCATTCTGCATGACCATCTGAGTGATTTTTACAAGGTTCTCCTTTTGGTAAAGGCTATCATAGGTCTCTTTATAGAGCGCATACATTTGATAGGCTTCCATAAACCTGTTTTGGCCGGCAAAGAGATCACTCAACTCCTGTGCGGCATTCCTGATCCGGATCGGCGAATCTGTTTCCTGTCCTATTCTTAATGCTTCATTAAAGTAAATAGTAGCCGAGTCAATCTTACCCGTTAATTTGTAGAAGAGTCCTATGTTGTGCAAGGAAAGTGAGAGGCCAAAGCTATCTTTGAGTTCAGCAAATATCTGTCGGCTTTTATTCAAGCTCTCAAGTGATTCACCTGCATTTTCCAGTTTCAGATAGGTCTGTCCTATGCTAATCAAGGAGTAGGCAACTCCAGCTTTGTTTCCCTGTAATTCTCTGATATTCATTGCTCTTGTGTCGTAGCTCAATGCGTTGGTGAAGTCTTTCAGATTGGTGTAGACAAGGGCTATCTGGTGACAACAATAGGATACACCCACACTGTCGCCAAGACGTTCAAATATGTTCAGTGCCTTCAATTCATATTGGAGTGCTTTATGAAAATTTTCTTCCAGATTAAAAATATCGCCTATGTTGTTATAAGAATAGGCCAGATCAGCAGCAACCTTCTGCTCTTCTGCAATCTCTTGAGCTTTATAGAAATACTCCAGTGCAGAGGCATGGTCACCAATATTCCGTTGAATTATGCCAAGATAATTGTTAATGTTGGACGCAAGTTCATTATGCTCTAGCTGTTTTACCAATGCCAGAGCCTCTAAACCGTACCTCATTGCTTCTGCAGGATTTGAATATCTGTTTTCCCAGCAAAGATCTTTAAGAATTCTAATTCTTGCAGTATCTGATGCCGAGTCAAGATGCATCAATAAACTATCATTTCTATTCTGTGGATATACATTGACCATCAGAAAAAGCAGGATCAGGATCGCTTTTATTTTCATGACTTATGGCTATAATCCATCGTATACTGTGATTACTACTTTTCCCAAGGCCAGATCCTGTTCATAATACCGGAAAGCTTCAGAAATATCACTTAGTGAATAACACTTATCAATAACCGGGGTGATCTTGCCTGTTTCATAGAGCTCGGCCAAATAATTGAGGTCCTTTTTGTTTGGCTTGTGCATTAAAATGCCCATTTTCTTGTTCCCGGTCATTGAAATAAAAGGTCCCTGCAACATGAGCTGAGTTACCCTGGCATATGAACCCCCTCCCAGCATTACATAAATGCCTCCGGGACTTAATGCACGCTTGTAATCTGATATGGCACGATAAGTAACCACATCAAGTATCAGGTCATATACCGGTCCTCCGCTGGTGAAATCTTCCTTGGTATAATCGATGAGGTGATCTGCGCCAAGGGAACGCAGCATGTCAAACTTCCTGCTACTATCCACGCAGGTCACCTCGGCACCAAATAATTTGGCAATCTGCACTCCAAAGGTACCCGAACCACCGCCTGCTCCATTGATCAGAACCTTATGGCCTTTCTGAATATGACCTTTATTGCGCAGACCCTGCAGAGCGAGAACTCCTGTGTGAGGTATGGCTGCTGCCTGTTCGAATGTCATATTCTTAGGTTTCAGTGCCAGTATCTTTTCCGGAGCACAGAGGTACTCTGCAAAACCGCCCCAACCCGCTCCAGAAATATCGCCAAATACCTCATCACCTACCTGAAACTGTTTTACCTTTTTACCTACTGTCTCTATTCGCCCGGCAATGTCACAACCTATTATTTTGGATTTTGGGTTAAAAAGGCCATGCTGTATTCGGTTTGCAAAAGGTATTCCTTTCAGGATATCTCCGTCCCATGAATTCACAGAGGAAGCATGGATTCTTACCAGCACTTCATGGTCCTTTGGAATTGGTTTATCTACCTCTAACAATTCAAAATTGTCAGGAGAACCATATTTGTTAAGTACCGCGGCTTTCATAAGTTTGAAGGGTTCAGTTGTTTGATCCAATGGAGATGACAACATTTCCAATTTTTTGCCCTGTCTCCACATAGCTGTGAGCCTCAGCTGTCTTTTCCAGGGGATATTTTCGATCAATAACAGATTTTATCTTTCCTGCTTCTATAAGCTCCTTGAGGAAAATCAAATCTTCGGGGTGATAGCTTGCCAGCGCTGAGATGATTTTCTTGTGGGTGGTTAGGGAGATCCATAGTCCTTTGATCTTCCACTTTAGCTTTGGATTGCCTAAAATATAGTGGCCATTTTTGCTCAGTGATCGTACATTTCGTGAAAAGGAACTTTTTCCAACCACATCGATGATCAGATCATAAGTTACACCGTTTCTGGTGAAATCTTCCTTTTTGTAATCGATCACCTGGTCGGACCCTATAGAGAGGAGCATCTCCAGTTTATTCCCGCTGTCCACACATGTTATGTGCGCCCCATATGATTTAGCAATTTGAACCGCATAGGTACCTATGCTTCCCCCTGCACCCAGGATCAGTACTCTTTTTCCACTCCGGATTTCTCCTTTTCTCAGAAAATGCAATGCATTGAGGCCGCCAGTGGGGATGGTTGCAGCCTCCTCATAGCTCATATTAACAGGTTTAATGGCCATCGCACATTTCTCTGGCAAACAGGCATATTCCGCGTAGGCACCCAGTCGCATCGCCGTGGCTGCAAAAACCGGATCGCCCTTCTTGAAGCGTTTGACATTTTTACCTGCCGATTCTATTTCACCTGCCAGCTCCTGACCTAATATTTTTATTCTTGGTTTTCTAATCCCCATTATGATTCTCACAAAGAGCCATAATTCTACAGGGATGTCAAATCTTCGCAATTCGCAATCCCCGGCGGTAACAGTTGCTGCGTGTACTCTAATTAAGACTTCATTGTCTTTGGGAACAGCTTTATTAAGTTCTTTAAACTGCAGAACGTCCGGAGGTCCGTATTTGGTCCATACTATTGCTTTCATGGGATAATTTCAAATGCAGCTTTCAGTTTGTCGGAATAGCCCGGATTAATTTCTTGAGCAGCTGCCTGGGTCAACAGTCGCTTCATGGGAATACCTTCATCCACAAATGTCTGGATATAGCCCTCGGGCTCAGCCAGGGTCAGGGCACGCTCAAGGGACTCAAGGGCAGGAGGGATGTCACCTTTCGACTCGCATGCAAGTGCCTGAAGTATAAGGATTTCAATAACGCTTCCCATCCTTTCCCCTTTTTCTGCTTCTTCCAACAGGCGATCCAATAGGCCCATTGCCTCATGTATGCTGCGATCTGAGCTATCATTCCTATAAATGGCGATAAGCATCCTTGCCAAAGTAAGATGCTCGAACTCATGCAGGTAACTAAGTTTGTCATCAAAGGTTAGGCTATGCTCACGCGCCCAATTCAAAGTTTCTTTTAGCTTGCCCTGTTTTATCCAGATGCGTGCTTTTAGAGCAGCTACAGGACGCAGATCGGGCATGGGACTCCTGTAATACAATTTTTCGGCCCTGTTGAGCAAGTCAAGGGCACCAACCAGATCTTTTTGTACCTCGCTAACCAGAGCTTCCAAAAGACGCAAGCGATACTGCCAATCCATTGCCATGGTTTGCTTACTCAGGGCCTGACTTTTATTGAGGTATTCTCTGCCGGCTTCGAGATTGCCCCTTTCCAGATGTAGCTCGCTTTTTCCCCTGTACAGATCCTCGGTCCCTAAAGGCATTGTGTCTCCCTGATCGCTTGCCATCTGTAATGAACGCTCAAATAAATCAGCAGCCTCGTTCAGACGACCCTGAGCAACTCTTAGATCAGCAAACAGAAAGGTGAGACTGATGGCAGAAGATATGTTTCCGGCGTTCTTAAAACTAACCATCATCCCTGAGAAAGATCGGTATGCCGCCTCCAAATCACCATTCTCCCAATGGACAAAACCCACCATGGCAGCAGGGATTGCACGCTGCATATATTCTTCCTCGGGCAAAAGCTCCAATGCCTGTTGCGAGTACTTCAGGGTTCCTGTTGAATCTCCAATTGTCTGGGCACGGTAAGCACGGGCATTGGCGATAGTTGCGGGCAGTATTCTGAATTGCTCTTCATCCATGATGATCAGAGGTGCTGTGGGTCCTTCTGGTCCTGCACTGGAATCTATCTTCAGATTCAGGATGGTATCAGCTTCATCCAATCTGTTCTTCCCGGTCTCCATTCCCCGTGTTGCAGTGAGGCCCATGCTATGGCCACAAGGAGCACAGGTCTGTTGGAAAAAACTTCCTCTGGCAACTCATTTACCCAGTCGAGCCAGGTGAAAGCCTGGCAATTCAGGTTCATGACCGGCCATACGAGTTCCATCAGGCCCGCTGCCCGCGTAAAATCTTTAGCCACAAGAGCGTGGCGAATAGCTTCGGCAGGTTGCGCATTCTGTTCATACCATTGGCTTGCCCGTCTATGCAATTCAGGTACAAGATCGGAATGCTCCTCCATCAGCCGTGTATGCAGTACTTCAGCGAAGAGGTGATGGTACCTGTACCACTGGCGTTTATCATCCAGCGGAAGCACAAAAAGGTTGCCTCGCTCCATGGATTCCAGTAGCTCTTTGCCTTCTTTCTGGTCGGTGAGGGTGTCACACAAGGGTCCGCTTAAACGTTCAAGAATTGAGGTTTTCAATAAGAAGCTCTGGATGTGTTCGGATTGGCTCTGAAGAACTTCTTCCACCAGGTAGTCCACCACATGCCGGTCATCGCCTGAGAAGGCTTTTATGAAACCGGGTATGTCATCCCGCCCCTGCATGGATAAAGCAGCCAGTTGAAGTCCGGCAATCCAGCCCTCAGTGCTTTCTTCCAGAATGGCGATGTGATCTGCTGTAAGTTTGAGACCCATCACCTGATTTAGAAATTCGGCAGCTTCCGAAGGGGTGAAACGCAAATCTGAAATGCGTAGTTCGGTCAATTGCCCCCGGACCCGTAGGCGGGGAAGGGGTAGTTGAGGATCCTCACGGGTGGTGATGACCAGATGCATTTGTGGAGGCATGTGCTCAAGAAGAAAGGTGAGCGCATTCTCAACTGGCTTGGCATCTATTACGTGGTAGTCATCAAGAACAAGTGTGAATTTCTCCGGGATGGCGCTTATTTCATTGAGCAGAAAAGTCAGTATCGATTCGGTGGGAGGTGGTTGTGGGGATTGGAGAAGACCCAACACTCCTGCTCCAATATTCGGGGAGATCGTCTGGAAAGCGGCAACAAGGTAAGCCAGGAAGCGCATGGGATCATTATCCCCCTCATCCAGCGATAACCAGGCTGTGGCTCTCTCACACCCGGGAATCCATTCGCTGACCAGCGTGGTTTTCCCAAATCCTGGCGGGGCAGAGATAAGGGTAAGTTTGCCGAACTGTCCCAGATTCATTCGCTCGATCAGGCGGGAGCGGAGTACAATGTTAGGCCGCAAGGGTGGGATATAAACCTTAGTGGCTAATATAGGCTCCGGGATAGAGGCGGGTTGTTCAGGTTTGTCTGGTTCAGTATTCCCTTGAATGTCTTCAGGATTTGGAACAATAAGTCCTTCATTAGAAATGGCATAGATATCAGTGGGGCGCTCAATATTCTTCAGTTTAAAGGTCTTTAACAGGGAAGTCTTGAGGGATTCCTGGTTTTTGATTTCGTCATAGACCTTATCGGAAATAAATACACTTCCCGGAACAGCAAGGGATTCTATACGTGATGCCACATTTACTCCATCTCCGATGATCTCATCCTCACTGAAAATAATGTCGCCAATATGAATTCCGATTCTTACAGGTATGGAAGGCTCTTTCAGAAAGTCAAGTTGCATTTCAGTACCGCACTGTACCGCATCAATGGCACTGTTGAAAATGCTTAATGTACCATCCCCATAGTATTGCAGAATCCTTCCTTCATACTTTTTAGTGATCGAGTTGAAAATGTGCCGATGCTTTTCCCGGGCTCGAATTGCCTTCTCCTCATTTTGCTGCATGAGGGCCGTATACCCCTGTATATCGGTGAACATGATAGCAGCTAATTGTCGGGATCTTGTCACTAGGACAATTTAAGAAATAAATGGAAGTATAACTCCATTTATTGAAAACAATCACTAATCACCAATCATCATCCACGGCGGCTTTGTCGCCTATTGTACTTCTTCAAAATCCGATTTGGTTACCCCGCAGACCGGACAGTACCAGTCCTCGGGAATATCTTCAAATGCGGTTCCGGGAGCAATTCCACTATCGGGATCTCCCTCTTCGGGATCGTACACATAACCGCAGATGGTGCATTGATATTTTTGCATGGAGTGCCAGGTTACTTTCTGAGTTTGCTTAGACCAACCAGGGCCAGAATAGAACCTGTGACCACTTCACCAGACTCACGGTCCAACTCAGATCCACCCATGCTATGGGGAATCAGGTAGATTGCCATCATCACCAGGGCAGCTCCGATAGCCAGCCATCTCCCATAGGATTTTTTCCTCAGGAACCAGGCAGCCAGGAAGGCAATAAGTGCAAAAAGTGTTTTGTTATCTGTAAGGTCATTGCCCAGTGGCCAGCCGGTCCAGAATTGTCCAAATGAGAATTTCTGAACTACGGGACCCAGTATAAAACCTCCGATAATCAAAAATATAATGGTAAAACCTATAAGCTTTTTATAGGATGGAATGTTGGCCAGTGCAAAGATGATGGTGGCCATAGACCAAATCACAGTCAGTATCATCATCAGAACATGGGGGATCAGCGCCCAGGCAGGTACATCGTCCCGGAACCGGATGACCACATTCTCACCATCATGCAAATCAATGATTTCTCCATTTGCCATCAATTCCAGGTGGTATTCAATTTTACCTGCTGGGGGTTGATGAGGCAGACTTGTGCTGAGAAGATCTCCCTGCCTTTCCATGGCCAGGGTATTCCAGGGATCGTCTGAAGGGAAGAGCCGCCAGATTATATTAGCTGAAAAGGCCTCGGGAAGTTGAACTTCCACAGGATAATCGCCTGGCCTCCCATTATTGGAACGCGGAAGGTCAAATTGAAATTCCTCATTCTGGTAACTTATTTCATATTTTATCGGGTAGGTGGGACCGGTCATCCGTTGGTAAGCCATGGCGGCAAACGAAATAATCACTGCGAGTACCCAGAATAATACTTTTTTCATTTTCATGGTATGTTCTTTTAAATTCGTTGTTATAAAACTATAGTCTGATGACCAGGTCGAGGTTATCTTCACCACGCTTGACGGTGACCACAATATCCATTCCCTCCTTAAGCTGGCCCAGTCGACTCATGTAGTCGTATACATTACCCACCGACTTCCCTTCAATGGAAACCACGATATCGTCTTTCTGGATGCCACCCACAGCAGCCGGTTTTCCTTCGGTTACAAACATAACCGGCATCCCGTCACTACCATCGTAGGTTACATCGGGCATCAGCCCCAGAGTTACGCCACCACGTCGACCCCGGGATGAACCCTTCACTTTTGGCCCCGCTTCCACAAAGGCAATGCGTTCTTTTTTATTGGCCAGTGCTTCTGTAATTTCAGCCACGTATGCCAGAACTTCCTGGGTTCCCTCAAGGTTGATAGCTGACAGCTGATCCGAGGGCGTGTGATAATCTGAATGGGCCCCTGTTGATATAAATAGAACTGGCACATCCTTGGCATAAAAAGCAGCATGATCGGAGGGACCGTATCCTTCATTGGCGTACTTGAGATTAAATCCATAGTTGCCATTAAGAGAATCAATCAATTCTTTAAAACCGGGGGAGGTTCCTACTCCACCAATTTGTAACTGGCGCTCCTCATTTAACCTGCCCACCATATCCAGATTGATCATCACCTGCACCATGGAAAGATCGATGGGTGCATTTTCTGTAAGATACTTTGAACCCACCAGCCCCATCTCTTCAGCTCCAAAGGTGGTAAAAAGCATGCTGCGGGAAGGGGAGAGGGATGCCATATACTCAGAGATCTCCATCACACCTGCCACACCCGATGCATTGTCGTCGGCCCCATAGTGAACAGCCACTGTATCGGGAGCACGTGAAGAAGTCCCTTCACCACCCATTCCCAGATGATCGTGATGTGCTCCTATCACCACATATTCGTTTCTTAGTGAGGGATCAGATCCTTTTAAGGTAGCGATCACATTGGCAGATTCAACCTCCTTGGGTTGAAGGTCAGTGGTAATATCTGCTTCCAGACCTGTCTGGAATGAGAGGGTTGTCAGCTTTGAGGTAATCTCAGCCTCATAACTTGAAAGGCTATCAGCTCCAGCAGCCAATAACAATTGATCGGCACTGCTTCTGGTGATCTGAACCACTGGAATTGATAAGGGATGTTGCTTTCCTTTCAATTCAGTAAGCTGATCCTTGGCATCGAAGGAGCTTCCCGATACAAATATCACCCCTGAGGCTCCCAGATCTGAAGCCAACAGTGCTTTACCGCGGTCCTCACTAAAATTCACATAAGGTGATGAAGGGTCCTGTTCGCCTGGAATGCCCCGGAATAACAGTACCCATTTATCTTTTACATCTACATTTGAGTAATCGTTCCATTTGATCTCATCCAAATCAATCTGGAATCCATATCCTGCAAATACTACTTCTGATTTAGCCGAACCTGAGGCACTGAAGGAAAATGGAGTGTAATCTGTTTCAAACTCAAGAACCACGTCCCCAAAAGTGATGCTATTTCCAGGCCCAGCTTCAATATCGGTAACAATTCCAAATTTTTGCATTCCTGTACGCTCATAAAGAATTAAACCGGCATTCTTAAACTCAGAAGCGATATATTTTCCCATTATTAGGTCTTCAGGAGTACCCGGATACCTTCCCCTTAACTCCTCTGAGGCCAGGTAAGCGATGTGGTCTTCGATCTCCAGGGTGGTTATTTCCTTCTCAAAACGGGGTTGACAGGAAATAATCGAAGCAGAAAGTATGAGGAATAGCGCTATTCTAATCATGGGTAAGTATTTGTTATACAGAAATATAGTCTAATTATTTATACTAAATCAAAAGAGCCGAAAGATACGATTTATTCTTTTTTCCCACTAAAAACTTGACATGATTTGCAAAATGATTTACATTTACGAAGTCGTTTGACCAATTAGTTAAACTATAACGTTAATACCGAAGAGATGACATTGAATACAGAAACAGAGCAGAAAATTATTTCTTCTGCCGAAAAGTTATTCTTCCAAAAGGGGAAGGCAGGAACTTCCATGCAGGACATCGCAGATGATGCCGGCATAAACAGAACCCTTCTGAACTACTATTTCAGAAGCAAAGATCAGCTGTTTGAGACCGTATTTAAAAATGCCATGTCCAGCTTTGTACCTGCACTGGCAGCTATGTTACATTCCGAAATGAATTTTGAAGAGTATGTGTCTGCCATGATTGAAACCATCATTGATGCCATGCTGGAAAATCCCCAGATTCCCATTTTTGTATTACAGGAACTCTCCTCAAATCCCGATCGGATGCCAGAGCTTATGAAAGAAATGGGTATCGATCCGGTCATTGCAATTAGGAAAATGGAAGAAAACAGGAAAGATGACAGAACAGAGGGGATGGATCCCAGGCAGCTGATTATGAGTATTATAAGTCTTTGTGTTTTTCCCTTTGCTGCACGTCCTGTGGTTACTGAAATTCTCTATTCTGGCGATAAGGATCAATATATCGAAGCCATGAAGCAGCGCAAACAAATACTTCCACCCTTAGTGAAGCAGTTTATGATTAAATCAACCTAAGATGAGAACTAGAGCAGCATTGTTATTTGTGTTTTTTGCCGGAGTGCTGATGGCCCAGGAGACCATCACCCTGTTTGAATGTCATGAGATGGCCATCGAAAATGCACCCAGGCTAAAAGACCGGGAGATTATACAGCAAATAGGGGACTTGAAGACCGATCAGGCTGGAACAAACTGGTATCCTTCACTGGATCTTTATGGAAAAATGTCCTACCAGTCTGATGTGGTCACAGTGGCCCTTGACAACCAGGATGTACCGGTAAATTTTTCAAAGGTACCCCACGATCAGTATGCGATTAACCTGGATATTACGCAGACCCTCTATGACGGAGGAAAAACAAAACAGGTGAAGGTTTATGCGCAGGCTGCCGCCGCCGCAGATATCCAACAGGTTGAAGTTGACCTGTATGGATTAAAAGGCAAGGTGAACCAATACTATTTTGCCATACTGGCCATGCAGGAGAACAGAAGAAACCTGGAGGTTCACTTTGAAAACCTGGAGGCCAGGTATAAGGTGGTAAAGATGGCCTTCGAGAATGGGACCATGGTAGAGTCCGAGTTTAAGGTAATTAAGGTTGAGATGCTCAAAGTGCAACAATCATTGGTTGAGGTAGATGCCCGGAAGAAATCCTATACGGAGGCACTGAATGTGATTTGTGGAACCCAAATTGGGGGAGAGATCGAACTTGATAAGCCTCAGTTTGATGAGGTAGGCGGGGAAGGGCTTAGCCGTCCGGAATACCGCCTTTTCGAACTGAAAGATGCCTCAATGGAGGCAAGCAAAGAGCTGATTTCAAAGAAGCGAATGCCTCTCTTGTATGCTTACGGTCAAACAGGATATGGTAATCCCGGATATAATATGTTGAGCAGTAGTTGGGATTTTTATTACATGGTGGGAGCAGGGTTGCGATGGAACATCTGGGATTGGAACACCAACAGTCGGGACCGACAGGTGATTGAACACCAACAATCCATGTTGCAGAATAAGAGGTCCAGCTTTGATAAGGAGCTAGAATCGCTCAGGGTTCAGGAAGAGGCAAAAATAGAACAGTACAGGAAGTCCCTGAAGTTGGAAGAAGAGGTATTACAATTACAGAAAGAAATATCAGAACACGCAGCACTCAGGTTGGAGAATGGCACCATAACAGCCACAGACTATATAACAGAACTGAACAAAGAGAGTATTTCGCGCATCAACCTTGCCATGCACCAGGTAAACCTGATGAAATCCATAGCCAACTATCTAAACATACAGGGAAATCTTTAATAATCATATCATGAATTATATTAAAATTTTTGTGACGGCTCTTTTATCAAGCTTACTGGCTTGTACCAGCCAGGAGGATCAGGCTGATGCCTATGGTAATTTTGAGGCCATCGAGGTGATGATCTCGGCAGAGGCGCAAGGCAGAATTCTTTCCTTTGCTCCAGTGGAGGGAGCAGCGCTTGACAAAGGTCAGGTGGTGGTTGTCATTGACACTGTTCAACTCCATTTAAAAAGAGTCCAGTTAGAATCAGGTGTAGCTTCCCTTGGTCCAAAAATAAATACCCTGGACGCACAGGTTAATGCCAATCAGGTTCAGTTGAAAAACCTTGAGAGGGAGAAGAAAAGGATAGATAAGCTGGTTGAAGGAGGAGCGGCTACATCCAAGCAAAAGGATGATATAGAAGGCCAGATAGCCTTGCTAAATGCTCAGATCCTTGCAATAGAATCTCAAAAAGCATCTGTTTTTGCTGAGCGAAATATCCTGAAGGTGCAAATCGAGCAGGTGGAGGACCAGATCGCCAGAAGTTTGATCAGAAACCCCAGGGATGGAGTGATGCTAAGTAAATACAAGGAGCAGGGTGAGATCGCTGCACCCGGACAGGCGCTTTACAAGATGGCCAATATGGATGAGCTAATTCTTAGGGTCTATGTGTCGGGAAATCAGCTATCTGAAGTGGTATTGGGCCATTCGGTAAAAGTAATGTTCGATGCGGCTGGAGGATTGGAAGAGAGAACAGGTCTTGTAAGCTGGATATCACCCAGTGCAGAGTTTACCCCCAAGATCATTCAGACCAGGGAGGAGCGTGTGAATTTGGTATATGCCATTAAGGTGGTGGTGCCCAATGATGGCAGCCTGAAGATAGGCATGCCCGGTGAAGTGGTATTTGAATAAGATGCAAGCCCTATGTCGCTGATTATAGACCATATAGATAAATCTTATGATGCCGTACAGGCACTCAGGCAGGTTGACTTCGAAGTGAACGACGGGGAGTTATTTGGATTGATTGGTCCCGACGGGGCTGGAAAATCAACGCTCTTTCGCATCATGGCCTCTCTGGTGATACCCGATGCCGGACGCTGCCTGATGCACGGTTATAATGTGGTAAAGGATTACCGCGAAGTGAGAAAGATTATTGGCTATATGCCGGGTCGTTTCTCGCTCTATATGGACCTGTCGGTGGAGGAGAATCTGGCCTTTTATGCCCGGGTTTTTGGAACAAGCATAAATGAGAACTATGATCTGATCCGTGATGTGTACGAACAGATCGCCCCTTTTAAAAAGAGACTGGCAGGAAAACTCTCGGGTGGGATGAAGCAGAAACTGGCACTCTCCTGTGCACTTATTCACAGGCCTGAGATATTGATTCTGGATGAACCCACTACCGGTGTGGATGCGGTAAGCCGCATGGAATTCTGGGATCTGCTCAAAAAGATTCAGAAAGAAGGGATCACCATCGTTGTCTCCACGCCCTATATGGATGAAGCAGAAATGTGCGACCGTGTGGGTTTGATCCAGAAGGGGAAGCTGCTGGAAATCACAGATCCTTCGAAGCCCTATGACATGGATGAGGCACTCCTCTTTTCGCTTAGAAGCAACGGTGGGGTATATACCTACCTCCAGCGGGTAAGGAACATGGAGGGGTGCAAACACGCCTGGCTCTTCGGAGATCAGCTCCATGTGACCCTCCATTCGAAAGAAGATGTAGTCCGGGTAAAGTCGATACTGGACGGATGGGGCGATTCCTCCATAGAGTGGCTTAAGATCACTCCCTCTGTAGAGGACCGGTTTATGGGACTGATCGAGCAGGAGAGCCTGGAACAACTTAACAATGGAGAGACAATCTGATGGGCGAGCGGGAACATATCATAGAAGTGAAGGATATGGTGAAAAAGTTTGGCTCCTTTACCGCCAATGACCGGCTTACCTTTCATGTAGAACAGGGAGAGATTTTTGGTTTCCTGGGTGCCAACGGGGCCGGGAAGACTACGGCCATCCGAATTCTCTGCGGACTTTCCTATCCCACCTCCGGGGAGATTCATGTGGCAGGTTTTGATGTCTATCGTGAAAGGGAACGGGTCAAGAAAAAGATTGGATATATGTCTCAGAAATTCTCACTCTACGAGGATCTTACTGTCTCTGAGAATATTCACCTCTATGCCGGGATCTATGGATTGGGGAGAAAACAGATTGCCTCGCGCGAGGAGCAGTTGCTGGAGCGGTTGGGACTCACTCATATCCGAAACAGGCTCATTGGACAGATTCCCCTGGGATGGAAGCAGAAACTGGCATTTTCTGTGGCCATTTTTCATCAGCCGGCTGTGGTTTTCCTGGATGAACCCACCGGCGGGGTGGATCCCATTACCCGAAGGCAGTTCTGGGAGATGATTCATGACGCTACTGAAGAGGGAATCACTGTTTTTGTGACCACCCATTATATGGACGAAGCAGAATATTGCGACCGGGTATCGATTATGGTGGATGGCAGAATCGATGCGTTGGATACACCTGCAGCACTTAAGCAGCAGTATGAATCGAAAAATATGAATGAAGTATTTTTAAAACTGGCCCGATCATGAGACGCTTTTTTGGATTTGTTAAAAAGGAGTTTCAGCATATCTTCCGGGATAAGCGTAGCCTCTTGATCCTCTTCGGGCTTCCCATCGTTATGATCATTCTGTTTGGCTTTGTGGTAACCACTGAAATCAAAGATGTTGAGGTCGGGATCTGGGACCGGTCCATGGACCAGACATCCATCATGGCTACCCAGAAGATATTTTCATCAGGTTACTTTGTACCGGCCGGATTCATTGATCATGAAGAGGAGATTGGGGATCTATTCCGAAGTGGAAAGGCTAAGGTAGTAGTAGTCTTTGAGGAGGGCTTTGAAAGGACTTTGCTACGGGAGAACAGAGCCTCCATTAACCTGATTACCGACGCTTCGGATGTCAATTCGGCTCAACTGTCACTGACTTATCTTCAGGGGGTCTTAATGAACTACTTTCAATCCATAAACCAGGATATTCAGTTGCCCTGGACGGTGAATATAAACTCCAGAATGTTTTACAACGAGGAGATGAAAGGGGTCTATATGTTCGTTCCCGGATTAATGGCACTGATTCTGATGCTCATATCTGCCCTGATGACTTCGGTCACCATCGCCCGGGAGAAGGAGTTTGGGACCATGGAACTCCTTCTGGCATCACCGCTGAAGCCCAGGGAAATCATCCTGGGTAAGGTGACACCCTATGTGTTGTTGTCGTTTGTCAACGCCATGACCATCGTATTGCTGGGCTTCCTCGTATTTGATGTACCGGTGGTGGGAAGCCTCTGGCTACTGATGGGGGAATGCATGCTCTATATTACCCTGGCCCTCTCACTGGGAGTCCTTATTTCTACCAGTGTAAAGACGCAGCAGATGGCCATGTTTATGAGTTTGCTGGGACTGATGCTCCCGACCATCCTCTTATCCGGCTTTATCTTTCCCATAGATAACATGCCAAAGGTTTTGCAATGGTTCTCCGCCATTATGCCACCCCGCTGGTTTATTGTGATTGTGAAGAATATTATGCTGAAGGGGACCGGAATGGCTTTTATCTGGAAGGAGACCCTGATCTTGCTGGGAATGACCCTCTTCTTTATCCTGGCCTCTGTCAGGCGGTTTAAAATCAGACTGGACTAGTGATAACGATATGAGGATACTAGCTACATTATTGGTTAAAGAGTTCAAACAGATCTTCCGGAACAGATTGATGCTTCCCATTATTTTTGTGGTTCCTGTGGTGCAGATGATCCTGCTGACCTATGCGGCCAGTCTGGAGATGAAGGGGATCACCATGGCCGTGGTGGACCAGGATCATTCTCAGGCATCCCGCCTGCTGGTCTCGCGATTCGAAGCATCACCATTCTTTGAGATTAACCTGGCCACCACCGATTATCAGGAGGCAGTAAGAGAGCTGACCGGCGATCATGTGGAAGTTATTCTCCATATGCAGCGTGATTTTGAGAAGAGCCTTTACAGCAAAAAAGAGACGGACCTTCAGCTGGTGATCAATGCCATTAATGCCACAGAAGCGGGACTGATTAATGCCTATTGTACCCAGATCATCACCGATTTTAATGGCCAGGTGCGGGCAGATTGGTTTGGACTGTATGGTGCAGACCGCATCCCCCTTCTTGAGTTTATTCCCAGGTACTGGTACAATCCCTTGCTAGATTTTAAAATCTATATGTTCTCAGGGATTCTGGTGATCATTGTGACCCTGATCGGGATGTTACTAACGGCTCTTAACCTGGTAAGAGAGAAGGAGATGGGGACCACCGAACAGATCAATGTCACTCCCATCCGGAAGTACCAGTTTATCATGGCCAAATTGATTCCCTTTATGGTGATCGCACTTTTTGAACTGGCATTCGGATTGCTCATTGGCCGACTCCTGTTCGGACTGCCCATAGTGGGGAGTCTTGGCCTGCTCTTCCTCTTTACCTGTGTCTACCTGCTGGCGGTTCTGGGAATCGGACTTTTCCTCTCTACCATATCTCAAACCCAGCAGCAGCTGATGTATATGGCTTTTTTCTTTATGCTCACCTTTATCCTGATGAGCGGGGTATTTACACCGGCCGATAGCATGCCAGTCTGGGCTCAAAAAATCAACCTGGCCAACCCGGTGGCCTATTTCATGAAGGTAATTCGCATGATTTTGCTGAAGGGTTCAGATTTCAGGGATATCAGCCGAGAATTCTACTCCCTCTCTATTTTTGCAGTGATGATATTAACCCTGGCCATTACCAACTACAGAAAAACTACTTAAGCAGATTATCAAAGATCTTATAAGTAGCTTTAGAATCCCAGTTGGCAGCACCTGTTTTTTTAGATACGATTCTTCCATCCTTTGAGATGATAAATGTAGTGGGAAGTGCCCTGTGGGTTAATACTTCAGGAGTATTTGGGCCCAAATAGAATATGGGCAGCTTGTATCCATGTTTATCCATAAAGGCTTCTACCACTGAGGGTTCCTGATTGGTTACCAGAATGAAAGCAACCAGGTCTCCATATTTTTCATAGGCCCGTTGAATTTCAGGCAATTCGGCTACACAAGGAGGACACCAGGTAGCCCAGAAGTTCAGAAACACAACCTTTTCCCTTAGATCATTGAAGTAGAATGGTTCATCAGCTGACCTTGCAAGTGTCCAATTGTAATCAAGATCCTGTAAGCGTTGTTGGTTCTCCTCTTTTTCAATTCCCGGATTCTTAAAATTAAGTATCACCTTATTAACAGAAGTGGAAATCACTTTTCTTGGTCCTGGAATAATCAAAAGTATCAGCAGTAACCAGAAAAATATATCTCCGGCCATTTGCCATTTGGACCTGGTTTCTTTCCATTTACTGAATCTTTCTATTAGTGTAGCCATATATGGATTGTTAAAATGCAAATTTAGTTTTTCCCTTCTCCTTAAAGCAAGTTTCTTATATTTGTTTGGTTAAAAGGTACTGTATGCTCAAAAAGGTCAAGGCTTTCTTTCAAGAGGATCTCTGGTCACACGACCTTGCTTCCAAGTCACGCCGTCGGGCATTTCTGATCACCCAATCAAGAATTTACATCCTGGCATTTAAGGGATTCTTCGAGGATAGGGCCACTGTTAAAGCTGCAGCCCTGACCTATTTTACCATGCTCTCCATTGTACCGGTATTTGCTATATTTTTTGCCATTTCCCGGAATTTTGGATTTGAGGACCGGGTGCATGCCATTGTACAAAAACTGGTCGTTGGTATTAACATGCAAGGTCAGGAAAACATCATTATGGATAAGCTTACCGGCCTGATTGATAGTCTTTTATTAAATGTTAAAAGCGGCGTCGTTGCAAGTGTTGGTGGTATTATACTTTTCTGGTCGGTGATTCAGGTGCTTAATAATATCGAGACTTCCCTTAACGATATCTGGCAGATCAGGAAATCCCGTAGCCCCTTTCGAAAGTTCTCCGACTATCTGGCCATTATGATTCTGAGTCCCTTTGCCATTGGACTTTCAGGAAGTTTTATGGTAAAAATAAAGTCTGCTGCCGACCAATTTGAATACTTAAGACCACTTGTGGTATCACTGATGAAGATTGTTCCATTTGTCTCCATGTGGATCCTCTTTACCATTGTATATATTGTGATGCCCAACACCAAGGTGAAATTTAAATATGCCCTCATAGCCGGAATTTTTGCGGGTACGGTGGCTGTATTCTTCCAGATGCTTTATCAGAATTTGCAAATTGGGGTATGGCGCATGAACACACTCTATGGAGGTATTGCCATCATTCCCCTGTTTCTGTTGTGGTTGCAGATTACCTGGTTAATCGTGCTTATGGGAGCTGAGATCTCATTTGCTTATCAGAACATAGACAATTACGAATTCGAGGAGAATGCCTTGAATTTAAGTCATAACAACAAGCGGATTCTGACGCTTCTCATTTCATATCACATTATCAGAAATTTTGAGGATGGAGGGAAGCCCTGGAATAGCGATGTTATAAGTCACAAGCTGGGAATTCCACTCAGGTTAGTGAATGAGCTTGTATATGAAATGGTTACTGCAGGAATACTGGCGGAGCTATCGGCGGACAATCCCAAAGACCGGTCTTATCAACCTGCCTTAGATATCAACAGAATAACTGTGGAGTATGTGTACAGTCAGATGGGCTTGATGGGGGGCGATCATATGGTGGTAACCGAGACGGACGAATTGGGGAGAATAGCGAGAATTCATGAACATATGTTGCATTCCATCAAGGAATCACCTTCAAACATTCTTGTGAAGGATATTTAAGACAACTATCAGTCCGAAAGTGTATCGAGTCATTTAACAATAAATTAATCATTGATAGCCCTTGTATTGTGTAAATTATTAGTTAATATTGCACTACATTTTTTAAAAAATGAGGAATTACAGGCATAGCGTTCAGCATCACCATCACCACGTGAATGGATAGAACCCTGAGCAGTTAATGTAACCCGAAAAATACTTGATGTTAGGTTTGCAGATACTGCAGACCTTTTTTCGTTTAAGAGAAAATATAACAAATGGATAAAATCAGAATTGCCATACAAAAATCAGGCAGGCTCAGTGAGAAATCATTAAACCTGTTAAAGGAAGCCGGGATCTCACTGAATAATGGCTCCAGAAAATTAAGGTCTGTGGCTCAATCATTCCCTCTGGAGGTAATCTACCTGAGAGATGATGATATTCCCCAGTATGTGGAAGATGGTGTAGCGGATATTGGGATCGTTGGAGAGAACGAGTTTGCAGAAAAAGCCTGCCAGGTTGATCTGGTTGAAAGATTGGGATATTCCAGGTGCCGGCTATCCTTAGCAATCCCTAAATCCGAATCTTACGCTGGACTCGAAGACCTGGAGGGCAAAAGAATAGCTACTTCATACCCTGTTATTCTTAAGAACTACATGGACGAACATGGGGTAAGCGCAGATGTACATATGCTCAGTGGATCGGTTGAACTGGCTCCCTCCATAGGAGTAGCCGATGCCATATTTGATATAGTCAGCTCTGGCAGTACCTTGATCAGCAATGGATTGAAAGAAGTAGAGGTGATCATGAAGTCAGAGGCCGTGATTATTGCCAACCGGAACCTGGATGAGGGAGTTACTGCCATATTGAATGACTTAGTTTTCCGTATTCGGAGTGTGCTTGCCGCCTCTAACAACAAATACATCTTATTAAATGCCCCAAACGATAACCTGCAGAAGATCATCGATGTAATCCCCGGGATGAAGAGCCCTACTGTGATGCCTCTTGCAGAAGAGGGGTGGAGTTCGGTTCATTCTGTGTTAGATGAAAAAACTTTCTGGGGAGTGATTGACAACCTCAGAGAGCTTGGTGCCCAGGGGATTCTGGTAATTCCCATCGAGAAAATGATTGTTTGATTAAAGTTGAAACTCTATGAATATATTACGCTATCCAGAAAAAGAGAGTTGGCAGGGTCTGCTTCAAAGACCCCAACTGAATCATGCCTCTCTTGAGGACCATGTCCAGAATATCATTACCCATGTGGCGGAAAAGGGCGATAGTGCAGTCAAAGAGTATACCCTGAAGTACGATGGTTTTGAGCCAGAGGCCCTGGAAGTGCCTGCAGAAGAGATTCGCAAAGCAGGTGAAAAAGTTAGTAAATCATTGAAAAAGGCCATAGAAGAGGCCCACTGGAACATTCAGACCTTCCATAAAAAGCAGCTTCATCATATTGAAACCATAGTGACCACTGCCGGGGTTCGGTGCTGGCAGAAGCCAGTGCCCATCAGTAAGGTAGGACTCTATATTCCGGGTGGATCGGCCCCCCTGCTTTCCACCGTGTTGATGTTAGGCATACCGGCGAAAATTGCTGGCTGTTCGGAGGTAATCCTATGTACACCTCCCGGAGAAGGAGGTCATGTAAGCCCTGCCATTCTTTACATTGCCGATTTGCTGGGTATCCACAGGGTGTTCAGCGTGGGAGGAGTACAGGCCATCGCAGCCATGGCTCATGGAACTGAATCCATACCAGCTGTGAATAAAATATTTGGTCCGGGAAACCAGTATGTGACCATGGCCAAACAGATTGTAAGCAGGGAAACGGTTGCCATTGACATGCCAGCTGGCCCCTCTGAGCTGGCTGTTATTGCCGATGCAACTTCTAATCCTTCTTTTATAGCTTCGGATCTTCTCTCCCAGGCTGAACACGGACCTGATAGCCAGGTTTTGCTGGTCGCAGATTCTGGGAACATGATCGACCGCGTAAAGGCCGAATTGAAAATTCAGCTGGCTGATCTTCCCCGGAAAGATATTGCTGCTGAAGCTCTGAACAACAGTAAGATGATCCTGCTAAATAACCAGGAGGAGGTCATTGAGATGGTCAACATGTATGCACCCGAACACCTGATCATTGTCACAGAGAACTATGCAGAATTGGCCGAAGAGGTCGTGAATGCCGGATCGGTATTCCTGGGTGACTATACGCCTGAGAGCGCGGGTGACTATGCCTCTGGAACCAACCATACCCTTCCCACCAATGGATGGGCCCATGCCTATAGCGGGGTAAATATGGATAGCTTCTATAAGAAAATAACCTTCCAGGAGATCAGCAAGTATGGACTGCACAACATCGGAGATGCCATTATGACCATGGCTGAAGCGGAGCAGCTGCAGGCCCATAGCAATGCGGTCTCTATCAGGTTAAGGCCAAACAACAATGAGTGAGGAGTTTAGCATACAGTCTCTGGTGAGGGATAACATCCTGAACCTTCAGCCCTATTCTTCGGCAAGGGACGAATTCTCTGGCAGTGCATCCGTATTCCTGGATGCCAATGAGAATCCGCACAATGCCCCTTTTAACAGGTATCCGGATCCGCAGCAGCTTGAGCTGAAGAAGCGGATTGCAGAGATTAAAGAAGTTTCCATGGATTCCATATTTCTGGGCAATGGAAGTGATGAAGGAATAGACTTGCTATTCAGGGTATTCTGTGAACCGGGGCGAGACAATGTGGTGACTGTGGATCCCACCTATGGAATGTATGGAGTTTGTGCACAAATTAATGATATTAAACGAAGAAGTGTATTGCTGAAGAAGGACTTCAACCTAGATCCCCATGCTGTACTTGCGGCGGCGGATGACAGGACAAAACTGATTTTCCTTTGTTCTCCCAATAATCCCACAGCCAATGTTCTGAACCACAAAGACATGCTTCAAATTGTTGAAGGTGCAAAATGTCTGGTTGTAGTGGATGAGGCATACATAGACTTCAGCGATGACCCAGGGATGCTTTCGCTGATTAGGGAGAATGAGAACCTGGTTATTTTACAGACTCTTTCAAAAGCCTGGGGATTGGCCGGTATACGGTTGGGAATGGTCTTTGCCCACCCCGAAGTCATTGGCTATCTGTCAGCTGTGAAGTATCCCTATAACATAAATACCCTCACTATTGAGGCTGCCAGGGAACAACTTGCAGATCTTCAGCTTAGCTCCTCATGGATTTCCGCCATCCTGGAAGAGCGCAAACTTTTGGCCGGGCAATTGTCTGTTTATAGTTTTGTGAGGAGAATCCACCCATCAGATGCCAATTTTCTGCTGGTAGAAATGAAAGACCCGGGTAGTGTATATAGCTTTCTGATGGAGCGGGGAATTATCGTCAGGGACCGTTCATCTGTCCCTCTATGTGCAGGCTGTTTACGAATCACTGTGGGAACTGAGGCAGAAAACAGGCTGCTTTTGGAGGCATTGTCAGATTACGATCAAGTATTAAATAAAAATTCTTCCCCATGAAAAGAGTCATTTTCCTGGACCGCGATGGTACTTTAATCAAAGAGCCGCCAGATGATTACCAGGTGGATTCTTTGGAGAAACTGGAGTTTCTTCCAGGTGTATTCCGGAATCTCCATAAATTAAGGAGGTTTACTGATTACGAATTGGTGATTGTCTCCAACCAGGATGGGTTGGGTACTTCTTCCTTTCCGGAAGAGGATTTCCTGCTTCCCCATGAAAAATTCATTACCGCCTTTCGAAATGAAGGGGTTGAATTTGATGCAGTTTTTATGGATCCTTCCATGCCAGAAGATAATTCTCCTGACCGAAAACCTTCTATAGGGATGCTAAAGGGGTATATGCAAGGGGATTATGACCTGGAGAAGTCTATGGTCATTGGGGATCGGATCACAGATATACAACTGGCTAAAAACCTGGGTGCAAAAGCTATATTTTTTGGAAAGGAGGCGGACAGAGCGGAGCTTGAATCACAAGGTCTGTCAGACCAGCTTTTACTCATTAGTGATGATTGGGATCAGATTTACAGCTTTATCCGGTCTGATATGCGCCGGAGCAAGGTGACCAGGGTAACCGGTGAAACAGAGATCCATGTGGAGCTTTCGCTGGATGGAGAGGGCAAAACCGATATATCCACGGGTCTTGGATTTTTTGATCACATGCTGGATCAGTTGGGACGTCATGGGGGACTGGATTTAAGGGTGAAAGCCACTGGCGATCTACATGTGGATGAGCACCACACTGTTGAGGATACTGCACTTACGCTGGGTAAAGCAATCTCAGATGCACTTGGGAATAAAAGGGGAATCGAACGATATGCATTTGTTCTGCCCATGGATGACTGTCTGGCGAGTGTGGCCATCGATTTTGGGGGCAGACCCTGGATAGAGTGGAACGTGGATTTTAAAAGGGAGATGATCGGGGACCTGCCCACCGAGATGTTTTTCCACTTCTTCAAGAGTTTTTCAGATGCAGCAAACTGTAATCTGAACATTGAGGCAAGCGGTACCAATGAACATCATAAAATCGAATCCATTTTTAAGGGATTTGCAAAAGCAGTGGGAAAAGCTGTAAAGCTGGACCCCGATAACAATAGCTTACCGACTACCAAGGGGAAGCTTTGAAAAAAAGTCGGTAGTCGGAAGTCGGTAGTATGAAGTTGAAAGCATAATGTAAGATGGGTGTTGCGATTATAAAATACAATGCGGGGAATATCAGATCGGTGGATCATGCCTTGAAGAGGCTTGGCGTAAACGCCCAGATTACAGATGATCCCGAGGCCATTCAATCGGCTGAGAAGGTGATCTTCCCCGGAGTAGGCGAGGCGAAGACTACCATGAAATACCTGAAGGATAGGGGTATGGATAAACTTATTTCGGGACTGAAACAGCCAGTGCTGGGCATATGCCTGGGTCAGCAACTGATGTGCAGTTGGTCGGAGGAGAGTGATACGGAGTGTATAGGGATCTTTGATACAGAGGTAAAATTATTTCCCGATCAGGGAATGAAAGTACCTCACATGGGATGGAACAGCCTGAACAGTGTAGAAGGAGATCTGTTTGATAAAACCATGGTGGGGAGTTATGTGTACTTCGTCCACTCATATTATGTACCTGTCTGTTCTGATACGGCAGCAGTGACCAATTACATATTGCCATTCAGCGCAGCCATGCAGAAGGGAAATTTCTATGCTACACAATTCCATCCCGAAAAGAGCAGCGAAGCCGGAGAGGCCATCCTTTCAAATTTTCTGAAACTATGATAGAGATAATCCCTGCCATTGATATTATTGACGGGAAGTGTGTCAGGCTCGCCCAGGGCGATTACACCCGCAAACGGGAGTATGGAGATCCACTGGAGATGGCGCTACAGTTTGAAGATCACGGGATCAGGCGACTACACCTGGTGGATCTGGATGGAGCCAGGGAGAAACGCCTGGTAAACCATCGCATACTTGAAAAGATAGCCGCCCGTACCAGCCTGGTGATAGATACGGGGGGTGGACTAAGAACCATTGAGGATGTTCGCATTGCCTTCGAATCTGGTGCCCATATGGTAACCGGGGGAAGCGTGGCTGTTAAGGACAGGGATGAGTTTATGGGTTGGCTTGAACAATACGGACCCGAACGAATTATACTTGGAGCTGATTATAAAGAGGGTAAGATTGCCGTATCGGGCTGGTTTGAAAAAACATCGCTCGACCTGATGGGTTTTATTGCGGATTACCGTGAAATGGGAATATCAATGGCCATCTGCACCGATATAGACAAAGATGGAATGTTGGAAGGGCCCTCTATGGCCACTTATCTGGAGATTAAAAAAGAGCATGAAGCTCTCTATCTGATTGCAAGTGGTGGAATAAGTGGGATGGAGGATATTGAAAAGCTGCAAGAAGAAGGAATGGAGGGAGTCATTGTGGGTAAAGCCATTTATGAGCATAAAATAAGCCTCCAGACCCTGGAATCATTTATACTCAAGAACAGTTAACCATGCTGGCTAAACGAATCATACCCTGCCTTGATATCAGGATCGGCAAAACCGTAAAGGGGATCAATTTCGAGAATGTGGTGGATGTGGGGGATCCTGTTGAACTTGGAGCCAGGTATGCATTAGAGGGTGCCGATGAATTGGTCTACCTGGATATTACAGCTACCCATGAAGGCCGAAAACTGTTCGCTGACCTGGTCATGAGAATTTCTGAGCACCTGAATATTCCTTTTACGGTAGGAGGAGGTATCGACAGGGTTGAGGATGCTGATATCCTTCTGTCGGCCGGAGCCGATAAGGTCTCTATCAACTCTTCTGCAGTTAGGGATCCTGGTTTGATCAATCGGATTGCCAGGGCATTTGGAAACCAGTTTGTGGTGGTGGCCATTGATGCACAGTTTAAGGATGGGAGATGGACAGTATTTGTAAACGGAGGAAGGATAGCCACAGATAAAGAGCTTTTTAGCTGGGCCATGGAGGCTCAGGACCGTGGAGCAGGTGAGATCCTCTTCACCTCAATGAATCACGATGGAACCAAGAATGGATATGCCTGTGAAGCACTGAAAAAACTATCCACCCAGCTTTCAATTCCTGTGATTGCTTCGGGAGGCGCAGGGGAAAAGGAGCACTTTGTGGAAGTTTTTGGAGAGGGTAAAGCCGACGCTGCCCTTGCTGCAAGTATCTTTCATTACAATGAGATTCCCATTCCCGATTTAAAGGAGTATTTGAAAAACAACAATGTTATTGTCAGATAAAATGGATTTTGAAAAATTAAACGGACTCATCCCTGCCATTATACAGGATTCTCAGACAAACAGGGTGCTGATGCTTGGATTTATGAATCAGGAAGCATTTGAGAAGACAAAGAAAGAGGGAAAAGTAACCTTCTTCAGTCGCACCAAGAACAGGTTATGGACCAAAGGGGAGGAGAGCGGAAACTTTCTTCATGTGGTGGAGACCTTTGAGGATTGTGACCACGATACATTACTTATCAAAGCCAGACCTGAAGGGCCGGTATGTCACACCGGAAATGAAACTTGTTTTGAAAAGGATCAGGTATCCGGACTCGCATTCATAGGAAGTCTTCAGCAACTTATCGACGACAGGAACAGGGATCGTCCGGAAGGTTCATATACCACTTCGCTCTTTGAGAAAGGCATCAATAAGATGGCCCAGAAGGTAGGAGAGGAGGCAGTGGAGCTGGTCATAGAGGCTATGGATCACAACGACGATCTGTTTCTCAATGAAGCAGCCGATTTAATCTATCACCTCCTGGTGCTGCTATCAGCCAAAGGCTATAGAATAAGTGATGTGGCGTCCATCCTTGAACAAAGACATAAATAGTTTGCAGTAATGGGTTACATATGGCTTCGCCATGTTACAGAAGAGTGATTGGGTAGGTGTAAAATTTTATTAATTTCGCGTTGTAAAATTTAAAAGCGTTAAAGATGAGTAAAGCAGAAATACATACAGATAAAGGTGTGATGAAAGTTGAGTTCTACGATAAAGATGCACCCGCAACAGTAGAGAACTTTCTTAAACTGTCGAAAGAGGGATACTATGACGGCCTCACCTTTCACCGTATAATACCCGATTTTGTGATCCAGGGCGGTTGCCCGGACGGAACAGGAATGGGTGGCCCCGGTTATAACATTAAATGTGAACTTGATGGGGATAATCAATATCACGATCGTGGAGTTCTTTCCATGGCTCATGCAGGAAGAAATACAGGTGGATCACAGTTCTTTGTGTGTCATTCCCGAACCAACACAAGTCACCTGGATCGCCAGCACACCTGTTTTGGAAAGGTATATGAAGGTCTGGAAGTTATTGATGAGATTCGCCAGGGCGACAAAATTATCAAAGTGGTGGTTGAGGAGAGTTAACCTTACCTCATAAGTTGATGAATATCTTCAATTTCCTTTGGTGCATACCTGGAGAGGTTGATGTTCCCATCCTCTGTGATCAGGATGTCATCCTCAATTCTCACGCCGATATGAATGTATTTTTTGAACTCTGATTGCACCGCGTCCACAAATACGGCGATCTCCAGGGAGGCAACTTCTGATTCATACATCTCATGAATCTGCTCCAGACCCTGCTCCCTGATGTAGACCCCCGG
>PVMK01118500.1_pt1 | contig 29483 bp, 25 predicted proteins | sample 1853481 | NCBI WGS metagenome assembly PVMK01 (sample SAMN08533507, study PRJNA380276) | Marine sediment metagenome, whole genome shotgun sequencing project.
TTATACCGGCTCCTACCTGGGCAACAGAAGTCTGAACTGGGTCATAGGAGTGGTCCTTCTGATCATTACTCTGCTCAGCAATTTCAGCGGCTACCTTTTGCCCTGGGATCAGTTGGCCTATTGGGCAGTTACCATCGGATCCAATATCGCTGCATCAGCCAGGGAATTCACCGATCTTGTGGGAATCACCAATTTTTTTGATCCGGGTGGATTCATGAAAAAATTGCTTATCGGTGGGGAGAGTGTGGGTCAGCCCGCTCTTTCCAGATTTTTCACCCTGCATGTAATCTTCCTTCCCATGACCATGCTGGTTCTCTTTGGAGTACACTTCTGGAGAATCAGGAAAGATGGTGGATTAAGCCGCCCGAACAAGTATGCTGATGATAAAGGACCCACCAACAAATGGCTGGCATGGCCGGTGCTGATGTGGACCGAGCTGGCCATCCTGATCGGGGTGGTTCTTGTGGTGCTATTTATTGCTCTTTTGGCTGATGCTCCCTTGTTGGAGCAAGCCAACCCGGCATTTCCGGAGAATCCGGCAAAATCTCCCTGGTACTTTCTGGGTATCCAGGAGCTGGTCTCCTATTCAGCCTTTTCGGGCGGATTGCTTGTTCCGGTCCTCTACCTGGTTTTTCTCTTTTCCATTCCATACCGCGACCGGGAGGACGAGCACATCGGTGTCTGGTTTTCAGGGGAGAAGGGGAGAAAAGTGGTTCTTTGGTCAGCAGGTTTCGCATTCTTTCTTGTGGTTCTCCAGCTCTTTATCGCGGTTAAATTCGGGGGATTGCGTAATTGGATTCCCGGAATTTCACAGTGGTTTGTTTTGCTCTTTAATCCTGCCACCGTTACAACCATGCTCTTTATCCTGGTTACTGAGATCGTCCGTCACCGAAGTGGATCCTCCCGCATGGCGGCCCTGACACTCTTTACCTGTTCATTTGTGGCATTGGTGATCTTCACCGCGGTGGGAATCTGGTTCAGAGGGCCCAACTGGGAGTTCTTCTGGTCAGTAAATCAATGGCCCCTGATATAAGGATATGGCAATGAACGAACAGAAATATACATACAGAGCGCAGTGGCTGGTTCTTATCGGAGCCGGACTACTGTTGCTCGTTCTGTTTGGAGCCTGGATCAGTGAAGGCCTTAACAAAGAGTGGAGAAAAAGCCAGAATGAGTACGAAGAGCTTCTTAAAAAGAAGGCCTTATCTGAAGGGATTGAACAGACCGATGTCTTTGAGAGAGGGATTTTTCAGGTAGACCTCCCACATTTTAAACGGGTCGATCGCTGTATCTCCTGTCACAATGGACTGGAGGATCCCCGCATGACAGATGTATCGCAGCCACACTCCAGCCATCCCGGTGAATTTCTAAGCGACCATCCGGTTCAGCAGTATGGTTGTACCATCTGTCACGGTGGACAGGGAAGGGCGCTGTCCAGGGAGGATGCTTTCGGACGACTGCCTGAAACGCACTGGCCCCACCCCCTTCTGGAGCAGCCTTACATACAGGCTTCCTGTGGAAAGTGTCACCTGGCCATCTTTGATAGTCCAAAAGAGGCAATATCCCCGACCATGGAGGGTATGGATGTATTTCTGAGAGGGAAAAAGATTTTTGCCGGTGAAGGTTGCCTGGGTTGCCACCAGGCCAGGGGAGTAGGAGGGATTGTGGGTCCCGATCTCACCGAACAGGGGGAGAAAACCAAACATGAATATAGCTTTCAGAATATCCAGGGTGAGCAAAGCGTATCTAACTGGCTCAAAGAGCACTTTAGAGATCCTGAGATGGTATCGCCCGGTTCCCAGATGCTCAGAATAAACCTGGAGGAGCAGGAACTGGAGGCCCTTGCCATCTTTGTCATGGGATTGGCAAAACCCGATATTCCCTTCGACTATTTCTCCATGGCCACACTCAACGAGTTCAAGGGAGTCAGGAAGCCCATGACGGGCAGTGTAAGCTATCCATATCTCTGTTCGGGGTGTCATGGCAAGCAGGGAGAGGGGAAAAGCTACGAAGATTATCAGACATGGGTACCTTCCATTGGAAACATTGATTTTCTGCGTGTGGCTTCCAGGGAGTATATCAGGTTCACCCTGGAGAAAGGAAGAAGTCTGCGCCAGATGGGAAGCTGGTCTGGACGGATCTCGGGTCTTACTCCTGTGGAACTGGACAGCCTGACCAACTATCTGAAGCAGAAAGCCGCCGGAAGGAAAAAGCTCCTTCCAAAGATGGGTGATGGAGATCAACACAGAGGTGAGACGCTTTACAAAACCTATTGTAAGGCCTGTCATGGTACCGATGCTAAGGGGGGAGTGGCAGTCGCACTAAACCAGGATGGTTTTCTAAAGAGGGCAGACAATGCCTTTATTTTCAATACAGTGATGCGGGGCAGGGGCAATACAGCCATGCCTGGCTGGTCCCACCTGGAGACAGGAGAGGTGACAGACCTGGTGGTTTACCTTCGTTCCTTAAGCAATACAATACCTCCCTCAAATGATCTTAATCTGGAATTGGCAGATCTGGAAGAGGGTGCTATGAAATACCATTTTCTCTGTTCGCGTTGTCATGGTGAGTTTGGAGAAGGCGAGACGGGTCCTGCCATCATCAACCGAGACTTCCTGGAGGTGGCCAGCAACAGATTTCTTTATGAGACCATAGCCCAGGGACGCGAACACACAGCTATGTTTGGATGGTCGGCCGACGTCTATAACCAGGAGAAGCTGGAGGCCGGCGACATTGCCAATATCATTGGATATATGAGGGAATCTTCAAGAGCACCTCTAACTTATGTTTATGCAGGAAGCAATCCGGGACAAAGTAGTGCAGGAGCAGAGCTCTTCAAAAAGCGTTGTGCTGAATGTCATGGTGATACCGGAGAGGGTGTAAAAGGGCCGGCCCTGAATAACCAGGAGTTCTTAAGTGCTGCTTCCAATGGCTTTCTAATGGCCACGATTACCCTGGGAAGGAATGGAACAGCCATGCCCTCATGGGGTTATGGCCAGGACGATTATCCGGAGCTTACCGGAAAGGAGCGTCAGGACCTCGTGGCATACATCCGGAGCATGCAGCGCATCCGCATCAAGTATTAAATCACAAAAGTTAATTTCATACTAAAATTGTGGGGATACATCAATTGGAAGTAACCATTTTTAATATTTCACGTATTTTGTAATAGCCCATGGACCTAAACCGGTAATATATGACCTAATGATGTGATCGCATGAGTTATAAAGTATTTGTACTCTATTCATACCCACATGACAAACTGTATGTGGGTTACACCACCAGCCTGACGGATTATATGATTACCATGAATGTGATGGAAACTGAGAATCCGCTGTTCGAGTTCAGGCCCTGGACCCTGATCCATATGGAGCTTTTCGTTGGCGAAGATGAAGCCATGGTAAGGAGTGGATTCCTGCAGCAGGAGATAGGTCAGGACTACATTCGCCGGGAAATTATTCCCATGTTTGATTTCCAGTAAAGGTGCTATCTTTGTGCCATTACGGTAGCACGTCTCAATGAATAATAAGTCAGAAAAGAAGCGTGGTAAGTTCTTTCAGAAACTTACCCATAAATACAGGATGGTCCTTTTGAATGAGGATACATTCGAAGAGGTTGGAAACATCAGGTTAACCCGATTGAATATGATTGCCCTGGGGGGAGTTTTACTGATCCTGCTGGTGGCCATTACCTATTCAATCATTGCCTACACTAATATCCGGGAGTGGATCCCAGGTTATCCCGATGCAGCCATGCGGCAGAACATTCGACAGAATGCCATGAAGCTGGATTCTCTTGAATACGAGCAGGCCATTCGGGACCAGTATTTTAACAACCTGAACCTAATCATCTCCGGTGAGGTGCCCGAAAGCTATATGAACGATACTTCAGGTAGCATTGAAGGGGGAGAAATTACCCTGCTCCGATCCACCAATGATTCTTTGCTGAGGCAAAAGGTGGAGGCTGAAGAGCAGTTCAGGTTAAGCGCTTTAGATACCGATCCTGTTAGCCGGAATTTATACGACATGCACTTTTTCACCCCGGTGACTGGGATTGTAACCCGGTCATTCAATCCATTGGACGGGCATTTCGGAATCGACCTGGTCGCAGGCCCCAACGAGGTGGTTAAGGCTGCATTAGACGGAACTGTAATTATGTCGGCATGGACCCTGGAGACGGGTCATGTGATACAGATTCAACACGATTACGAATTAATATCGGTCTATAAACACAATGCGGCTCTTTTCAAAACAGTGGGAGAGAAAGTGGTTGCAGGTGATGCCATTGCCATTGTGGGCAATTCAGGAGAACTTACTACCGGGCCACACCTGCATTTCGAATTATGGCATGATCGCATCCCCCTGAATCCAGCAGAATTTATTGTCTTTTAATCCATGCAGAAACGAATTGCAATACTTGGTTCGACCGGATCCATAGGTACCCAGGCTCTTGAAGTCATAGCAAATCACCCCGATCTTTTTGAAGTTGAGATCCTCACAGCCCTCAACAATACAAACCTGTTGATTGAGCAAAGCATGCGCTTTGCACCCAATGTGGTGGTCATTGGCAATGAGGAGCATTATGAAAAGGTGCGAGATGCACTGGAGCACTATCCCATTAAAGTTTATGCAGGAGAAGAGGCCATCTCCCAGGTGGTCGGATTTGATTCAGTAGACCTCGTGCTGACTGCCATGGTCGGATTCAGTGGCTTGAAACCAACTATCGAAGCAATCAGATCGGGAAAAAACATTGCCCTTGCCAATAAGGAGACCATGGTAGTTGCCGGAGAGCTGATCATGAAAGAGGCCCGGGAGAAGCGGGTGAATATTATTCCGGTCGACTCGGAGCACTCTGCGATTTTTCAATGTCTCATCGGCGAAGGTCATAACCAGATTGAAAAGTTGATCTTAACTGCATCTGGTGGCCCTTTCAGGGGTAAGGATGTGGATTTCCTGGAGAAGGTAACTCCCGAAGAGGCCCTCTGTCATCCCAACTGGTGCATGGGGCCAAAAATATCCATTGATTCTGCAACACTGATGAATAAAGGCCTGGAGGTGATTGAAGCCCATTGGCTGTTTGGGGTAAAGCCCGAACATATAGAGGTGGTTGTACATCCCCAGTCGATCATTCATTCCATGGTGCAATTCTCCGACGGATCCATCAAAGCGCAGATGGGGCTGCCCGATATGAGGCTTCCCATTCAGTTTGCATTCTCCTTTCCGGAGCGGATTAAATCCGATTTTGAAAGGTTTAATTTTGCAGATTATCCTGAATTAACATTCGGACAGGCGGATACAAAAATTTTTCGTAATCTTGCAATCTCTTACGAAGCGCTGAGAAAAGGAGGAAACTGGCCCTGCATTTTAAATGCTGCCAATGAGGTGGCTGTGGAAGCCTTCCTGGAGAAGAGACTCGGTTTCCTTGAGATCCCGGATGTAATTGAAAAGACCCTGGAGAAACTCGCGTTTATTAAGGCTCCGGCACTTGAGGATTATTTTAATACAGACCTGCAGGCCAGGCGGGTTGCAAAAGAACAAATTTAAGCAAGAATGGAAGTATTTGTAAAAATAGCCCAGTTGTTAGTGAGTCTGTCTATACTCATTGTATTGCATGAGCTGGGACACTATACGCTGGCCAGACTCTTTAAGGTCAGGGTGGAGAAGTTTTACCTGTTTTTTGATGCAGGGTTTTCTCTTTTTAAGAAAAAAATCGGCGATACAGAATATGGCATAGGCTGGTTGCCCCTTGGCGGGTATGTAAAGATCAGCGGGATGATTGATGAGTCTATGGATCGGGAAGCCATGAAAAAACCTCCCCAACCTTACGAATTCAGATCTAAGAAGGCCTGGCAGCGACTGCTGATCATGCTGGGCGGAGTGATCGTAAACTTCATATTGGCTCTTTTTATATACATCATTGTCTTCTTCCGCTGGGGTGAAGAGTACGTTCCACCGGAAAGCATTGTGGATGGCTATATGTTTAAGAGCGAATTCATTGAGATGGGACTCCGAAATGGTGACCAGGTACTTTCACTTGATGGAGAACCGGTGGAGCGCTGGACCTCCATTCATCACGATATCGTGGTGAACGAACCCCAGGTTATCCAGGTAAAGAGGGATGGCAGGATGCTTGATATCAATGTGCCTGAGGGGATGACCTCCAAGTTGCTAAAAGTTGAAGGGGCTATTGAACCAAGGATACCCTGTGAAGTTGCACTACTTGTTGAGGATGGGGGACTTGTGAAAGTTGGCGCTGAAGTGGGTGACCGGATTGTTGGAGTAAACGGGCATCCGGTTAACTTTTATGATGAGTTTAAGGAGCAAACCAACGGAGCTACTAATACAAATTTTGATATTAGCCTTTTACGTGGAACCGATACCTTGAATGTGAGTGTTTTGACCAACGAAGAGGGGATGTTTGGGTTTGCAAATGCCTATTACCTGGACTTTTACGAGACTGTCGTGGTGAAGTATACCTTCTTACAATCCATACCTGCGGGGATCAACCGGGGAGTTGATATCACCAAAAGTTACCTCAAGCAGCTTAAGATGCTCTTTAAGCCTGAGACAAAAGCTTATGAAGAGCTGGGAGGCTTTATTAAGATTGGCAGCATCTTTCCTTCCAAATGGAATTGGGAAAGCTTCTGGAATATGACCGCATTCCTCTCGATCATCCTGGCCATCATGAATATATTGCCCATTCCTGCTTTGGATGGGGGGCATGTGATGTTCCTTTTGTTTGAGATGGTTACCGGGAGAAAACCGGGTGACAAGTTCCTTGAATATGCTCAGATTGTTGGGATGGTTCTTTTGCTTAGCCTTCTGCTTTATGCCAATTTGAACGACATCATTGGATTATTTAATAAATAAAACAATTATTTACCTATTTTTGTAAAACAAACTTTATAATATAAAAAAATGGAAGCATTTATAACCCTCGCGATCGGTGTATGGCAAATTGTTGTTGTTGTCATGCTGGTACTGTTACTTTTTGGTGGAAGAAAGATTCCCGAACTGATGCGCGGCATCGGACAGGGCATGAAGGAGTTTAAAAAAGCAACAGCCGATGATGATGATGATGATGAAGTAATTGTGGATGATACCAAAGAAGCCAAAAAAATCAAAGATGGTGAGGAGTAAAATCCCAAGAAAATTCGGAGCCTGTCTGCATCAGCTGACAGGCTTTTTTGTCTCTATGAGTTTGCTGATGATCCTGGGTTCCTGCGACACAGTGAACAACCAGGGCGGGGCCACAGGACGAAGTATGCCTAACATTACCGGGAGTGCCGGCGAAGTGCTGGTGGTCATGGATAAGCCCAACTGGGAAGGTTCTACCGGAGAATTGCTACAGGATATACTCAAGGAGGAGTATCCCGGGCTTCCACAGTCAGAACCACTGTTCGATGTACTGCACATCACTGCTGCCGCTTTGAATAACGTCTACCAGTTTCACCGCTCCATTGTATTGACCACCGTAGAGTCAGGCCTGGAACCCAGAATTCGTTTCAGAGAGAATGTCTGGGCAAGACCTCAGATTATGATACAGCTTGAAGCCCCTACCGGGACAGCATTAAAGCAATTGATTAGTGAAAATGAAGATCGCATTCAAAGCTTTCTGGTTCAATACGACAGAACAAGGTTAACCGACCTTTACAAAAAATCGAAAGATCCGACCCTGCAGAAGGAGATTTCAACCCACCACCAGGTACGCCTGGCCATCCCGAGGGGATACAGGCTGGATTTCAGTAAGGATGAGTACACTTCGGTTTCGATTGAGGCTTCCGACCTCTCCCAGGTTATTCAAATCTATGATTACCCGGTGGACGGACCCGGTGACTTCACTGTTTCAAAGATCATTGAGCAAAGGAATGCCATTACAAAATCGTTTGTTCAGGGTCCCACGGAAGAATCATACATGATCATATCCAGGATGTTTGAACCCATTGCCTACGATTTGAAGAATAACAACATGGATGTGATTGAGGTGCGTGGATTATGGGATCTGGAGAATGGTTTTATGGGTGGCCCTTTTATCAGTCATTCGGTATATGATGCCAAACGAAACCGCATCATTACTGTGGATGGATACATCTACCATCCCAATTTAAAGAAGAGGGTCAAGCTAAAACAAATTGAAGCGATCATCTATTCTATGGAGATCATCTAAAGAGAGCCCTATTTTTTTGTGTAAAAAAGGTTGGGCTTTTCAAACTCAAACAACGTTGGATAATCCTCATCAAATCTCTGAAGAACCTCTGTCAGAATGGCTTCCCTCATAAATTTCGATTTATTCCGGATTTTGTACTTTTCACAGTAGAGGTTAATGGCTTCCTGTTCTCGCTGATTAAACAGGATGGCTGTTCTGTTGGTCCGTTTGAGCTTTTCGTCTTTTATCTGATCCACCTTGCTTGCTTGAATTGGTTTGGCTAAAAATAACCAAAGCGCAATACAATGGGGTCTTTCGGGCAGATTTACAATCAACAACTTCCTAACACAAGCCAAAGAGTTTCTATTTCTCCTTTAGAATGGCCATTAGCTCGGAGGGCCTGATCAAACCCAGTGCCAGAGAGGTAATCAGGCAGGACCCAAGAAGAATTAAGAATCCGGGAATCCAACCTGGAATAAGTAGTGTAAGGTATCCCGCGAAAAGGCTGATGATCAGGAAACCTGCCAGTCTGATCAGAATGTCACCATTAATGGGAATCCTGATCAGGTAGACAGCCAGGATCACCTGGGCAATGGCATAATAGCCCTGGGATATAAGGCTGGAGATGGCAGCACCATATGCCTGGTATTTTGGAATCAGGATCAGGTTAAGTGATATATTGATCACCACTGTTGAAGCAGCCAGGAAGTTGAGGTGACGCAGATTGTTATTTGCAGTCAAAAGTGTGCCATAGAGATAGCTGGTGGAGATAAACAGATAGCCAATCATCAGGATTCCAAAAATCTTTGAGCTGTACGGAGAATGCGCCACATATAATAAATCGATCACCTCCTGTTTATAGTAGTTACAGGAGATGGCTGCGGTAAGGCCGGCTACCATCAGAAGAGGCATGGCAATACGGATTAATTCATTCACATTTTCATCGCGACTGATCATTCTGGAGAACATAGGTAGCAGCAACATTGCAAATAGCAAAGAAAACTGGGATGCGGCATCAAAGATTCTGAAAGACTGGGCATAGATTCCGGCCTGTTCTTTGCCAATTTCAGGGAGTAAGCGCTCAAGCATTACCGAGTCTACACGGTTAAAGAGGGACATCAAAAGAATGAGCAGTGCAAATGGATAGCTCAGTTTTAGGATTCGCAAAGAGTTTCGCAGATTGATCCTCCTGAAAAAAGTGCCAGCCCTGTACCGGACAATGATAGCTGAGGTGATCAGCGTAAGTGAATAGGAGGCGGTCTGGGCATACACAAACCACTCAATTCTAAATGGTTCACTGGTAAAATTACCCCAGAGCAAAAGGCCTGTAAAAAGGATCATCAGGCTGCGATCCAACACCGACAGCAGGCTGTCTGTGCGATAAAACTGTAAGCCACTGATATTTGTTCGGAAATAGAGAATGAATGATGCCAGAAACTGATTCCCCACCAGGATCCAGAGCATTTTAAACTGTTCTGGCGAATAGCCCACAAGTTTCCCTGCTATCAAAACGATCCCAGCATAGATCACCGAAAGCAGCAGTTTAAGTGGAATGATTGCAGCCAGGTGATCCTGCAGCAGATGATGATCCCTGGCGATGGCCCTGTTGTTAAAATTATTGATGCCCAGATCCAGTAAGATGTTTAGAATAAAGGCGAAATTGAAAAGCGAAAAATAGAATCCGTATATCTCTTCACCCACCTGGTTCTGAACTCCTACCTCAATCCCAAAAAACCAGAATGGTTTAATCAGAAGATTGAGAAAGATCAGAAGTGCCAGGTTGGTAATAAATCGCTTTTTCAATAGAAGGCGGTTAATTTATTTTTTAATTCAGTACAAATGTAATAAGTTCGCTCCAGAAAAGTCAACGTCCCTTTTGGACCAGGAAAGAAAAATGAAAACGGTTGCAGTGAATACCCGTCTATTGATGCCGGGAAAGCTTGATGGCATAGGCTGGTTTACTTATGAGACGCTGAAAAGGATTACCCTTTCGCATCCCGAAATACACTTTATATTTTTATTTGACAGGAAGTACAGCAAAGAAGTTGTGTTTGGAGAAAATGTGTCACCTGTTATCCTCAGTCCCCCCACCAGGCATCCGTTTCTATGGGTTTATTGGTTTGAGTTCAGGGTGAGATGGTATTTAAAAAAGGCTAAACCAGATCTATTCCTCAGTACAGACGGATTTCTGTCCCTGGGGGCAAAAACACCTTCTGTGGCTGTGATCCATGATATTAATTTTGAACACCGACCAGGGGATGTTCCCTTTCTGGTCAGAAAATATTACAGGTACTTCTTTCCCAGGTTTGCCCGTAAGGCCAGCCGGATTGTAACTGTTTCCGAATATTCCCGGAGAGATATTATCAACCAATATGATGTTGCTGAGGATAAAGTGGATCTGGCCTATAACGGGGCCAATGATCAATTTCTTCCTTTAAGCCAGGCCCGTGTAGAGGAGGTAAGAAAAGAGTATACTGCAGGGGCACCCTATTTTGTGTTTGTAGGCAGTCTGCACCCCAGGAAAAACATCACCAACCTGCTAAAAGCATTCCAGCTTTTTAAGGATGAGTTCAGGGGCGATTTTAAGCTTGTACTGGTGGGGGAGAAATTTTTCCTCACAAAACCCATGGAAGAGCAATTGGAGAAGATGAAAAACAGGAACGACGTTATCTTTACCGGGCGGCTCTCTCCGGATCAGCTCAACAATGTGCTGGGCGCAGCGTGGGCTATGACCTTTGTTCCCTATTTTGAGGGATTTGGGATTCCCATTGTGGAAGCCATGAAATGTGACATCCCTGTGGTTGCTTCCAATGTGACCAGTCTACCCGAAATTGCAGGAGATGCTGCCATATTCACCTCTCCTGAAAGTCCGGGAAGCATCAGGGATGGACTGATAAGGATCGTTCGTGAAACCGGACTCAGAGAGGAATTGATAGAGAAGGGACGAAAGCGGAGGGAGCTGTTCAGTTGGGACCATACGGCAGAGAAGCTCTGGCACTCTATTGAGAAGGTACTGGCTGAAAATGCTTAAATCATACCACACCGAAGGAATAATTGAAGCGGGTTGCGATGAGGCCGGAAGGGGTTGTATCGCCGGACCTGTTTTTGCAGCCGCAGTGATTCTTCCAGCTGATTTTCGGAATCCGGGGGTAAACGACAGCAAGAAGCTTACAGCCAAAACCAGGGAGTTGTTGAGGAAGGTGATCGAATCCGAAGCCATAGCTTACGGAGTGGGCCTGGTGGATGAAAAGGAAATAGATCAGATTAATATCCTGAATGCCTCCTTTTTGGCCATGCACAGGGCAGTGGAAAAATTAATGCCTGTTCCACAACATCTTATTATTGATGGCAACCGTTTCAGGCCCTACGAAACTATCCCATATCATTGCATAGTTAAAGGAGATGCAATATATGCATCTATAGCAGCAGCTTCGATTCTGGCAAAAACCTATCGAGACGAATTTATGGAAACACTTCACAATCAGCACCCTGAATATATGTGGAAAAACAACAGGGGTTATCCAACCCGGGTCCATCGGGAAGCGGTTTATAAATTTGGTCCCTCTCCTTACCACAGACGCTCATTCAGATTGCTGAATGACCAGATGAAACTCAACTTTTCTTAAACAAAAGAAAATTGCAATATTTGCAAGAATTACTTTCAAATATCTATTAATGATTCCAATAATAATTAGAGCATGAAGAAAACATTTCTGTTAATAATGGGCCTAGCATTCGCACTCCAGGCCAGGGTGCAGGCAGATGAAGGGATGTGGTTGCTGAGTCTGATCGGACAGGTCAGTCTGGATGAAATGACCGAGCTGGGCTTGCAGTTAACTTCCGAACAAATATATAGTGTGAACCAGGCAAGCCTGAAAGATGCAATAGGTGCACTGGACGGTGGATCGTGTACAGCAGAGCTGGTTTCGCCCGATGGTCTCCTTCTTACAAACCACCATTGTGGATATGGTGAGATTCAAAATCACAGTTCCCTGGAGCATGACTACCTTAAGAATGGATTCTGGGCCAAAACCAGGGATGAAGAACTTCCCAACAAGGGAAAAACCATCACCTTTCTGGTGAGAATGGATGAAGTGACCGACCAAATTGCGACCGAACTTACGGAGGAGATGAGCATGGAAGAGCGTAACTCGAAGATTCGCTCACTCTCCGAAACCATTACTTCTGAAGCTATAGAAGGAACTCACTATGAGGCCAGGGTAAGGAGTATGTTTAATGGAAACAGGTTTTTCCTTTTTGTAATGGAGACATACCTGGATGTTCGTCTGGTAGGCGCCCCTCCAGAATCCATTGGGAAATATGGTCATGATACCGATAACTGGATGTGGCCCCGTCATACAGGCGATTTCTCCATGTTCAGGGTTTATACGGGTCCCGATGGCAAGCCTGCCGAATTCAGTGCCGATAACGTTCCGCTGAAATCAAAGCACTATCTTCCCATCTCCCTCAAGGGATATGAAAAAGGCGATTTCACCATGGTCATGGGTTTTCCAGGAAGTACAGATCGCTATATGACTTCATGGGGAATTCAGGAATTACTGGATATTGAGCATCCCAACCGGATTAAGATCAGGGGAGTTAAACAGGACATTCAGATGGAAGATATGATGGCCGACGAAAAGGTAAGGATTCAATACTCCTCCAAATATTCGCGCTCTTCCAATTATTGGAAGTATTCCATTGGACAGAGCAAAGGGCTGGAAAATTTGAATGTACTGGCAAAAAAGCAAGAGGAGGAAGAGGCCTTTACTAACTGGGTGAATCAGGATGCCCAGCGCAAAGCCCTGTATGGAGAAGCCCTGAAGGATATACAGGAAGCTGTTGAGGGGAGAAAAGAGTTACAGAACGCAGCTCAGTATTTGATGGAGTGTGTATTCTATGGTATGGAAACGGTCATGTTAGGACGCAACCTCAGAGAACTGGAGATGGTCCTTGCTGATCCAGAGCCTGATGCAGATCAGATTAAACAAGTGACAGACGGACTGAAAACATATTCAGCTGAATTTTACAAGGACTACAATCCACCCACCGATCAGAAGGTGATGACTGCCATGGTCTATTTACTGATTCAGGATGTGGGTGATGAATACCTTCCTTCAAATATCCTGGAAGTGAAGAGTAAATACAAAGGGGATGCCGCAAAATATGTGGACAAGTACTTTAAGAAGTCATTTATGACCAACCCCGAGAGGTTTAATGCCTTTATGGACAATCCCTCCTTGAAAGCAATGAGGAAGGATCCGGCTTATGAAGCCGTACTGGCTTCTCAGAAGTATTTTGAAGTGGCGGGCAGACTGGCAGAATTTGATTCAGGCGTAAGCAAGGGAAGCAGACTTTATCTGAAGGGACTGGTTGAAATGTATCCGGAAAGAGATTTTTATTCGGATGCCAACTCAACCATGCGGATGAACTATGGAGTGGTTGGAGACTACTATCCAAAAGATGCAGTGCTCTATGCACACTACACCAGACTCAAGGGAGTTATGGAGAAGGAAGATCCGGACAACTATGAATTTGTGGTGTCGGAAAAACTCAAAGAGCTTTACGAAGCAAAGGACTATGGTGTCTACGGAAAGGATGGGGAATTGAATGTATGTTTTACTTCCAACAACGACATTACCGGTGGTAACTCGGGAAGTCCCATTATCAATGCGAATGGAGAATTGATTGGGATTGCCTTTGATGGCAACTGGGAGGCCATGAGCGGAGATATTGCTTTTGAGACCGACCTGCAGAAATGTATTAATGTGGATATCAGGTATGTGATGTTTGTAATCGACAAATATGCAGGGGCTGGCCATTTAATTGAGGAGATGACTCTTGTCCAGTGATGCAACCAAAACCCCGGCTGATATAGTCATTTATACCGACGGAGCTGCCCGGGGAAATCCTGGTCCGGGAGGACTGGGTGTGGTGATGAAGTTTGGCAAGCACAGGAAGGAGATTTCGGAAGGGTTTAGTTTAACCACCAACAACCGGATGGAGCTGCTTGCGGTGATCAGGGGCCTGGAGGCATTGAAGCGGGACGATCTGAGAGTGACGATTTATACCGATTCACGTTATGTTTCCGATGCTGTAAACAAAGGATGGGTTTTCAGCTGGGAGGCAAAACGATTTAAAAAAAAGAAAAATGTAGACCTCTGGATCAAGTTTCTGGAGGTATATAGAAAGTACTCTGTCAAGTTTATCTGGGTGAAGGGGCATGCAAATATTCCTGAGAATGAACGCTGCGACGAGCTGGCAGTTGAAGCCAGTCATGAAGCCGATCTAAAGATAGATTCGGGGTATGTGAATAACAACGATGAAACGTTAGATAGTTTTTCTTAAATTTCGGTAACTAAGCTGATGAGCAATGTTAAGCAAGTCTGTCCTGACCTATCAGGGTCCGCTTTCTTTTAGTACCATAGACTCCCTGCTGGCCGAGTTTAAACTGGCAGCTTTGGATCATGAGATCCCCTTCAAGACCTATAAAAAGATGATTTACATCATGATAGAGGCTTTGGAGAACATTACTAAGTATAGCGAACATTTTGTTTGCGATACGGATATTTCCTCGGGATTTTGCCCCTCATGTCAAATCAGCAAGAATGCCACCAGCATTGAGCTGATTACAAGCAATCCAGTGAAAACAGGGGATGTGGATTCCCTCAGAGCCAGGATCGATGATGTGAATAGCAGGAATTCAGCAGAGTTAAAGGAGCATTACAGAGACATCATAGCAAATGGTAAATTCTCTGACAGCGGAGGAGCAGGACTTGGTTTTATTGAAATGGCCAAAACAGCCGGAAATAAACTGGAATACACATTTGAAAATCTCACCAAAGACTACTCACTCTTCACCATCCGGATCATCTTTTCGATATGATATTCCCATGTCCTATTCCGTGCAGACCCGGTGCGTTTTCGAACACTTTTAGCATTTATTAATGGTTTGACCAGCATATCAATATATTTATTCATAGCATCTTAAACCGTGTGGCACGGTTACTGTTTTTAGAACAGTTAACATCAATCCTATGTGGAGGAATTTCTTTACTGTAGCGCTCAGAAATATCAGTAAGAATAAGGTTTTTACTTTGATCAATGTGTCAGGTCTGGCCATTGGTCTGGCCAGCTCCATTCTCATTCTGCTCTTTATTAACAAGGAATTGAGTTATGACCGTTACCATAAAGAGAGTCAGAGAATTCACCGCTTGTATATCGATGGGGTGATGAGCGAACAATCCTTCAGAGGGGCCTGGACATCCATGATCATGGCTCCCACATTCACCGAAGAGATTTCGGAGATTGAGAAGTTTGTAAGGTTCGATGTCTATAACCAGCGCTTGATCTGGTATGACGGCGAGAAGCATATGGAAGATCATTTCCTGTTTGCTGACTCTACCCTCTTTGACATTTTCAGCATCAGGTTTATCAGGGGTGATCCCTCCACAGCCCTCACACGTCCCAATTCGGTGGTTATAACTGAGGAAAAAGCAAAGCTCTATTTTGGGGACAGAGATCCCCTGGGCTTACCCATTAGTGTAAACCGCGATAGCAATTACTACTATGTGACCGGAGTAATTGAAGCGTTTCCTGATAATTCTCATTTTTTTGCGGATTTTATCGCATCCATGGAGACCATCGACTGGGAGGATAAAACCACCTGGTTCCAGAACTCCATCTTCAGCTATGTGCTGCTGCAACCTGGAGCAGATCCGAAGGAGGTGGAGGCGAAGATGAGTGAAGTGATGGCCAGATATGTGAGCACCGAGATAGAAGCCATTCTGGGAGTCGGACCTGAAGAGTGGGCGGCAGGAGGGAACAGGTACGGCGTCTATCTTCAGCCTCTGGTGGATATTCACCTTCAGCCTGACATAGAGGTGGGCATGGAGATCTGTTTTCGTCCGGTTAACGATCGGCTCTATATTCACATTTTTGCCCTGGTTGCATTCTTTATCCTGGTGATTGCTTCCATCAATTTTATGAACCTGTCCACCGCCAGATCTGCCTCCAGGGCCAGGGAGATAGGCTTGAGAAAAGTGGTTGGTTCCAATAAATCACTGTTGGTGCGTCAGTTTCTTACCGAATCTGTTGTTCTCAGTCTCATTGCCTTAGCCATCGCGCTGATTTTGGTGGAATTATCTTTGCCCCTGTTCAATCAAACCATGGATCTGAATTTAAGGATGGAGGCCACTCAACACCGATACATACTGCCATTGGTGATTCTACTTGCCATTTTGGTTGGGCTCATCAGCGGAGCCTATCCTGCCCTTTTTCTGGCCAGGTTTAAGCCGGTGGATGGGATTAAAGGCGATTTTCAGGGCAGGCGCAGGGCTGGTTTTTTCAGAAGTAGCATGGTGATTGTACAATTTACCATTTCAGTAGCCATCATTGTGGGGACCTTGATCGTATCCAATCAATTGCGATACATGCTCAATAAAGACCTGGGATACGACAAAGAGCAATTGGTGGTTATAAAAAGAACCTATCCTTTGGAGTCCGGCCTTCAAACCTTCTGCAGAGAGATTGAGAAGATACCCGGAGTGGCTGCAGCCACAAACTCAACCACCTATCTTGGATTTAATAACAGTACAGAGAGTTACCAGATCAAAGGCAGGGAAGCCTCGCAGAACTATTTGTTCGCTACCAACTACGTGGATTATGAATTTAAAAGAACCTATAATTTTGAGCTGGATGGTCCGGAAAGCCGGTTCTTTGATCCCAAATTCTCCACAGATCATTCGGCTGTGCTGATCAACAAAGCCGCCGTTTCAGAATTTGGCATTGAAGATCCTTTAAACACTGTGATTCTTGAACCCACCATGGAGGGGGATACCAACCAGCTTCAGATCATTGGGGTTTTGGATGATTTTCACCACACCTCCTTGCGGGAACCGGTGGAGCCCTATATGATTCGGTTTAAAGAGGAGGACCTTGACTGGGCGGGATATATTACCGTCAGACTGGGTGTGGCAGGAGAGGGGATTCCCATCACCCTGAATCGCATAAAGAAAAAGTGGATGGAGATGTCCAATGAAGCACCATTTCAATTCTTTTTCCTGGACGAAGAGCTGGATAACTATTACAAAGAGGAGAGGCGAACCGGCCGACTCTCGTTGATGTTTGCCATTCTTTCTATCTTCATTGCCAGCCTGGGTCTGTTCGGACTAACCCTTCACAATACCCATCGAAAAACCAGGGAAATCGGAATACGGAAGGCCATGGGTGCAAGCATCACAGAGGTGGTTCTGGTGGTATCCAGGGAGATTGTCATTTTAATGAGTGCCTCTGTATTGCTGGCATGGATCGCAGCATACTTTTTCATGCAGAACTGGCTACTTGGATTCCCTTTTCATATTGGATTTCAACCCTGGATCTATATCACATCGGCCCTTACAGCCATGATAATCTCATTGGCTACTGTTTCTGTACTTGCTTACAGGGCAGCCACGTCCAATCCAGCCCGGACCCTTCACTATGAATAAATCCCTATTCGAAGTGACCTTCACGCATAATTCTTTCCAGGTCCTCTGGAGTGTCCACTCCAATGGAGGGTAGATCTGTAATGTCTGTCTGGATTGTTATATCATGTTCCAACCAGCGCAATTGTTCCAGCATTTCAGATTGTTCCAGTGCAGAGACAGGTAACTTCACGACCTTCTCCAGCACATCTGAGCGATAAGCATAAAGCCCTAAATGTGCGTAATAGCTAAACCCTTCTGGTTTTTGGCCCCGTATATAGGGAATGAGAGCACGGGAAAAATAGAGTGCTTTGAGAGATTTGTCCACCACCACTTTTACCAGATTTGGATTCTGTGGTTCTTCTTCTTGTGTGATCTTCCTGATCAGTGTGGCAATCCCTGTAGCGGGGACCTGGAAGCAGTCCATCAATGTTTGCAGCTGTCCGGTCTGTATCAAGGGCTCATCTCCCTGTATGTTTACCACATGACTGAATGTGAGACCGGTCCGAATCCTGTAGAGATCCAGAGCTTCAGCACAACGTTCAGTTCCGGTGTTGTGATCTGACTTTGTTTTCAGTGCTTTCCCACCAAAATCTATTACTGTATTCAGAATCCGATCATCATCTGTGGCTACCACCAGATGTTCAAATAAGTTCGATGCCCTTTCATATACCCATTGAATCATAGGTTTTTCACCCAGCAAAGCGAGAGGTTTGCCCGGGAAACGAGATGAAGCATATCTTGCAGGTATGATACCTAGAAATTCGGTCACCATTTTGTTCAAAAATAGGAAACTAATGGGAGAAACCTTTTTGAATCCGACTAAAGTTGTAATTTTGTCATACTTTCAGGTTATTTTGTCAGAAAGCCAATGGATTTACAACAAATAAAACAACGCTTTGCGATCATTGGGAATTTTCCCGGTCTAGACAGAGCCATTGATATAGCCATGCAGGTGGCTCCCACCGACCTCAGTGTTTTAATTTCGGGAGAGAGTGGCACCGGCAAAGAGGCATTTCCACAGATTATTCATACGCTGGGTATCCGCAAACATGGTCCTTATATTGCTATGAACTGTGGAGCCATCCCTGAAGGCACCATCGATTCGGAGTTATTCGGTCATGAAAAAGGGGCTTTTACAGGTGCCTATGATACCAGGAAAGGCTATTTTGAGGTGGCAAACGGGGGGACTATCTTTTTGGATGAAGTTGCAGAGCTGCCTCTTTCTACGCAGGTGAGGTTGCTGCGGGTACTTGAAACAGGGGAGTATATCAGGGTAGGTTCTTCCAAGGTGTTGAAAACGGATGTCAGGATCGTCGCAGCCACCAATATTGATGTTACCCAGGCCATTAGGAATGGCAAGTTCAGGGAGGACCTGTTCTATCGACTCAATACAGTTCCCATCCAGATTCCCTCCCTCCGGGAGAGAGGCAATGATATTCTGCTTCTGTTCCGTAAGTTTGCTGCCGATTTCTCGGAACGTTATCGCATGCCTGCCATTCGGCTCGAAGAAGAATCCCGCCAGGTGTTGGTAAACTATGAATGGCCGGGAAATGTGAGGCAGTTGAAAAATGTGACCGAACAACTCTCCATTATTGAGCAGGAACGTGAGATCACTGCACCCATACTGCTTCATTACCTTCCCGATTATCATAAGACCAGGCTTCCTGCCCTGATTGATAAGGATAAGGTGAATGAAGAAACCTTCAATTCGGAAAGAGAGATTCTCTACAAAGTATTGTTCGATATGAAGAGTGATATGAACGATTTGAAAAAGCTGGTTGCCCAGATCATGGATAAAGGAGCCGAGTCCTCCAATTTTGAGCAGGAGAATGAAGGGATTATGAAAAGGCTCTATGCCACCGTAGACGATCTGGCTGATGATGCAACTAACCAGATCGGCCACAACATGCCTCCCAAACCGGGTAGGGATGAAGAGAACATCCTGGATACAGAGGAGATTGTTGAGGAGTCCCTTTCCCTTGAACACAAGGAGATAGAATTAATCATTAAAGCACTGGAGAAGCACAACGGCAAAAGAAAATATGCCGCTTTAGACCTTGGAATCTCCGAACGTACCTTATATAGAAAGATAAAAGAATACGATATCGATTGACAATGAACAGTAGGTACAAACATAAAAGGTACTCGGCTCGCGCCTTCGTGAGCTTCGGTTCAGCACTCACCACTTTATTGGTGGTTTTGCTGTCATTTGTCACACTGAATCAGTGCAAGGTGGGCTACTCTTTCAGTGGTGTAAATATTTCTGAAGAAGTTGAGACCTATTCTGTGGAGTACTTTCCCAACCGGGCTGCTCTGGTTCAGGCTCAGTTAAGTCAGGTATTTACGGATGCCATGATGGATAAAATTCAGGGAAATACAAGTCTTAACCTGAATACCGATGGGGGAGACGTTCAATTTTCCGGTGAGATTACTGGATATGAAACCCGCCCGACTGCCATTACAAGTGACGAGGTATCGGCACGAAACAGGCTTACCATTTCGGTAAGGGTGAAATATACCAACCTGTTTGACCCTGATCTTGATTTTGATACCAGTTTTTCCAGGTATGAAGAGTATGATGCAGCTGCAAACCTTACTGACGTAGAAAACGAACTCATCGAACTGATTGTGGAATATTTGATTGAGGATATATTTAACCGTGCATTTGTTTCCTGGTAACCGAACCTGATATGGACCCTTCAGACATTATACGACTCCTTAGCACCCGGCATTATGCTCCAGCCAACCTGGAGGAGGTAAGGGACCTGTGCCGGAATTATCCGGAGTTTAACCTGGCTCATTTGTTAAAAGTGAGAATCCTTGAATCGCTTGGTCACAATACCAGGCGGGATCTGAAAATTGCCGCGATCTATTCCATCGACCGCATTAAGTTATACAGTCTGATCACAGAGGTAAATCAACCTACAGAGGTAAATCAACCCTCAGAGTCAGACCCGGATATTGAAACAGCACCTGAGCCTGTCCTATCTGCAGAAAGAGATGAGATTCATTTCTCAGATGAGCCTGAGGTGCAAGCAGATATTATTATTAAACAGCATGCTCCGTATGCGGGGCCTGAATCAGATGCAGTCCCTGAGCCAGATGCAGACCTGCTGGAGCTGGAGGAAGAAGAGATTTCGGACGATTCATTTGTATTGGATACCTCAGAAGTTGAATTATCCTCTGAAACCCTGATTCAGGAGCTGGTAAAGGATGAGTCTGAGATGGAGGAGCCGGTATTGTTAGCTTCAGAAACACCCACATCCGAAAGCAGGCACCTGATCCGGAATTTCCTCGAGGGCGATCCGGGGCCCATCAGGGCCGATAGGAAAATCACTTTGAAAGGGGATGTCTCCCAGTCATCGATCCGTGAGCATGATGGTTTTATTACAGATACCCTGGCAAAGATCTATGTGAAGCAGGGACTGGTTGCCAAAGCCATCTACGCCTACGAGAAATTAAGTTTGAAATATCCGGAAAAAAGTGCTTACTTTGCAGCTCAAATTGAGAAAGTTAAGAATATAAATCATTCATAAAGAGGCTTTAACATGTTTGTAGTATTTACGGTATTGATTGTTGTAACCTGCATCTTTACCATTTTAATCGTATTGGTACAGAATTCAAAAGGAGGTGGACTGGCATCGAACTTTTCATCATCAAACCAATATATGGGAGTTCGTAAGACCGCTGATTTTCTTGAAAAAGCGACCTGGTCACTGGGTGCAGCACTTATCGTTTTCAGCCTTCTGGCAGGTATTACAGTGCCAAAAGGTGGAGAGACTGCCAATTCGCGTCTTCAGGGTCAGTTTGATGAAAGCATCATGGATCAACCTGCACAGACCATCGATCTTCCCGAATCCTTTGGTACAGAGCCTGCAGAGGGAGGCGAAGAATAAGAAATCCCAGAATATTCAGAAATTGGAAGTGTCAGTATGTCATAATTACTGACACTTTTTTTTGTTTATACCCTTTGGCACAAATTATGATAAAGAGAAAGCGATTTTGATAATGTCGAACTTATAAATATTTAAAAAAATGGCAGTACTTAAAGGTAGTATCCTTGCAGGCAAAATTCTCGTGAAGCCTTCTGAACCTGAAGAGAAAACCGCTAGTGGAATCATTATTCCCGATACAGCGAAAGAGAAACCTCAGCATGGAAAAGTAGTAATGGTCGGAACTGACAAGAAAGATGAACCCATGGAAGTAAAAGTGGGAGATCAGGTTCTTTATGGAAAATTTGCCGGTCAGGAGCTAAGCATTGAGGATGAAGACTATCTTCTGATTGCACAGAGTGACATTTTATTTATTTCCAAGTAACCAATTTAAAAGAGCATAATAATGGCAAAAATGATCAAATTTGACATGGAAGCCCGTGATCAGCTTAAGAGCGGTATTGATCAACTGGCTAACGCTGTCAAAATAACATTGGGCCCCAAAGGTCGCAATGTAATTATTGAAAAGAAATTTGGTGCCCCCCAGGTCACCAAGGATGGTGTTACCGTAGCAAAAGAGATAGATCTGGAAGATCCCTTTGAAAATGTAGGTGCACAAATGGTTAAGGAAGTTGCTTCCAAGACCAATGACGATGCAGGAGATGGTACAACTACTGCAACTGTTCTGGCTCAGTCTATCGTAACGGTTGGACTAAAAAACGTAACTGCAGGTGCAAATCCTATGGACCTTAAAAGGGGAATTGATAAAGCTGTTATCGAGGTGGTTAAAAGCCTTGAGAGCCAGTCACAGAGTGTGGGTGATGACATCCAGAAAATTGAGCAGGTAGCTGCCATTTCTGCCAACAATGAAGCCTCCATTGGCGCACTGATAGCAGAAGCCATGTCAAAGGTGAAAAAAGAGGGTGTGATTACCATTGAGGAATCCAAATCATCAGATACATACGTTGATGTAGTTGAAGGTATGCAATTCGACCGTGGATACATCTCTCCCTATTTTGTGACCGATACCGAAAAAATGGAAACTGTTCTGGAGAATCCTTATATCCTGATCCATGACAAAAAGATTTCTACCATGAAGGATCTTCTTCCTGTTCTCGAAGCCACTGCTCAGAATGGTCGGCCATTGATGATTATTGCTGAAGATGTAGACGCTGAAGCACTTGCTACCCTAGTGGTAAATAAGCTTCGCGGATCGCTGAAGATTGCTGCTGTAAAAGCCCCTGGTTTTGGAGATAGAAGGAAAGAGATGCTGGAAGACATCGCCATCCTTACCGGCGGTACAGTTATTTCAGATGAAAAAGGATTAAAGCTTGAAGCTACCGAACTTGAGATGTTGGGATCAGCTGAGAAGATCTCCATTGATAAGGAGAATACAATTGTTGTGAACGGTGCAGGCGAAAAAGCCATGATCGATGCAAGGGTTGGACAGATCAAAAAGCAGATCGAAAATACCACATCTGATTACGATCGTGAGAAACTGCAAGAGCGTCTGGCCAAATTGGCTGGTGGTGTTGCTGTAATTTATGTGGGTGCTGCTTCAGAAGTTGAAATGAAGTCCAAGAAGGACCTGACTGATGATGCACTGAGCGCTACACGTGCTGCAGTTGAAGAAGGAATTATTCCTGGTGGTGGTGTAGCTTACCTGCGTTCTATCGAGAAACTGGAGAAATTCAAAGGCTCCAACGAAGATGAGAATACGGGTATTGCCATCGTAAGAAGGGCTCTGGAAGAGCCCCTTCGCCAGATTGTGGAGAACGCTGGTTTGGAAGGATCCGTTGTTGTGAGAGCGATAAGTGATGGAAAAGGTGACTACGGCTATAATGCCCACACCGAGAAGTTCGAGAATCTGTTCAAAGCAGGTGTAATCGATCCTACCAAGGTAGCCCGTATTGCACTGGAAAATGCAGCTTCTATTGCAGGCATGTTCCTGACAACCGAATGTGCCATTGTGGACATTCCAGAGCCAGAGCCTCCAATGCCAGCTGGTGGTCCCGGTGGCGGAATGGGTATGATGTAGTCTAATTAACATCTATATATTTCAAGAGCCTGTTCCTTCGGGGGCAGGCTCTTTTTAATTTACTATCTTTGCACTCTGAAAATCGGGACATCCCTTATGGATCATATACGTAATTTTTGCATCATTGCTCACATCGACCACGGCAAGAGTACCCTGGCCGACAGGTTGCTAATGAAGACCGGGACGCTGCAGGAAAGGGATTTCCAGGATCAGGTTCTGGATGATATGGAGCTGGAGCGTGAGAGAGGAATTACCATTAAGAGCCATGCCATCCAGATGGAGCATACGTATGAGGGGAAGGATTATTTACTAAACCTGATCGATACTCCGGGTCATGTGGATTTTTCCTATGAGGTGAGCCGTTCCATTGCTGCGTGTGAAGGAGCTTTGCTTATTGTAGATGCCACCCAGGGAATTCAGGCTCAAACCATCTCTGTGCTTTACCAGGCCATCGATCACGATCTGGAAATAATTCCTGTGCTTAACAAAATGGATATGGATAGTGCCATGCCCGATGAGGTGAAGGATCAGATTGAAGACCTGATTGGGTGTGACCGGGATGAAATCATTGAGGCCAGCGGAAAGACCGGAGCGGGAGTAGATGAGATACTTAAGGCAATTATCAGCCGCGTTCCAGCACCGGGGGGTGATCCGAATGCACCTTTACAGGCATTGATCTTCGATTCGGTATATAACTCATATCGTGGAATTTTTGCCTATTTCAGGATTATGAATGGAACCATCCGAAAAGGAGAGATGGTTAAATTTGTAGCTACAGAGAAGGAGTATGATGCCGATGAGATAGGAGTACTGAAGATGGGGCCGGAACCAAGGGCAGAGTTGGCAGCAGGCGATGTGGGCTATATTATCTCAGGAATAAAAACTTCCAGTGAGGTAAAGGTGGGAGATACCATCACCCATGTGGATCGCCCGTGTGGGGATATCGTTGAAGGATTTGAAGATGTAAAACCCATGGTATTTGCCGGGATCTACCCTGTGGATGCCGATGACTATGAAGATCTGAGAGCCTCCATTGAGAAACTGCAATTAAATGACGCTTCCCTTACATTTGTTCCTGAATCTTCTGCGGCACTGGGTTTTGGATTCAGATGTGGATTCCTGGGTTTGCTGCATATGGAGATTGTCCAGGAGCGACTCGACAGGGAGTTTGATATGGATGTCATCACCACTGTACCCAATGTTTCGTTTAGAGTACTGACCACCAAAGGGGAGATGATTGAGGTCCATAATCCATCCGGACTACCTGTTTCCACAGCCATTGATCATATTGAGGAGCCCTACATTACTGCCCAGGTGATTTCCAAGTCAGAATTTGTGGGTTCAATTATGACCCTTTGTCTGGATAAGCGGGGTATCCTGAAAAATCAGGTCTACCTTACAAGCAACAGGGCTGAGCTGACCTTCGAAATGCCCCTGGCCGAAATTGTTTTTGACTTTTATGACAAACTGAAGAGCATCTCCAAGGGCTACGCTTCTTTTGACTACCATCCACACAATCATCAGAAAGCCGATCTTGTAAAACTGGATATTCTGCTTAATGGGGAGATGGTGGATGCCCTCTCTACCCTCATACATCGCTCCAACGCTTATGATTTTGGGCGCAGAATGTGTGTGAAATTGAAGGAACTGATTCCACGTCAGCAATATGAAGTAGCCATACAGGCAGCTATTGGAGCCAAGGTTATTGCACGAGAAACTATTAAGGCTGTTCGAAAAGATGTGACCGCCAAGTGTTATGGGGGTGATATTACCCGTAAGAGGAAGCTTCTGGAGAAACAGAAAAAAGGGAAAAAGCGAATGCGACAGGTGGGAAACATAGAAGTCCCGCAGTCTGCATTTATGGCCGTGCTTAAGCTGGACTAAGTTAAGCATCGGGGTATAGTGAAAGGGAGGCTCGGTAAACGGCAGATGCAATGGCCAAATCCTGAACAGCCACTCCGGTAAGGTCTGCAACTGTGACCTGCTTTTCAGATTTTCGTCCTGCCACTTCACCTGAAATGATCTGTCCCAGTTCAACCAGCTTGCTTTTCTCAATAAAACCGGACGCAAGGGCTTTGAATATCTCACCCCGTTTCATACATTGTTCAATGCTGTCGGCCACAATCAGGTCAGCACGCTTTAATATCCCAGGATCGAGCTCCTGCTTTTCCGGGGTATCAGATCCCACTGCGGTAATATGGGTCCCTTTTTTGAGATGCATCACATCCAGAAGGGGTGTGTTTGATGGGGTGGTGGTGACAATCAGGTTGCACTGGTTCTGAATCTTTTCCACATCATCGGTAGTCTCCACCAAATAGCCTTCCTTTTCCATTTTGGTCTTGTAGGATTGGCACTCCTCCGTGCTGATTCCCCACACCAACACCTCCTTGCAATTCACTGCATTTTTCAGGTAGGAGAGCTGCAGCCGAGCCTGTGTTCCTGCTCCAACGATCCCAATTTTATGGACCTTACCGGGTGCCAGGTATTTTGCCACAATGGCTCCGGCAATGGCGGTTCTTATATTGGTCAGGTGACCTTCGTCCAGCAGGGCACAAAGAGGCTGGCCCGAATGTTGACTGAACAGGAGCATCATCCCGTTGCTTACCATCTGACCGGAACCAGGCCCATCATAAAACCCTGAGGCTATTTTTATTACATAATTCTCGCCGTTCTTGAGATAGCCGTATTTAATATGAACCTCCCCCTTATCCAATATCATTTCACCTATGGGAGGGATAATGGCTTTCCCTTTAGAATAGGCCAAAAATCCATTCTCAATTTCCGGGACAAGATCTATTGTGGGAAGTATCTGATTAATCTGGTGGCGGGTAAGGATCTTCATGGCCTTAGAGAGTGGAGATAAGTTCCTGAATGTGATGGAGGGCTGCTTTCAGGTAGTCTTCTGGCAGACCGTAGCTGATTCGCAGGTACTTATCCATCCCGAAGTGATCACCCGGAACAATCATTACACCCTTCTCCCGAATCAAGCGCATGGCCAGCTCAGTTGAATTGATATCCAGGTCGTATTTGATAAACGCGATGGCTGCAGCCTGTGGCACAATGCTCCTGAAAGTATCTCCCTGCTGGTCCATCCACTCCTTCAACACCGGGTATCCCTTTCTGATATACCTCCTGGTTCGATCTATGATAGCCGGCCGTACATTTTCGGAAAGAGCCAGGGCTGCCAACTTATTGGAGAGCATGGTGGTACTGATGGTGGTATATTCATGCCTGGCCCAGACCTGATCCACCATCTCTGGAGGTGCCACAAGCCATCCCGTCCTGAGTCCGGGCAATCCATAGGCTTTACTCATACTTCCTACCGCAATAACCCTGTCATATCTTCCATAAAAGGAAGGTGTTTGCTGGTCCGTAAATTGCTCAGCCCCGGCATATACTTCATCGGCCATGATCCATGCACCCACCCTGCTGGCAATCCGAACAATTTCATCCATCTCCCACTCTTTGAGAATGTATCCTGTGGGGTTATTGGGATTACATACAGTTATGAGGCGGGTGTTCTCTGTAACCTTGTCATTTAGCTCTGCCAGATCAGGAGCCCAGTTGTTCTCCTCGTTCAGTTGGAAGGTAAGGATTTTGTAACCCTGATTTTTCGCCACGCCCCATATTTGCATATAGTTGGGTAGCATGGTTACCATCTCGTCACCCCGGTTCATCAGAGTCCTTAAACTGTTATAATTGGCCTCAATGGCCCCCACAGTTACAAGAACATTTTCCGGCCCGGCACCTTCATATAAGCTGGCGATGTGATTTCTCAGCTCAGGTATGCCATTTACATGGGGATAGTTAATTTCGGTATCTAGCAGCTCTTCAAAAGAGCTTTCACCCAAATCTAACAATTCACGAAGGGTCATAGGAAAAACACCGCTTTCGGATAGGTTGTAATCCACGTCCTGCTCATAGGCGGACATGTAGCGCTCCATCAAAAAAGGTTGATAGTGACTCATCTGTTCAATCTTTATCCACTACCAACTTGTATCCTTTGCCGTGTACGTTGATGATCTGCACATTGCTGTCGGGTTTCAGATATTTCCGAAGTTTGGTAATATATACATCCATACTTCTGGCGTTGAAATAGTTATCATCAATCCATATGGCTTTGAGTGCAAAATTCCTTTCAAGTACCTGGTTTAAATTATTGCAGAGGAGCTTCAACAACTCCGACTCCTTTGTAGTCAGTTTTTGTGATGTATCCCCACTGGTTAATAACTGCTTCCTTGCATCAAAAGTAAAGGATCCCACCTCCCAGGAATCTTTATCTCCACCTATGGTACCCTTTGTTCTCCTGAGAATTGCTTCAATCCTGAATAATAGCTCTTCCATGCTAAAAGGCTTGGTGATGTAATCATCAGCCCCCAGTGAAAAGCCTTTAAGGACATCTTCTTTCATGGATTTAGCAGTCAGAAAAATGATGGGGATCTGGCTATTAAGCATCCGGATTTCAGAAGCAAGGGTAAAACCATCTTTTACAGGCATCATAACATCCAGCAAACAGAGATCGTAATGAAATTGCTCAAAGTGTCTGAAAGCTTTTTCTCCATTGATAACCCAATCGGCTTCATAGTTTTTAGCCTGCAAATATTCCTGGAGTAAGGACCCCAGGTTTTCATCATCTTCTGCCAGAAGAATCCTGTTTTTTATTTCATTCATAGAAGTTAAATTATATAATTACCCTAAAGGTAGGTGAATATCGAACTGAGAGCCCTTATTGGGTTCACTTTTTAGTGTGATGCTTCCCTGGTGTTGTTCCACGATTAGTTTTACATAACTCAATCCCAGTCCAAATCCTTTCACACTGTGAATGTTACCAGTGGGAACCCTGTAAAACTTATCAAAAATTCGCCTCTGATCCTCTTTCCCTATTCCAATGCCATTGTCAACAACAGATACAATCACCGATTCATCTTCATTGCGGGTGGCAATGCGGATCTCCGGAGTATTTCTTGTGTACTTCATGGCATTCTCAAGCAGGTTGGAGATTACATTGGTAATATGCATCAAATCACCCTGTATGACTGTATTGTCTGCTTCTGGAAGAAACTCCAGCATTCCCTCCCTCTTATCAATCTGCAACAGGAAGTTCTGAGCTACAGTCTCAATAATATCATGAAGGTCAATCTCTTCCTGTTTTAGCTTCAATTCTCCATGGTCAAATATGGCCATTTGTAAGACCCTTTCCACCTGGAATCCCAGCTGCCTGCTCTCTGTCTGGATAATGCGCGAAATCTGTCCGATATTTTTTTGCTCTTCCGGAATGGAGCGGTCATTCAGCATCTGCGAAGCCAGACTAATTGTCGAGATGGGGGTTTTTAATTCATGGGTCATGTTGTTCACAAAGTCATTTTTGATCTCCGATAACCTCTTCTGCTTGAATATGATATAGAGGGCCAGGGTGAACATGGTAATGATGAACAAGGTGATGATCAAAGAGGATCCTCCAATCACTCCCATGGATTTACGTAAGTGCACCCTTTCGGTGGGGAAATAGAGGCTGATCAGGGTTGTTTTGTTGAATACTCTCCCTGGAAAGAGGGAAGCCCGGAAATAGCTACAATCTTCATATTCGTTAAAATTTTCGGACTGGAATATGGGATTCTTCCCCTCTTCGTAAACCGCATATTCAAAATCCATATCTAATCCACGGCCCGATAATTTTTCCTTCAAAAGTGATTGCACCTGGCTTCCCGAAATTCTATCGGAGATCTCACCTTCGTCAAACAGCATGTTTTGTACGATCCTGTCTACGAAAGCCTCCTGTTCCTCCACCTGTTTATTCAGTTCCATCCTTACCTGGTCGGGTTTCATAGCCGAAACAAGAATGGTATCCTGCATCAACTCATCCTCTCCAAGAATGACCAGCACCGTGTCATTGATCAGCTT
>PVMK01156696.1_pt1 | contig 29481 bp, 32 predicted proteins | sample 1853481 | NCBI WGS metagenome assembly PVMK01 (sample SAMN08533507, study PRJNA380276) | Marine sediment metagenome, whole genome shotgun sequencing project.
TATTATTCACAAAGGACCCCCGTCTCGGCGTCGATTTCGCCGGCGGGACTCTGGTACAGATAAAATTTGCCTCGGCGGTGCGTATAGATGACATTAAATCCGGATTAGGAACCATCGGCCTGGGCAAATCATCTGTGCAGCAATTCGGCCAGCAAACCGACAATGAATTCCTCATCCGCACAGAGATCTCCTATGAAAGCGGCGAAGGATTTACAACCGATATCAAAAACGCCCTGGAATCATCCACCGAAGGTGAGGTGGAAATCCGGCGGGTGGAAATGGTCGGTCCTCAGGTGGGAGAGGATTTAAGGAAGAAGGCATTGTTCGCCATGTTTTATGCGCTGCTTTTTATTACGATATACATATCCGGCCGCTTTGAACTGAAATGGATGTTGAGCGGCGTGGTGGCGGCCGCCCTTATCGGCGCGGTTTACATCTTCAACCTGTTTAGTGTCAGCATTCCGTTTCTGATCGGCGCGGCCCTGATCGTATCCCTGGTGGTTTTCTGGTTTCTGGAGTTAAAATATGCCATGGGCGCTATCGTTGCGCTGATACACGATGTCATTATTACCGTCGGCATTTTTTCCTTACTTGACAAAGAATTTGCGCTGCCAATCATCGCTGCGCTGCTGACGATTATCGGATATTCGCTAAACGATACCATCATCGTCTTTGACCGCATCCGGGAAAACCTGAGAAAATATCATAAAAAACCGCTGGCATTTATCATCAATCGAAGCATTAATGAAACGCTGGGCAGAACGATCCTGACCTCGCTGACAACCTTGGTCGTCGTGGTGACGCTTTTTATACTGGGCGGCGGCATCATTCACGATTTCGCCTTCGCTTTAATCATCGGCGTCGTTGTGGGAACCTATTCATCAATTTTCGTGGCCAGTCCCATATTGCTGGCCTGGCAGCATCGCGCCAAGAAGTAATACTGCAATATTTCAGTCGCCGTAATCGAATGAGCATTACATATCAGACTAAAACAAAAGAGTATAGCGTTAGAGGTTCAGGGTTGGATTTCATTGGCGCCCCCTTTGACAGGGGGTTTTTAACGAGATGGATAAACTGTACCCCTGGTTTTGTTTGAAAAATGTTTCAGGGAATCGGCAATCACTTATTCAAGCGGCTAATCGACCGATTTAATTTGCCGCAATATGTTTTTCAAGCGCCACAGCAGGAGCTGCTTGAAGTCGAAGGCATTTCCAAAAGCCAATCGGTTGCGATACTGAACTATAAAGCGCCGCAAAGCATCAAAGCGGAACTCGATCAGGTAAATCAAAAAGGATATAAGATTATAACGCTGGCGGATCCTTTGTATCCGCCGCTTTTAAAGGAAATACCGGATCCGCCGCCATTTTTATATGTCTGCGGCAGCCTGGATGGTTCACCAAAAAACATTGCCGTAGTCGGCTCACGCAATGCAACCGCTTACGGCATTTCAACCACGCAGAAACTGTGTGCCGATCTATGCGCACACGACATTACCATCGTCAGCGGGATGGCTGTCGGGATTGACACGGCCGCTCACCGGGGCGCCCTGGCAGGAAAGGGTCAAACCGTTGCCGTTCTGGGTAGCGGCTTTAATAAGATCTATCCATCGCAAAACCTGAGTTTATTTGAACGAATTTCAGAGCAAGGTGCCGTCATTTCGGAATTTGCGCTGAACACAGAACCGGAAGCGCATCATTTCCCAATTCGAAACAGGATCATTAGCGGCATGAGTATGGGAACCGTAGTTGTCGAAGCCACTCGCAAAAGCGGATCTCTCATCACCGCACGGCTTGCGGCCGAGCAGAACCGGGAAGTGTTTGCGGTTCCGGGAAGCATTCAATCATTTAAAAGCACCGGCACGCACACCCTGATCAAACAGGGGGCTAAACTGGTGGAAAACGCACAGGACGTCCTTGAAGAGCTGGCTGTATATATGGATCCGCCGGGTTTGCAAGCAGATCGCACCCAAAATCATATCGCGCAAATACGATCATCGTTGCCGCCCGATGAACTGGCCGTATATAATATTCTCAGTCCGTATCCGGAGCAGATCGATAGCCTTGTACGTAAAACACATATCGAACCCGGCAAACTATTGAGCCTGCTGTTACAATTAGAGCTTAAAGAAATCGTGCAACAGCTGCCGGGAAAATTTTTTGCCATTAAGGAGAAACCGTGACCAAACCGCTTGTAGTTGTGGAATCGCCGACAAAAGTCCGAACGGTAAAAAAATACCTGGGCAAAGATTATAATGTGGCTGCAACTGTCGGGCACATTAAAGATCTCCCGGGCAAAGAAATGGGGATCGATATCGAAAACGGGTTTAAACCAAAGTATAAAACGATTCCTGGAAAGCAAAAAATAATAAAGACTTTAAAACAGGCCGCCGGAGATGCCACCGATATTTATCTGGCGCCGGATCCGGATCGCGAAGGGGAAGCCATTGCATGGCATACATCCGAAGTACTTAAAAAAAAGGATCGGAAATTTTACCGGGTCCTTTTCCATGAATTAACCAAAGATGCCATCCACAAAGCAATGGCTTCACCGCAAAGCCTTGACCGTCCGAAATATGAAGCGCAACAGGCCCGCCGAATACTCGATAGACTGGTCGGTTACGAGATCTCGCCATTGCTGTGGCGCAAGGTCAAAGGCGGCTTGAGTGCCGGGCGCGTCCAATCCGTTGCCCTGCGAATCATCTGTGAAAGAGAACGCGCCATCCACGCTTTTGAACCCCGTGAATACTGGTCCATCACCGCACATCTTGAAGGTAAATCCCCTCCCCCGTTTACCGCAAAACTGGCCAGGAAAAATAATGACAAAATTGAAATCCCAAATGAAGAAAAAACCAATGCGATCTTAACGCAACTTGAGGGCCGGGAATTCATTGTTAAAAAAGTTGCTAAAAAAACGATACGCAAGAATCCGTTGCCGCCCTTTACGACCAGTAAACTTCAGCAGGATGCCATTCGCAAGCTGCGATTTTCTGCCAAAAAGACCATGCTGATCGCTCAGCAGCTTTATGAAGGTATCGAACTGGGTCCGGGTGAACCCGTCGGGCTTATCACCTACATGCGCACCGATTCCACCCGCATCGCCGCAGAGGCCGCCGACGAAGCCCTGGGACTCATCCGTGAAAAATTTGGTGCCGATTATGCTCTGGAAAAGCCGCGATTTTTTAAAAATCGTAAAAAAGTGCAAGATGCCCATGAAGCCATCCGCCCGACGTCGGTCTCCAACACCCCTGAGGAAATGGCCCCGTATTTATCAAAAGATCAACTGTCTTTATACCGCATCATCTGGCAAAGATTTGTGGCATCCCAGATGCAACAGGCGCTCATCAATCAAGTTTCGGTGACGATTGAAGCCGGCCCCTATCAGTTTGCGGCCAGCGGGTCAAACGTTAAGTTCCCGGGCTTTATGGCGCTTTACATGTCGGTCGACGATGAAATCGCAAATAAGGACCAGAAGAAAACAGCGGATCTTCCAGAGCTGACGGAAGGGTTGATTCTAAATCTTCTGCAGTTGGAACCCAAACAGCATTTCACCCAGCCGCCGCCAAGGTTTTCAGAAGCTTCGCTGGTAAAGGAACTCGAAGAGAACGGGATTGGCCGCCCCAGTACCTACGCCAGCATATTGTCTACCATTCGAGAAAAAGAATATGCAGACCTGCAAAACAGATATTTCAGGCCGACCGAACTGGGCTTTATCGTAAACGACCTTCTGGTCGAAAATTTTTCGGATATCTTTGATGTGGAATTTACCGCCCGTATGGAAGAAAATCTGGATCGGGTCGAATCCTCGGAAGTCGAGTCTTTACAAATTTTAACCCAATTTTATCATCCCTTTAAAAAGGAGCTGGAAGCCGCCGCCAAAGATATGCTCAGTGTGAAAGGCGTGGGGTTTCCCACCGGACTCGATTGCCCGGAATGCGGAAAGCCGTTGCATATTAAGGTCGGAAAAAACGGACATTTTCTGGCGTGCAGCGGCTATCCGGATTGCAACTACTCCAGAGACTACACCCGTGATGAAAAAGGAAATATCCAGCCGGTTGAGATATCTTCCGAGGTGGTGGTCGATAAGTCTTGCGATAAATGCGGCCAGCCGATGGTTGTCAAGCGCGGCCGCTTCGGCGAATTTTTAGCATGCAGCGCTTATCCGCAGTGCAAAAATACCCAATCATTAAATTCCAATGGTGCCAACCATAAAATCGGTATCAAATGTCCCGAAAACGACTGCGATGGGGATATCGTTGAAAGAAAATCAAAGCGCGGTAAAACATTTTACGGCTGCAGCCGATACCCGAAATGCGAGTTTGCCACCTGGGATAAACCGGTCGCCCGTGATTGCCCGCAATGCGGCGCGAAGATACTGGCTGAAAAGACCACCAAAAAACAGGGGGCTTTTTTGATCTGTCTGTCCAAGGAATGCGGTTTTAAAGAAAGTCTTTAAAAGGGCTTGACAATAAGATATCATCCTGCTACAAAGTAGCATCTATTCAAATTCGTCGAATCACCATGAAAAAAATGATTGCCATTAACAACCTTATTAGCCTTATTCTGGTGCTCGTCAGCGGCCTAATTATTGTCCGTTGGGGGGCAAGGGGTTGATAATGGCCTGATTGAATCGTCCAATCGAAAAAAATCCGTTATTAGCTCCGAGGCTGATAACGGATTTTTTTTTGTGCGGGTATTGGCGTATTCGTACAGTCTAACATTAACGCTACATCAGTTTTAAAGAGGAAAACTAAAATGGAACTAAGCGGTGCACAAATTATGATGGAGGTGCTCAAAGAAGAAGGGGTAGACACCATCTTCGGGTTCCCGGGCGGAGTGGTAATTGATATATTTGACGAACTGGCCAAAACAGATATCCGACGCGTACTGGTCAGACATGAACAGGGAGCCGTGCATGCCGCCGACGGTTATGCCCGCGCCAGCGGCAAAACCGGGGTTTGCCTGGTGACCTCGGGTCCGGGGGCAACCAACGCGGTTACCGGTATTGCGACGGCTTATATGGACTCCATACCCCTGGTTGTTTTTACCGGTCAGGTGCCCACCCGGCTGATCGGCAATGACGCCTTCCAGGAAGTTGACATCGTCGGTATCACCCGCCCCGTGTACCAAGCATAATTACCTCGTGCAATCCACCGAAGCGTTTGCCCGCATAATCAAAGAAGCATTTTACCTGGCCCGCTCCGGGCGCCCGGGACCGGTGCTCGTTGATATCCCCAAAGACGTCGCCACGGCAACCTTTGATTATACCCCGATAGAAGAGGTTCGGCTAAAATCATATAACCCGACCTATAACCCGAACATGAAGCAATTGCGGAAAGTGGTTGACCTGATCAAAGAATCAGAGCGGCCGATAATTTTTGCCGGGGGTGGGATTATTCTTTCCCGGGCTGCCGCCGAATTGACCGAATTTGCCCGCAAAACCCAGATCCCGGTCACGACCTCTCTGATGGGTTTAGGCGCATTTCCGGGCACAGACCCTCTGTGGCTTGGAATGATCGGCATGCATGGCACCTATCGGGCAAACATGAGCACCGGCGCATGCGACCTTATCATTTCTATGGGTGTCCGATTTGATGACCGCGTTACCGGGAAAACAGATGCATTCGCTTCCCAGGCAAAAATCGTTCACATCGATATTGATCCGACCTCAATCCGCAAAAATATTCCGGTGACCATCCCGATTGTGGGAGATTGTAAAATCAGCCTGAGCCACCTGAATGAACTCGTCGAACAAGCCGGTCTGGACGACATCGCCGACAAACGTCAAAAATGGTTTGCGCAAATCGAGGAATGGAGAAGCACCAAACCGCTGGCCTACAAACAGGAGGATATAATCAAACCCCAGTTTGTCGTCGAAAAACTGTATGAATTAACAAAGGGTGAGGCCATTATCACGACCGAAGTGGGCCAAAATCAGATGTGGGCCGCCCAATATTATCATTTTAATCAGCCCAACCATTTTATCACGTCCGGCGGCCTCGGCTGTATGGGATTTGGTCTGCCGGCAGCCATCGGCGCCCAAATAGCCTGCCCCGATAAGCTGGTAATCGATATTGCCGGAGACGGCAGTATTCAGATGAACATTCAAGAGATGGCCACGGCGGTGCAATGTTGTCTGCCGGTTAAGGTGGCTATTTTGAACAACGCCTATCTGGGGATGGTCCGCCAATGGCAGGAATTATTTTACGACAAACGCTATGTCTGCACGGACATGAATTGTGCGCCCGATTTCGTAAAACTCGCTGAGGCATACGGGGCAGTTGGTTTACGCGCATCAAAACCGGAGGAGGTTGAAGCCGTGCTCAAAGAAGGTCTCTCCGTTCCGCAACCCGTCATTATGGATTTTAAAGTCGATCGGGAAGAAAGTGTTTATCCCATGGTTCCCGCCGGCGCACCCATTACAGAAATGCTGCTGGTATAGCGCGGCGGGTTGCGGGTTGCGCGTTGCGGGTTACGCGTCTCAAGTTACGGGTATTCGAGTCTCGGGTTTCGGGTTACGCGTTCCGGGTTGCGGGTTTCGAGTTGAGCGTTTAAATTTAATACAATGAATTGCCTCGCATATCTAACCCCGCACCACGCAACACGTAACACGCAACACGGAGTTCGCACCACGCAAACCGTACGATCCAAAACGAACGCGTAACTCGCAACTCCACAGGAACTCGGAACGCGTAACACGGAACTCGCAGCACGCAACAAGGAATTTAACTATGGAAGAAAAAAAACATACCATGACGATGCTGGTTGATAATCAACCGGGGGTACTTTCGAGAGTCGCCGGATTATTCAGCGGCAAAGGATTCAATATTGAAAGTTTATGCACAGCGCCGACCATGGATCCCCAGTTTTCCAGAATCACGATTGTCACCAAGGCGAACCCGCCGCTCATCGAACAGATTGAAAAGCAGCTCAGAAAACTGATTAATGTCGTAAAGCTGCGCGACATGACCGGGCCCAGGGCGGTTAAGCGCGAAATGGCCCTGATCTGTGTGCAGGCCAGACCCGAGCTGCGCGCAGAAATACTGCGGATCGTCGACATCTTTCGCTGCAAAGTCATTGACGTCGGCAGCGAGCATTATATTATCGAGGTAACCGGAGATGAAGGAAAATTAGCCGCGCTGATCCATCTACTCAAACCCATGGGAATAAAAAAAATTGCCCGCAGCGGGACGCTGGCACTTTATCGTGAACCCAAGTAGAACCTATCTCAAAAATGCATCTAACGCTCAATAGCTGTGTTACCGACCTTCTCAAAATGCTCACATACTATCGTGTATGCTGTGCTTTTTCGTCGGCCGGTGCCTTGCTCTTGAGCGTGATCTACTATTTTTGAGATAGGTTCCAGTTTTCAATTCCTGAATAGGTTTTCCCTTCGCGGCTGGAAGCCGCTCCCACAGGCCAACTCAACTCGTGGGAGCGGCTTCCAGCCGCGATAAAACCAAATAACCAATAATAAACAGCAAAGAGGCTAATTATGGCACAACTCAACTTCGGCGGTGTGATGGAAGAAGTCATTATGGATGAAGAATTCCCTCTGCAAAAAGCCAGAGAAATTCTTAAAGACGAGATTGTGGCGGTTCTGGGTTACGGGATCCAGGGACCGGGGCAGGCGTTGAATATGAGAGACAACGGCATCAACGTTATCGTTGGCCAGCGCGAAAACAGTGCGTCCTGGGACCGGGCAGTTGCCGATGGCTTTGTGCCGGGCAAAACGCTTTTCCCGGTTGTGGAAGCTGCCCGGCAGGCCACCATCATCCTGTACCTGCTTTCGGATGCAGGCCAGATGGCCGTGTGGCCGCAGATAAAAGAATGTCTGGCCGACGGAAACACGCTTTGTTTTTCACATGGGTTTTCAATTGTCTTTCACGATCAAACCGGTGTGATTCCACCGGAAAATGTGGATGTGGTTCTGGTCGCACCCAAAGGATCGGGGCGTACCGTTAGAAGTAATTTTCTGGATGGCAGCGGTATCAACTCAAGTTTCGCAATCCATCAGGATTACACCGGGGCCGCCAGGGAAAAAACACTGGCGCTGGGAATTGCCATCGGGTCCGGTTACCTGTTTGCCCACCACTTTTGCCAACGAGGTTCACAGTGATTTAACCGGCGAACGCGGTGTGCTGTTGGGGTGTCTGTCAGGTGTCATGGAAGCGCAGTACACGCTTCTGCGAAAAAACGGGCACAGCCCCAGTGAAGCCTTTAATGAGACGGTGGAGGAATTGACCCAGAGTCTCATCCGCCTGGTGGCTGAAAACGGTATGGATTGGATGTTTGCCAGCTGCTCTACGACAGCGCAGCGCGGCGCTTTGGACTGGGCACCGAGATTCCGGGATGCCGTAGCCCCGGTTTTTGATGAGCTTTACGCAAAAGTAATATCCGGAGAAGAAACCAAACGGGTTCTGGAGGCCAACAGTGCTCCGGATTACCGTGAAAAGCTCGAAAAAGAACTGAAGGTTATGAAAGAATCTGAAATGTGGCAGACCGGTGCCACGGTACGCTCACTCAGGCCGGAAAACCGCAAAAAATAAATGGAGCGTCACGCCCTCAGCGCGACTTGAGGACCGGCTCTTGCGAGCCTCGAGGAGCGGCCTTTTAGGCCTCGAGGCCGAAAAAAGTCTTTGCCTAAAGCGCAGCGCTCCTCAAACGAAGTGCTCCTGAAGCGCAGCGCTCAACATTGTTTGGAGAACCATTATGGACCCCATCTTGCTATACGACACAACTCTAAGAGACGGAACCCAGGGCGAAAACGTCACATTCTCCGCAGAGGAAAAATTAAATATTGCAATGCGGCTGGATGATATCGGCGTTCATTATATCGAAGGTGGCTGGCCCGGTTCGAATCCAAGAGATGTGGCTTTTTTTGATCTGGCCAAAAGAGTGAAATTTAAACAGGCCCGTTTAGCTGCTTTTGGTTCAACCCGCAAGCCCGGCACACACCCGGACGAAGATAATAATCTGATTGCCCTTCTTGAAACCCAAACGCCAACCGTGACGATTTTTGGTAAAAGCTGGGGCCTTCACGTCGAAGAGGTTATGAATAATACCCTGAAAGAAAACCTCGCCATGATAGGCGACAGTGTGGCCTTTCTAAAACAACAGGACCGCGAGGTTATCTATGACGCCGAACACTTTTTCGATGGCTACAAGAACAACAAAGATTATGCATTGCAAACAATTACTGCTGCGATAAGTGGTGGAGCGGATTTTATTGTTTTATGCGATACCAATGGGGGTACCCTTCCATTGGAAATGGATGCGATCATCACTGAAGTTCAAAAGGAAATTATGAACAACAGTGCCGATTCATCTCAAAAGGACACCATTAAGCTCGGGAATTCACAGTCACAATGACTGCGGGTCTGGCAGTCGCCAATGCGATAACGGCCATCCATAAAGGTGCGGTCATGGTTCACGGAACCATAAATGGATATGGTGAAAGATGCGGCAATGCCGATCTGACTGCAATCATTCCGATTCTGTGCCTAAAAATGGAGCGTGAGTGCATTTCAGGTGAAAATCTCAAAAAGCTTAAAAATCTTTCGAGATACGTCAGTGAAACCGCCAATCTGGTTCCGCTAAATTCGCGCCTTTTGTCGGGAAAAGCGCTTTTGCCCATAAGGGCGGCATCCATGTAAGCGCCATCATGAAAACGCCGCGAGCCTATGAACACATGGAACCCGAAACAGGTCGGAAACAAACGCCGCGTTCTGGTCTCCGATCTTTCCGGTAAGAGCAACGTGGAATACAAAGCCAAGGAACTGGGAGTTGAACTCGGAAAAAATGGCTTCGACAGTAGCAAGATCGCTTCTGAAATCAAGCAGCTGGAGCAGGAAGGGGCTACCAGTTTGATACTGCCGACGGATCGTTTAAAATTCTTTTAGAAAAGTTTACCGATCAATTTAAGCCTCATTTTACACTCGAATCCTTCCGGGTCACCATCGAAAAGGACAAAGACCAACCCTGCAGTGCCCATGCAACCATTAAAATCAGCGTCGGAGATAAAAAAGAGATTACGGCCGGCGAAGGATACGGTCCGGTAAGTGCCCTTGGACAATGCCCTTCGAAAAGCCCTGGATAAATTTTATCCGGACCTGGATACGATGCGTCTGGTCGATTTCAAGGTGCGGGTAATTGATGGCACCCGCGGAACTGCGGCCAAGGTCAGGGTTCTAATAGAATCACGGGATCAACATCAGATCTGGAGCACCATGGGGGTTTCCGAGGATATTATCGAGGCCAGCTGGCAGGCTCTGGCCGACAGTTTTCAATTCAAACTCGGCAACCAGGAAAAATTAAGAATCGAAAATTCGGCATAAGCAGATCCAATACCACAACTATTTAACGAACCAACGGGGAGTAAAAGAAAAATGAATGATCACGTACTCATATTTGATACCACCTTAAGAGATGGTGAACAGAGTCCGGGCGCCAGTATGAATACAGCCGAAAAATTGCGACTGGCCACCCAGTTGGAAAAATTGGGTGTGGATATACTGGAAGCCGGCTTTCCGGCCGCATCCGATGGGGATCTGGAAGCCGTTTCGCGAATTGCCGCTAAGCTGAAAAAAACGGAAGTGGCGGCCCTGGCGCGCACCTCCAAAGACGATATCGACCGTGCCTGGGAGGCCATCCGCCACGCCGCCAAACCCAGAATCCACACCTTTATTGCGACCTCGGACATCCATCTGGAATACAAGTTAAAAATGACCCGGGACGAAGTGGTCGCCGCCGCAGTCGAGGCTGTAAAATATGCCGTCTCTTTAACCGGCAATGTCGAGTTCTCGGCCGAGGATGGTTCCCGCAGCGACCGCGATTTTTTATGCAAGGTATTTGAAGCCGTCATTGAAGCCGGAGCCACTACGGTTAACTTGCCCGATACCGTCGGCTACGCCATCCCGCAGGAATTTTCTGATCTGGTTAGCTATGTAAAAGCCCACACGCCCAATATTGACAAGGCCGTGTTAAGCGTACACTGTCACAATGATTTGGGTCTGGCAACGGCAAATACGCTTTCGGCAATTACCGCGGGTGCCCGGCAGGCCGAGGTGACCATCAACGGAATCGGGGAACGGGCCGGCAACACCTCTCTTGAAGAAGTCGTCATGGCTCTGGTCACACGCAACAATTCTTTGGGTCTAACGACTTCCATCAACACAGAATATATCCATCCCGACCAGCCGGCTGGTCAGCATGATCAGCGGCATTATGGTGCAACCCAATAAGGCCATTGTCGGCGCCAATGCATTTGCCCATGAGGCGGGGATTCATCAGGACGGGGTGCTGAAAAATCCCATGACCTATGAAATTATGAAACCGGAAACGATCGGCCTCAGTACCAACAAGCTCGTCCTGGGCAAACATTCCGGAAGACATGCGCTGCGCTCACGGCTAAAGACCATGGGCTACGATTTATCCGATGAAGAAATCAACCTTGTCTTTACCCGATTCAAGGAGCTGGCGGACAAGAAAAAGCACGTCGTCGATGAAGACCTTGAAGTCATCGTGACCGAGGGCATCTTGCGTACCGCGGATATTTTTAAGCTGGAATACCTTCATGTAACGGCCGGTACAACCGTGCTGCCGATGGCCAGTGTCAAGCTTGAGGTCAACGGAAGATCGGTGCAGGGCGCGGGCTATGGGAATGGACCGATTGACGCGGCCTTTAATGCCATTGCAAAGCTCGCCGGAACCGCATCGGAACTGTTACGGTTTTCGGTCAGTGCCTTGACCGGCGGCACAGATGCCCAGGGGGAAGTAACGGTTCGCCTGAGAGAAAACGGACTTCTGGCATTGGGCCGGGGTGCGGATCCGGACATCATCACCGCCAGTGCCAAAGCTTATGTAAACGGGCTGAATCGATTGGAATACCTCAAGTCCATCCGGTCAAGGAGACAGATTGTCCTGTAAATTTGGAGCATTTGGAGTAAAGAGATTTCGGAATGCGGATTGCGGATTTCGTATCGATCACAGTAGCAACCCGCATGATACTCCCCAATCTGCAATCCGCAATCTAAAATCCGCAATCGTAGCTCTTCACTCCAACGGCTCCGGACTAGTCTGTCTCCAGCGTCCCGATAATATCGGCGATCCCTGGCGATTTTTCTCTGCGCCAAAAACATTTCGATACCCGTCAATGATATCGGTGGTGGCATGCGGTTTGACAAAATTGGCGGTGCCAATCTGGACCGCAGCCGCTCCGGCGATCAAAAATTCAAGTGCATCTTCAGCGGTCATGATGCCCCCGATACCGATAACCGGGATTTGGGTCGCCTGCACCACCTGCCATACCATCCGCAGGGCAACGGGCTTGATGGCCGGACCCGAAAGCCCCCCGGTGATGTTGGCAATCTTCGGGCCGCCGGGTTTCAAGATCAACGGCCATACCGGTGATGGTATTGATCAGGGAAAGCGAATCCGCACCCGCTGCTTCTGCAGCTCGGGCGATAACCGTAATATCGGTCACATTCGGCGATAATTTTCACGATCAGGTGTTTGCTGGTTTTCGCGCGCACCGCCTTCAACCACCCGAAAGGCAGAATCCGGATCCGCGCCAAATGCAATCCCCCCGGCTTTTACATTCGGGCACGATATGTTGACTTCTACACCCGCGATGCCTTCCAGCGCCTCCAGGCGGGCTGCCAGCTCGGCATAATCCTCAATGGAGGTGCCATAAATATTTGCAAAAACCGGCGGCGAAAGGGTTTTCAAAAACGGCAGCTTGTGGTTTGCGAAAGCTTCAATGCCCACATTTTCCAGACCGATGGCATTGAGCATCCCGCAGGGGGTTTCAACAATTCGCGGCGGCGGGTTCCCTTTGGCCGGCTGCAGCGAAAGCCCTTTTACAATAATGGCCCCCAGTCGATTCAGATCGACAAGCCCTTCGAACTCCCGTGCATATCCGAAGGTGCCGGATGCCGTCATCACCGGGTTCTGAAGTTCGATACCGCCAAGGGTGACTTTTAGGTCCGGTTTTTTGCTCATAAGCCATCTTATTTTCTGCGTTTAGCAAAGACCTTAATCTGGGCCTCAAGGTTTAGCACATAAGCAGGTCCCGGTTGTTTGAGGCCCGGTTTGATATCATACCCGATTCACTGGATGCGCTACATCATATTTTCCATTCTGCACGATTCCGCCCGCTTCTGCAAGGGCCTATACCACTATCGAGGACGAGTACGAGTACGAGGACGAAAACAAGATTAGACAACGTTACGCCGCTTCTCGTACTCGTCGTCGTTCTCGTCCTCGTTCTCGATATCTAAGCCCAATAGCTTCGTTGTGAGCCGCCTTAAAATATTCATCCGGCATCCGGAAAGGCTGCGCTTTTCGCATATCTCCCGCTCAACGGGAGATTAATGAGCATGATCGACTATTTTTGAGATCGCTGCAAGTTATGATAGACAAAAAACATTGTCAAATTCAGATCCCAGGTTGTATGTATAAAATATATACCGTCGGGCGTCAACGACCCCTCCGTAAAGACATAGGGTCATTTGAATACCCCTGGCGACATGGGCATAGAAACCCATTCACGCGTTAAACGCTGCCCTGGCAACCGGGAACTCAACATGCGGTTTGAACCCAAACCATCAAGACACGATCTAAAATGAAAAACCACTCGATGAAATCTTTAAATAAAATAGCATTGATCTCCACCCCATGGCCGCTTTACAGCCGGCCTTCCATTCAGATAGGAACGTTAAAGGCTTTTTTAAATGCCCGTATACCGGACCTGCAAATTGACGCGTTTCACTTTTACCTGTCACTGGCGGAAACCATCGGTTATCGACTTTATCATGAAATTTCTGAGCGCTCGTGGCTGGCAGAAAGTATGTATTCTGCGCTGCTGTATCCCGGGCGCATCAAAGCGGCCGAAGCCCTTTTTCGCAAGGAATCGGCGGGAAATAAAATCCTGCGGCAGATCAGATTCAAGACTCTGGCCAACCGCATAAAGAAAACGACAGATGCCTTTTTAAGCCGGCAAAACTGGGGGACTTTTGCGTTGCTCGGTTTTAGCATTTCACTATGTCAGTTAACCTCGGCCCTATATATGATCAGATGGCTAAAAAAAAGATTTCCCAGGCTGATGATCGTTGTCGGGGGGGCTTTAACCTCAGGGACAGCAGCCTACGGCCTCCTGAAAAAATTCCCGCAGGTCGATGTTGTCGTAAACGGCGAAGGTGAAATTCCTTTATATCAAATTATTCAACATCTCAGGCAAACAGCGACTGATCTGGATTTATCGAAAATTCAGGGGGTCATCACCCGGCTCAGCGATACCGGGCAATTAAGCAGGCCTTCCTTCTCGCAGTTGAAGACATTGAACGAACTACCGGCTCCGGATTACGATAATTATTTTAGTCTGCTCAAAACATTTGAAGCCCGTAAGACCTTCTTCCCTACCCTGCCTGTTGAAATATCAAGGGGATGCTGGTGGAAAGGTACCGGTGGCTCCGCTAAAGTTACCGGATGCGCTTTCTGCAACCTGAATCTTCAGTGGGACGGGTACCGCAACAAGCCCGCGTCTCAGGTGGTTGCTGAAATCGACCATTTGACGGGTCGCTACCAGACACTTTCGCTGGCACTTATGGATAATGTCCTGCCTAAAAAAGACGCCATTGAAATATTTAAGCAAACCGCCAAGCTCAATAAGGACTTGCGTCTTTTCGGCGAAGTCAGGGCGACAACGCCATGGAAGGAATTAAAAGCCATACGGGATTGCGGAATGCAGGCAGTGCAGATTGGTATAGAAGCCCTCAGCAGCCGTCTTCTAAAGAAACTTCACAAAGGCACCACTGCCATCCAAAATCTTGAAATTATGAAAAATTGTGAAGCCCTTGGCATTAGAAACATTTCAAATCTAATCCTGCAGTTTCCGGGAAGTAACGAGCAAGATGTGGCGGAGACAATAAAGGTCCTTGAGTTTGCCCTGCCGCTTTATCCGCTTAAAACGGTCAACTTCTGGCTGGGATTGGGGCAGTCCGGTGTGGCAGCATCCCAAAAAATTCGGGATCAATGCGGTGTTTAATCACCCAAACGGGTCCTTTCTATTCCCTGATGGGATTTATCGGACATTGCCGTTAATGATCCAGGCCTATCGTGGAGATCTGACATATCAGAGAAAAATCTGGCAGCCGGTGAAAAAAAAGGTTTCCGAATGGCAAAAACAGTATGCTGAAATTCAGAGCGGCCCGGGTTATGCGCCGATCTTAAGCTTCCGGGACGGAAGGGATTTTATCATCATTCGCCAAAGACGATTTCAGGCCGAGCCTGCTGTTCACCGCCTGGTGGGAGCTTCCAGATTAATCTACTTATTTTGCCAGAAGCACCGCCCACTTAAAGCCATTTTTTCAAAATTTCCGGATATACCGGATGATAAAATTTTGAAATTCTTAAAAATGATGGTGGATAAAAAATTGATGTTTGGAGAAAAGAATACGTATTTAAGCCTTGCGATAGCGGTCCGAGAAAAAGTTTGAGTTAATTGAGGGTCGGGGAATTTTCTTTATGGGCCAGGAGGAGGGTGTTTTTCTTTATATAATCTCCTGCAATCTGTCGAACAACCAAGCTGGCTGCATATGTGCAAGCATTCGAAATGTTTTTTTGCAGCAAAAATCTTCCAACAATATATGCAGCCAAAAAAACATCGCCGGCGCCTGTTGGATCTTCGAGCAACTTCACCGTATCGGCGGCATAATCACTGGTATCACCTGTCCTCTTTTGCACGAAACCACCTTTTTCTCTTAATGTAACGATAAATTCTTCTATCTTAAACCGGGTCATCAATTCGATTAAATCTATCTTGTAAAAATCAAGGATGGCATCGTATTCTACTTTATTTGCTTTGACAATATGAGCCATCATGAGTACATCCGATAGTTTTTTCGAAACTATCGGATAAACGATTTGGTTTCTGACAGACCTGACATATCCCTGAACGTCTAATATTACATACGGATCAGAATCACTTAGTAAATTGATTGCATCCATATCAATATCCGATGGATGCAGGGGGCCAAGATGGACAGCACTTACCCGTTTGAGGATATTTGCGATTTGAGTTCGGCTTATGGGTTTGGCTTTGAAAGTCAGTCTTTGTCGTCGCCCTTCACTGTTAATATGGTTTACGAAATGAGTCGTGGTTTCAGACTTGCCATTTAAAACCACTATGTTTTCCTTTTTTAATCTGTCATTAATTTCCTGATCCTGTCTGGCAAGATTGGAAACAACCAACGTTTCAATTCCATGTCTTGCATAGGTAATCCCGGAATACGTCGTTACGCCACCTATTTTAAGAAAGCTTAAATTTTGACCCACAATTTTATCAACGCTGGTTGATCCAACTACAGCGATGCCTTTAATCGTCATTTTTTGCCTTTTATACCGGTTGTCATAAATAGGTTCCGTTTGCCAGATTTCCTAAAAAGCGAAATGTTTGTAAAAATGAAGAAAAATTATTAGAGCGTGTGGATACAGCATGTGAACATGGAATGCCATAATAATCAACCCTATTTGAATGAACATATATTATACTTATTCAACTAATATTCAAACCTGTCTGCAATCGGTAGTTTTTAGGGGATTGCATAAATTTTCAACAGGAGTCTTTATTCAACGTAAGGATTATGATAAAAGTCGGATGTCAAGGCAGGAATCAGGTTTATGACAAAAAAGTAATTGAAAAGGCAGTCAAATGGCTAACACAAATCGTCGCCTAATTCCCATAAGCTTGCAAGATGGCTTCGTAAATTTGCTGACGCCGTTGATTAAAATTTTTTCGAAATGGGATATAAATCCAACGACCTTTACACTCGCCGGTTTAATTATCACATCAATGGCTGCGGTTGCATTCATCATGGGCCATTTACGGCTGGGTGGCTTTTTAATATTGCTTGGCGGGTTATGCGATGCAATTGATGGCAGTTTAGCCCGTTTCGCCAATAGGGCCACCCTTTTTGGTGCCATGTTTGACTCAGCTGTGGATCGTTATTCCGAATTTGTCATGTTTTTTGGCATTGTCGTATATTTCGTTAAGATAAAAGATTATCCAACTTCAGTGGTTATTTTTTTTGCCTTGTGTGGCTCGATTATGGTCAGTTATTCCCGTGCCCGGGCTGAGAGCCTTGGATTTGATTCGAAGATCGGCATCATGCAACGCCCGGAGCGTATTGTTTTTCTCGGGCTGGGCGCTTTAATACATCCTGTGGCGTTAAAATTTGCCCTCTGGCTGGTAGCCATTTTCGCAAACTACACCGCATTACAGCGCATTCATCATGCCTATACGCAGGATGTACCGGATAACCGATCGGAAACCGATAACTGACCAGTAATATGAACTGAGACGCTACAGAAAAGGGGAAGCCAAAATGATCAAGATTCACATCAAAAGAAAGGTGCCGCCGGAAAAGCGGGATGAGCTGCAGGTCTTGATTAATGAATTACGGGCGCTGACCATGGGCCAGCCGGGATATATTGCCGGTGAAACGCTGAAACGGGTGGATCGGCCCGGAGAAAGCCTGGTCGTCGCCAAATGGCAATCAGTCGATTACTGGCAGCAATGGTCGCAAAGCAAAGCGCGCTCGGAGATTCAGTCCAAAATTGATCAGCTGCTGGGGGAAGAAACAAGATACGAAATCTATGAATACGACTAAAACTGGTTTCTAAACCATCATCTTTTGCCCGATGTCGTCGTTATGAGCCGCTTCAAAATGCTCACGTACTTTCGTGTACGCTCCGCTTTTAAAGCAACTCATGCCTCGACCTCGAACAAAATCTAATGTTTTATTAACCAGTTTAAGTGTTTTTTTATAAAAGTAATAAAACGCAGGGCAACCCACAATGTTTGCCTGGAGAAGTGGGAGTGGCTTCCAGCCACGAAATGTACGTTCCGCTATTTCTTCCTCTTCTCGCCTTTTGAGCACCAGAATATATTAAGATCTGATGCGAAATCCCGCCAATTGGCGGGAGACCTCGAACAAAATCCAAAGATTTAGAAACCAGTTTAGGTTTCTTATCAATTGAGTTCAAAAACAATTTTTAAAGATTGGTCGATTTCTTTCATTTTTGAAGGGGATAATCGGCCCCGAATTCCGGTTAGACGATGATGGCGGTCGATGGGACGTGTTTGAAGACAATCGGCTACCGATTTTTTCTTGAGTCCATTGCTCCGGGTGGGATTAATTTCTACATTAGTGGTTATTTTGGCTTTTTTAACACTCCATGCGGTAAGCGGTACGACTTGAATTACCGGAACCCGTTCATTATACACATCGTTTGTCACGATAATACAGGGCCTGATCTTTCCGGTTTCCGAACCCAGCGTCGGGTCAAGATTAACATCAACCACCATACCGCGTTTAAGCGTTGTCATTCCGGCCATCCATTTACAGCTACATCTGTGATTTCCTTTAGATCATGATCTTCTGTATAAACTTCGGAATACAAATCGGCTGACTTTCTCAAACGCTCAAGTTCAAGCTCTTTTTTTAACCGGTCGATAGCCGCCCTTATCATAGAGCTTTTATCCTTAAATCCGTAAGTCTTATATTTATTTATAAACCGGGCCTGGGGTTCTTTAAGACTAAACTTGGCCTGCATCATAGGCCACCTCTCTGGGACTATATTTAATACTTAAATTATGGACCTATTATAGGGTCGTATTTCCAGGACGTCAATACCAAAATCGCGTAATCTCGTATGAAACTCCGCCTGGCCGGAACAGTGAACAGATTGAACGTTGAACATCGAACGTCCAACATCGAACGTCCAATATTGATGACGCTACGCTTTATCGATTTTAAAACAAGCGAATCGCAGCCTGCGATGAGCTCCCCTCGACGTGCTCGGGGCCTGCCTTCGACATGAGCTCAGGCCGAATGTAGCCTGTCGAAGGCAGCCAAGTTGAATTTCGAAGGATAGATTCGCTCGTGCAGCGCAGGCGCTTGCGCCGTGTGTTGCTCAGCCCTTTTTTAAATTGATCGTTCGACCCTGAGGCTCTCGACGGGCAGAATACATTATTCGATGTTGGACGTTCAATGTTCGATGTTCGATGTTCATATTTTTAGTTAACCCGTCATATGAAACTAGCCAAGGACAAAGTTTCTTGATGATCAGACTGGCCGCTTTTCAGGCCAGCGGCGGCGCTGACACCTGAACACTGATGCCTAACGCCTGAAGCCTGATACCGGGTATCTTTTACACCACCCGAATATGGGGCTTATCCGAAACGACGACCTCACCTACCCTGACTGCGGTCTCGACACCTTCTTTTTTGAGCCGGGAAACCAGATCATCGGCCTGGGACTCGGGGACGACCAGTAAAAGCCCGCCGGAGGTCTGGGGATCGAACAGCAGCTCCTGTTCCTCGGCCGTTTTCGGGGTCGAGATCTCCCAGGCGCCTTCAGCCAGCTTGCGGTTGGCCTTATTACTGCCGGTGGTTTCACCTTTTTGGTACATCCGCAACGCATTGGGATAAAAGGGAAGGTTTTCGTAAACCAGGTCGATTTGGACATCACTGCCCCGCGCCAGCTCCAGTGTATGGCCCAGGATCCCGAAGCCGGTCACATCGGTGCAGGCATGCACATCAAATTTCAAGGCCGCTTCGATGGCCTTGCGGTTAAGGGCGGCTACCTGGGGCAAGATGGCCTCTAATTCCGGGTAAGGGAGTTTGCCGGAGCGGTTGGCGTTAAACAGCACACCGGTCCCCAGAGGCTTGGTGAGAATCAGGGCATCTCCGGCCCGGGAATCGCAGTTGGTTAGAACGCGCTCAGGGTGCACGCTGCCGGTGACTGCCAGACCGTATTTGGGCTCATTGTCATCTACCGAATGCCCGCCGGCCATCGAGGCCTCCGCTTCGCGCACCTTGTCGCTGCCGCCCCGCAAAATCTCTTTTAGGAAGCCCATATCCAGCTTTTTCGAAGGGAACATCACCAGGTTCAAGGCGGTCAGCGGTTTACCACCCATGGCATAGACGTCCGAAAGCGAATTGGCGGCCGCAATCTGGCCGAACCAGTAGGGATCATCTACCGGGGGTGTGATGTAATCAACCGTACTGATCAGGGCGATTTCGGGCGACACCCGATACACGGCGGCATCATCGCTGGTATCATAGCCTACCAGCAGATTGGGGTCGTTTGAGGCTTCCAGCCCCATGAGCGCTTCCGACAGCTCCGTCGGACCGATTTTGGCCGCTCACCCGCAGGTGCGTGCCAACCCCATCAGTGTCTTTTTTTTCCGGAAGAACATAATTTTGCCCTTAAATTTAAAATAATCCTCAGCACCCCCCAGGTTGGGAGTTATGAGATTTGCCAGTTATGGGTTGCTGGTTAATCGTTCAAGGAGTATTTCTTAGCACAGATTTCTATATTGAAAGCGGAAAAAATTCAAATACGAAATATCGATATGTTTGCTATCTTGAATAGAAAATATCAATCGGAACGTTATTTTGACAAACGCTCTACTTCAGTAATTCTTCAACCCATTCGAGCCCCAATTCCAGAAGTTTCGATCGATGGGGTCGGCCGCTCTGGGGGTCGCAGCCGATCATCTCATAATAAAGACGGGTGGCTTCCTTAAAATCCGTTTCCTTAAATATTTGCTTGCCGGCATTGGCGCCGTCAGGCTTGGGATCAAACAATCTACCGGGCAATCGATCATCTTTGATAGTAAATCCTTCGCGGCTGTTAAAGGCTCTGGCAATCATGGTGCCGCGCTCCCCGGCCCGCATCAATTCAAACAGACCGGCCTTCCATCCCGTCACCGCCGACACACACTCAACCATCACATCGATGGGCATCACCCCCCGGGGCGCATAGCCAAACACGCACAACCCCAGGGCATCCAGCGTGCGCCAGAAGTTCTCCAGCAATTTATAATTTCTGACTTTCGCGGTGGTAATATCCGTGGCATGCATGGGTTCATAGATTCCCAGCGGCCTTACCGAATTTAACGCAAATGAATTTTCGTTCACAAAAGCCGTATCGTGGGCGGCGGTCATATGGTCGGCACCGTAAGGACTTACCGCATAACCGATCCCGACGCCCACCTTCACCCGGGGATCATGCATGGAGACCTCCTGCCCTTTGACCGCCAGATTACAGGGCTTATCTTCTAGGCCCCATTGTTTGGCCAGCCGTGCCGAGCCTTCTGCCAGCATATCGCCGAAACCTTCCCGGCGGGCGATCATCTCCAGCAATTGAATCATTAAATCGGCATCTCCGAAGCGCAGCTCGAGCCCATCGGTATCTGAGGTGGAGATAAAGCCCTCTTCAAAGCACTCACAGGCAAATGCGATGGTCATGCCCGCTGAGATGGTATCGATGCAATAGCGGTTACAGATTTCGTTGCCTTTGGCAATGGCTTTTAAATCCGTGATATTCAAGTTGGTCCCCAGAGCGGAGATGGTCTCGTACTCCGGTCCGCCATAACGGGAGTCCACACCATATCGGGGATCATCCAGGGCAATACCGCGTTTGCAGCGAATGGGGCAGGCATAGCAACCTTTCCTTTTTTGAAGCAGGATTTCATTATAGGTATCTCCACTGACTGAAGCGGCATCGTCCAGTTGGCTGCGCCGGAAATTATTGACCGGCAGGGCACCGGCGGCAGATAAAATTTCGGGAAAGGCGGTGGTACCGTAAACAAACAGCTGCTCCCCGATCGGATTATTCTTAAAGGTTCGGGCATAATTTTGGGCGGTTTCGCGTAGAAATTCCGGATTTTGAAACGTTAATTTTTTAGTGCCTGAAGCGGCCACGGCCCGCAGGTTTTTTGAACCCATGAGTGCCCCGAATCCGTTGCGACCATTAAAATGACCCAGGTTGTTGGTGATGTTGGCAAAGCGCACCCGGTTCATCCCGGCCAGACCGGTCTGAGCCACCCGGATTTTTTTGCTGCCCATTTCATCTCGAATGGCGTCTTCCACTTGGTGTGCACCCAGATCTGAAATGTGAGTGGCATCTTTTATTTCGGCTTTGCCTCCGGTGACCCACAGGTACACCGGCTTTTCCGACCGGCCTTGAAATACAACGGCATCGAAGCCCGCCATCTTCAACTCGGGGCCGAAAAATCCGGCGGCCTCTGATTCGCCTGCTGTCCCGGTAAGGGGTGATTTGCCCACCGCCGCAAAACGGCAGGATGCCGGCAGCGGGGCACCGGTCATCACCCCGGTCGCCAGGACCAGGATGTTTTCAGGTGCAAATGGGTCTGTGGCAGCGGGCACCTGTTGCATGAGGTAATGATAGCCGATTCCACGCCCCCCCAGATAGGACCGGTAGAACGCCTCGTCCGCTTCTTCAACCTCGATTTTATGATTGCTCAGATCAACATGTAAAATTTTCCCGGTATAGCCGTATAACATGGTCATTCCCCTTTCCCACCGGCGGTATATAGTGGTTGTCAAAAAAACGTTCCGCTATTCAACCGTTTTTTTCTACAACCGTACAAGCGCTTACACCCCAATTCCGTAATTCGGAACATTATTATGGAAAGCGGTATATAGTGGTTGTCAAAAAAACGTTCCGCTATTCAACCGTTTTTTTCTACAACCACTTATGCCCCAATTCCGTAATTCGGAACATTATTATGGAAAGCGGTATATAGTGGTTGTCAAAAAAACGGTCCGGTATTCAACCGTTTTTTTCTACAACCACTTATGCCCCAATTCCGTAATTCGGAACATTATTATGGAAAGCGGTATAAATCCTCGTCACTATAAAATAATGTCATTCGACTGTCAAAAACTTGTGCGCATTTTTTGCTGTCAACCATCAATTCGTGCCAGGGCTTGAAACATCCTATCGCGGCTTATGTTTATTCAGACCAGCAACGAATAATGGGGGGTGATCTACTATTTTTGAGATAGCTTCTAATAAATTGGGATGCTAATTTTAAAAACGATTAGACATTTCTCACAGAAAGTGAAACAACCTGATCAGGACTTTTAATGGTTGGAGAATTTGATGGAAAAAACAGATGTCGTTATATTTAAACCCTATCCACTGGAGGTAGGTCAAAAGATTTACATCGAAGGGGGGCCTCGCAAGGGAGATTGGGAAGTTGTCGGGATCAGCGACCGCAAGGTCAAACTGCGTTGTCCGATTTCGTTAAAGGAGTTTGAATGGAATCGTTTCTGCTATTATGCGGAAGCGCGTCATAACGAACAATGGCCGCATAAAGATTGATATTAGTATTGGGTATTGGGTATTGGGTATTGTTCACTGAGAATACTAAAAAAACTTATGGTTAAAGATAAATGAAACAGGATCTGAAATTTTTAGAGGATAAGCTCAAGGAGTTGGATAAAAAAATAGCGGAAGTCAACAAGCGCATGCCGGCACATTCCGCCAAACCGCCGATTATGACGCAACTGTTTGAACTCGAGGATGAAAGGGACTTAATTGAAAAGCAAATCATTCAGCATCCTGTTAATCCTGTCAAAAAATAAAACAACATTCTCAGGAGAAATTGAAGTTGGCTCGTTGTGTGAATCATCCGCACAGAAAAACCGCCTATGAATGCATGAAATATCAGATCGGCATGTGCGAGGACTGTTTAGACTGCCGGGATCCGGATATCTACTGCAAGTCCCGGGAATCCTGTACGATCTGGTTTCTAACAAAAAAGAACTTTGATGATGAAACAGCGGAACAAAACTAAATAATCCTTACCCGGAGGCCATCGTGGATAAATTTAACTACCGGCCAATCGGAATCATCCACTCACCGTTTAAGAGCCGTGAGGGCACGCCAATCCAGCCAATCGGAGCAATAGGCGTAAGGGCAAAAGTTGAAATTTTCCCGGAGTATGTGGAAGGACTCCAGGACCTGGAGGGATTTTCACATATTATTCTGCTGTATCATTGTCATCTCTCACAGCCCTACAAGTTGAAGGTAACGCCATTTTTAGACGATGTGGAGCGTGGGCTGTTTGCGACGCGGGCCCCCGCCCGGCCCAATCCAATCGGCATATCGGTGGTGCGACTTATTCAAATTGAGCGTGCAACCCTTTCCGTTCAGGATATTGATATAATCGACCAGACACCGCTGCTGGATATTAAACCGTTTGTGCCGGATTTTGATGTGCGAAAAGCCCAAAGGACCGGCTGGCTTGAAAAGAAAGCCGCAAATGCTGAAAAGACATCCGATGACGGCAGATTTGGGGATTGAGGTTTGCCGGTCAAGGATGGAGAGCAGTGAAGCGGTTGAGCGAATGCGAATTAAAAGGTGATTACATTTCCGACGGTGTTGAGAATGACTTTGTCTTTGAATCGGGTATAAAGCGCCTGTATGGCATGATTTCCGGTGCAGTGCCCCACAACGATCTTTTCTAAGTTAAAGCGCTGCAAATAACGAATTATGGTTTCCAGCTTTTCACCGGTTGCTTTGGCCAGATGCAGGCCGCCCATAACCGCATAAATGCTTTTTTCTCCGATTATTTTTTGGACATGGCTTAACGTGTTAATAACACCCCGGTGGCTGCATCCCAGCACGACCACGGGCCCTTTGCCGGTTTTCAGAATTAATGCCAGGTCATCGGCCAGCGTATCGGGAACCTTACGGCCGTCTTTTTCGACAAAAAATCCTTCTTCCACGGATTCGAAATCGGCTTCCAGGGGTATTTCACCGGTGGTCAAAATTTTCGGGGCAATCTCCACAGGTCCGGTATCCAGGACGAGTTTGACACCGCTTTCGACCAGATCATTTTTGCTAACGGGGATGCCGATTTCGCGGTATCGACCTTTGCGCTTTATCAGTTTGCGGGCGAACACATCGGGGTGGGCATATAAGGAAAAATGGGAATTACAATCCAGCAGATGCTTTAAACCCCCGGTATGATCATAATGACCATGGCTCAGGATTACCGTATCAACACCTGCCAGTTCAGTGCCGAGAACGCGGGCATTATTTTCTAACGCCATATACTGGCCGGTGTCAAATAAAATGCGGTGTGACCCGGTTTCGATTAAAAATGCGAGACCGTGCTCTCCGATGAGTTGTCTGCTTCCGCCGATTGAGACGGAATTCTCAACAAGGGTTGTGATCTTGAAATTCATTGTAGAAGTTTCGACACCGCTTCAGCAACACTTAAAAAAGCTTTGGTGACCGCTGAATCGCTATGGGCCTCCTGATAGCAGGCACCTGAATCACCGCAGGCAACGACATTGGGATCAAACGGTATGCGGCCGAGAAAGCGGATGCCGGTTTCCCTGGCGGTTCTCTCACCGCCACCGGATCCAAAAAGATCAACCATTTCACCACAATGGGGGCAGCTCAAACCGCTCATATTTTCGATAAGCCCGAAAATCTCCATTTTTACGGTCTTGCAAAAATTTATGGATTTGCGCACATCGGCCAATGCCACCTCCTGAGGCGTGGTCACAATGATGGCCTTTGCATCGGAGATAATTTGAGCCACTGTCAGCGGTTCATCGCCGGTACCCGGCGGGACTGTCGATGACCAAAAAATCAAGTTCTCCCCAGTCGACATCACCGATAAATTGCCTGATGGCGGCATATTTCAGGGGCCCCCGCCAGATGATCGCATCGTCTTTGCCGGGTGGGTAAACGACTCAATTGAAATAGCGCTCAGATTCTCTGAGTATTTTATCGGGCTGAGCTTGTGATTCGAAGTGAGCTCCGGCATGCCCTCTATCCCCAGAATGCGCGGGACATCCGGGGCCGTGTAAATCGACGTCCATAATGCCGACTTTGTGCCCGGCATTGGCCAGCGCAATAGATAGATTTACAGAGGTGCTCGTTTTACCGACACCGCCTTTGCCGCTCATGACAATGATTTTATTTTTTATTTTATCCAATGCCTTCTTAATCGCCGCATCTTTTTCAGCCTCTGCCTTTTTGGGATCCGGCGGCATATTACCTTGAATTTCAACCATTTTGCTTGTCTCCTTTAGATGTTATGCTCTCGCAAAGCCCGTCAGAAAAATATCGATATAAGTCAGAGATGTTATACTATACACAAAACACGTAACACCAAACACTTGATGAATTCGAGCTTTTTACGAATTCATCAATATGCGATATAATTCATTTTGCTTGCACTTCGGGCATCGCCGGGGCCTTCCAGTCCCCTTTTCTTCCTCCCACATGTGGTTACAGCTTTTGCATTTGAAAATCCGGTTTTGATCAACGATGCGATAGTTGCCGCCTTCGACATTGATCGCCTTTCCATTGATCAAGGCATCGGCAATTGCCCTTCTGCCGTTCTGGATGATTCTTCCGAATGTGGCCCGTGAGACCCGCATGCAATGCCCGGCTTCTTCGTGAGACATACCGAGCAGATCGGAGAGCCGAATGGCTTCAAGCTCATCAATGGTCAGACGCACCTCTTCCAGTTGCAGCATGGGAATACCCCGGGGTTTAAAATAACTGATTGCCGGATTAAAGGCGACCCGTCGGTCTTTTTGCGGCCGTACCATGTGATTACTCCTTTATGAGAATATACTCAAAAAGTTAAATTTAAGCGCTTACTTCGATGTTGTCAAGTTCTTTTGGCAGGCACAGTGGCCTGCCCTACAAGTAGGGTCGGTCACGATACCGGGTTCTGGCCAGACAGGAATCCGGCCGGGGTTGCGATTTCGAGTGCGCCCGGCAACGAAGTCTGGGATCTGAGTGATCCGGATGCAGGGCCGACGGCAAACGGGGGAACTTTTTCCCTGACTGGCAGGGTCCTTATCTTTCGGGCCCGTTCCAGGACCCCTGGGGACATAACTATTTATCCAATATTGCAGTTTTCTCTCCGAGCCGGAGGCTCTCCGGGCCGGAGGTCAAGACCCATTTTTCCAATATTCCAGCATTCCAACATTCCCTCCGGGGCGTAGGCTCTACCCACCGGCCTGTAAGCCCTATGAGCTGGAAGCGGGGCCGGAGGCCAATTGGGGCGAAGCCCCTAACTTGAGCTGTTAATCAGGGTAATTTGATCATTTAAGGTCCAAAAGTCATAGATCACACCGATTCCTAAAACCCCTCCGGACAACAGATACAGAATCCCGGTTATCCATTTGCCCATATACATGCGGTGAATCCCGAACAATCCCAAAAAAGTCAGCAATATCCAGGCGATATTATAGTCTATTTTGCCGGATGTGAATCTCGAGTCGGCCTTGCGATCCATGGAAGGAATCAAGAATAGATCGATTATCCAGCCGATGAATAATAGCCCCAGGGTGAAAAAATAAATGGTTCCCAGTACCGGATAACCGTAATAAAAGCGATGGGAGCCCGTAAAACCGAAAATCCACAATATATAGCCGATCGCCTTGCGGTGTGTGTCTTGAGTCTGATTCAAAATTGCCCTCCTTTGGTCACGTACGAATGAAATTTACAATTAATGAATCATTTTCTATTACGGCCGATCCGAATTTCTTCCTCGTAAAAAAAACACATATCCGTAAATCCCGATGTTGATCCCCACAACAATCGCCCCTAGAATAATCTGAACGTCCCGCGTAAGCCCGGCCGGATAAAGAAGCGGCAGCAGATAATGCCCGACAAAGCCCCCGGCATAACCGGAGCCCCCTGCCCCTTAGGCGCAGCCAGTTCTCCAGCGGTGTCAGGGGGCATATTCTTCCTGAAAATTCGACTCCGGCGGCCCAGAGGGCGGCCGGAAGATGCAGCCACATCATTTTGCGCCAGCGCATAACCAGCAGCGCACCCAGCAATGCAAACAGCACAAACAAGAAATGAATTAAAACCACCAGATCGGCAAGTAAATCGTAAGCCATGCGAATCAATTAAAAAATGATGAAGTCCGAATAAAAACCGAAGTAACACAATTTATAGCGGTTGTCATAAATATGTTCCGTTTGCCAGATTTCCTAACAGGAGACAATATAATGTGTAACGGTATGAAATTATAATAAACCCGACAACCGCTATATTATTTTTTTTAATAAAAAAAATCTAGACTTTTACGGAACGATGTGCCATGTTTGTAAAAATGAAGAAAAATTATTAGAGCGTTTGGATCAGGACATATTGGACGCTATCGACAACCCGGAGAAGACACAACAAACTACTGCTATCGGAACGTTATTATGACAAACGCTCTAAACTCCTTAATTCCTCAATTATGATTTATTCGGTTTCGGCGAGCCTCAATCGCACAAAGAGCCAGGGGGCGCCCAGCGCAACCCACAAACCCACGCAAGCATATCGAACAACTCGAAACAAGGCTGCCGGCTCCAATCCCGAAAAGGCGATTCTGAGCCCCAGCCAGATGCCAATAAGCACAAGGACACCGATGCTAAAACGCAATACTTTTGAAATCGGGCTTCCAGCGCAGTCAAATTTTATCCAGCGCCGTTCCAGCATGATCCCCGCGGCAAACCCCCATAAATTAAGGGCATGAAAATAAGAAAAAATTCCAGATTTCCTAAAAAGGACAGGCCTTTAAACGGCAGATCAAGGGCGGGACTAAATTGCTGAAACCATAAAACGACTTCGATCCCCCAATCTAAAATATCTTCCGGCTTCAACATGGGTGCTGCTTCATACGCCTTTAAGGGTCAAATTATTCTAATCCTTACTATCCGTTCGTTGCCGGTTGTCAGTGGTCCGTTGTCGAATCGTTACCACGGACAACAGACGACAGACAACGGACCCTGAATATATTTATTCAGCAGGTTCCCAGCGGATCACCTGTTTTTTAAAATCGATATTGTAATGGAAGTTTTTCAGAAAATTCATACCCAGCAATCCACTGGAGGTCACCGGCGGCCCTTCATGGTTGATAATCAGAATGTTGGCGTTGCTCACCTTTTGCGGGCCGACTTTTAGGTAACTGACTTTTCCGACCTCGGTGTAGATCTGCCGGCCGCCGGCCACCTGGGACATCCCTTTTTGCCGCGTAGCAATATTGAGCTGATCGGCTATGTCGCGGTACAGCACCGTGTGGGATGCGCCGGTATCCAGCAGCAAAAAAACCTCTATTTCAATACCGTTGTTTCCAATCGTAACCGGTACATAAACCCGATTGCCTTTGATGGTTACCGGGGTTTCGGTGCTTTTCTGTCTGGCAAGTTGCTCTTGACGTTTTCTTTCGGCTTCTTCTTTTTCAGCGGCCTGTTGCAGTTCCAGCTCCATCTGGCGCTGCTGTTCTGCCTCCAGCGCTTTCTGCTGTTGCTGTTCCTGTTCGAGTAAGGATTTCCTCTGGTCGGCAGGCAAATGGTCATACTTTTCCTTGTACACATTCACCTGATCCATGTATTCCGGGGGGACTTTGGTGAGGTCATCGACATAAAAAATTCGTCCCTCTTTATCCACATACTTATAAAACTCGGCCTGTGAATCCATTGGATAAATTAAGACGAGGAAGATGGTAATGAGACAACCGCAAAAATAGCCTTTTTTAAGCAACATCGTTGACTCCAACAGTCTGATTCTGATGCCGCATCATGGGTGCCGGCGGGGGCCTGCCGCCGGTGGGCAATGGCATTGGCATAATAGGACAA
>PVMK01116885.1_pt1 | contig 29473 bp, 27 predicted proteins | sample 1853481 | NCBI WGS metagenome assembly PVMK01 (sample SAMN08533507, study PRJNA380276) | Marine sediment metagenome, whole genome shotgun sequencing project.
GGTCATAAACGGATTGGCTTTAATGGCTTCAGCGGTATAAGGCGCTGCCATCCTGCCGGTGTTGACGACGTTCATGGTGAGCTTCCATTGGGTGGTTTCCGCCTCCACAAACTCCAACAGGGAGACGCCCGTTTTACTACTGCACCAGATACTTTTCCCCGCTTCAAAGGTCCCGCAGTCGATAACATGCGGGAAGTAATCCGCGATGCGCTCTGGCGTCTTTATAAATTCACGCACCAATTCGGGCGTAACATCAAGTTGCATCACATCGCGGTGGACAATCCTGGCCATAGTCGACTCCCTGTTAATCATTTTTCAGGCACACACCGGCCAACCACCACTTTGGCTCACAATCGTAGATAATCCGCCCGCGCTCGCCGTGTTGCCAGTCCAGTGCCCGTTCGATAGTTTCTGAAATCTCCCCCGCCGCGCTTTTAGAAACCTCATCCTGCAATTCATCCAGCGGGATGGGATAATTCACCCAGTTCAGGGGAGAGCGCCACCCCGGCGGCGGGGCCAGGATGGAGCGTGTGCCATTGATTGGATAAAGTGCCCGACGCTCGCGGATTAACCCGGAGAGTTTATCCACCACATCAGGGTACTGGGAGGCCAGGTTATTGTATTCATTGGGGTCGTCCTGGATGCGAAACAGGTAGTTGGTTACCGTAGTGGACAGTTGATCCTGCTCAACATCCTGTACCAGTTTCCATTCATCATTGAACACCGTCAGGTTAAAGTGACCGTAGATAGGTATTTCAGAGACAAAATAGACCCAGTCCTGACGCGGCTGTTGCACGCCTTCGGATATTGCCGGCCACATACTGCGGCCATCCAGTTTGCGCCGGTTCTGTGTATCGATCCCCGCCGCATCCGCCAGGGTGGGAAATACGTCCATTACCGTCATGATATCCGTGAGCTTTTGGTCCGGCTTGATAGCCTCCGGCCAGCGCATGACCGATACCACACGTATTCCACCCTCGAATGTTTCTCCCTTCCCGCCGCGCAGGGGTACATTATCCGCCCCGCCAACAGAGTAGGCGGCACCGCCGTTATCACTGAAAAACAGCACAATAGTATTGTCGGCAATGTCCTCGCTGTCCAGGGTATCCAGTACCTGTCCGATGGCCTGATCCATGCCGTCCACCACCGCGGCATACATGGGCCGGGCACTGGGCTGCATCAACAGCTTGGCCATGCGGCGTGTGTCATCCGTGCCCTTGGCCCGCGAGGGCTCCAGATCCGTATTGATATCCTTGTATTTGTCCTGCAACTCCTGGGGTGCATCCAGCGGCGTGTGGGGCGCGATAAACGGCATATAAATGAAAAATGGTTTGCTCTGGTCGCGCTCACGAATATAGCGCGACACCTCGTCCGCCAACAGGAAGGTCTCGTAGCCGTCGTCGTCAATACTCACGCCATTTTGCTGAAAGTCCTTGCCGCCATTAGCGGAAAAGGGTGGGAAAAACCCAACGGAGGTATGTAGATGACCGTAAAAATGCTCAAAGCCCCGGTTATTGGGGTGATAACTCATCTGGGCGTGGCCCAGGTGCCACTTGCCCACCATGGCGGTCTGGTAACCGGCGGCCAGGAAGGATTCGGGGCATAAAATGCTCATCGGGGTGCACACCATTGTTGCTCCAGGGCATGATGACACCGTAGGCGATACCCAGTCGTATCGGGTCGCGCCCGGTCATCAGCGCCGCGCGCGTCGGCGAACAGATAGGCGTGGTGTAAAAGCGGTTCAGCTCCACCCCTTCGGCAGCCAGCCTGTCCAGGGACGGTGTGTCTATATCACCGCCATGAAAGCCCACATCGTTCCAGCCCAGGTCATCGGCCACCATGACGATGATGTTTGGTCGCTCGTCCGCCATTGCCGCGGGCATGGTGAAAGCCAGCATGCAAGCGGCTATCAGGCCGTATAGGCCGTACGCTCTGTTAGTCACTGATATTTCCTCGGATTAGTATCATTACAAGAATAATCAAAACTGGGGGGTTCTTCGATAGTCGATATGGACAAAATTCATTGATTATTACTGACAGGGCCGGCCAGGAAATCCTGCAGCCAACCGGCGTAATCCACCCGCTGCACCGCCGCTACGGAACGCCTGAGTATCTCCGCCATCAGGGTATCCTGCTCCTCGTTGAGGGCACCAAAGCCGATGGAAACGATGATGGTCATCAGGGTATGGAAGGTGAAGCTGCGGTATTCCTGCCAGGTTGCTTCCGCATCTATCGCCGTGCCGTAATGGCCGCGGCGCTCCACATAGTAATTCACCAGTTCTTTTTCATGGGCCGCCAGCGTCTCCGCCGGCAGTGAATCGATAAGAAAATACTGCACGTCGCGGATACCCTTGCCCCAGTGGGTGGCCTGCCAGTCCAGCATGCCCATCTCGTCCCCGGAGACAAAGAAATTACCCAGGTGGCTGTCACCGTGCAACAGGGACAGCGGCCCACAAAACCAGTAGTCCAGCAACGCATCCCAATTTTTTACCGAGGACTGGTAGGCATACACCACGTCGGCGGGTATCTCGCCGGGCCTTTTCTTCATGCAGGGTTTCAGTGCCAGCCGGTTCAGGGTGCGTGACACCAAGCCCATGGTGGGTGAGAGAAATGGGTGGTAATCCAGCGGCAGTATTGTCTCACGCTCGACGGGGCTGAGGTCATAGTGGCAGGCGTGCAGGCGGGCGAAAGTATCCAGGCAGCGATGCACCAGGTCCAGGGATGGCCCGGCCATCATATCGGGATTGGTAAACAGTTCCACCGTCGGGTCTTCATGCAGGTTTTCCTGTACCAGGAAAAAACGCGTACCCTGCCACCCGGTGGCATAGGTAATGGGTGTGCGCAGTGGCAGATCCCGCGCCACATGGCGGAAAAAATGCGATTCCAGGCGCCAGGAGTTGATGATGCTGAAAAACCAGCGGGTGACCAGTGACTCCATAGGCAGTTTCACGAACAGGCTGTGGGGCAGGGTCGGCTCTCCGGCCTGCTCCAGGGTCAATACCAGGTTGTGGCAATTGCTGCTGACCGAGGGAATATCCTGGCGCCGCACCGCGGTGATGCGTGCTGGTTCCCTGCCCGGTTCCAGAGACCCGCTATTGATCAGGCGCGCCAGGGTTTCCGGCTTTGACACATCCTCTGCCTTGAAGGGCATACTACGGCCAGTCGCATCGCCTATGGCATCGCCGACCAGCCTGCCCCACTCCCGGGCGGCCACTAAACCCATTTTCGCCGTTTCTACTACACTCATGCCAATCCCGTTTGAACAGACTGATTATGCAAACCTGACGGCCTTGCCGCCATCGGACATTTTTAATAATATGTCCGATATTGTGGATACACAAGCAGCGACATTAACACCGGAGTGCATGGTATGACCAACCAGACTGGAACCTGCAGCAAGCCTGAGCAAAACCCGCCACAGCACGACTGTATCATCGTGGGTGCCGGCCACAACGGCCTGGCCACCGGCCTGGTGCTGGCGCGCAACGGGCGCCGGGTGCTGGTACTGGAAAAGAATAACTACGTGGGCGGTATGGGCGGAACCCGGGAGATTCTCAAGGGCTGTCGCAACGAGGTGGGCGCCAGTTGCCTGTTTCCCCTGTCCGCGGAGATCAAGCGTTACTTCGATTTCGAGTCCCACGGAGTGGAGTTGATTCCCCTGCCGGTGATGGCGGTAAACCTGACCGGCGCCACCGGCCGACCCCTGATATTTTTCAAGAACCCGCTGAAGCTGTCTTTTAATATCCTGCGCAGTTTCGGTCCGGGCGCCATGCTGGGTTTCATCCGGCTAATGAAATTCTGTGAATACCCGGCGCGGGTGCTGGATCGCTTCACCGCGCGCAAGGCGCCGCGCAAGCTGGAAGACCTCATTGCCGAGGCAGCCACCCCCGAACAACGGGAACACCTGGAGCTGGCGTTCAACGGCTCGGCCATGGATATTATCGACAAGTTCTTCCCGGATCCGGTCAAGCACCGGGAACTGCGGGCCAGTATGGCCTTTGCCGCGGTGCAGGCCACCTACAAGGGCCCCTACACTCCAGGCTCCGGCCTGTGCCTGATCTACACCATGGCGCAGGAGGGTTCCGGGGGCCTGATGCAACGGGTCAAAGGTGGCATCGGCCGCCTGTCCGAATGCCTGGCGGAGCAGATAAAGGACCTGGACGGCGAGGTAAGGCTGAAGCAGAACGTCACCCGCATCATGGTAGAGGACGGCCGGGCCGTGGGGGTGGAACTCAAAAACGGGGAACAACTCCGCGCCGCTACCATTATTTCCAACCTGGACAAGCAGTCCACCTTCAACAGGCTGCTGGCTGAGCATACCCTGGCAGACATTGACCAGCAGAAAGTGGACGCATTCACCCACCAGGGAGCCTTTGTGCATATGCTGTTCAAACTGAAGGGCCTGCCCAGCTATTCACGGCACCTGGACAAACTCAACAGGATTCCCGGGGCCCGTTTTGGCGGCGCCATGGTGCTGGACCCGGAACAATTGCAGGCAAGCTATGAGACCTGCCTGCGCGGCGAACTACCCGAGCAAATACCACTGGCCTTCCAGATTCCCACGGTGGTGGACAGCAGCCTGGCACCTGAGGGCTACCATATCGCCAGCGCCTACGGCTTTTACTTCCCCTGCGAAGCGGAGAAGGCGCGGCGCGGTAAACTGCGGGACCAGATGGCGGAAAAAATCATAGACCACATCTGCATTCATATGCCGGATTTCAGGGAGCTGATAACCGATCGGGCCATCTTTTCATCCGATCACTTCGCCAGTATGCAGGGCGTCACCAACGGCGACTGGACCCACGGCCTGCTGCATCCCGACCAGATGATTGGCGAACGCTGCCTGGTAGACGGCACCGGGCACACCACACCGGTGACGAATCTGTACCTGTGCGGCGCATCCTGCCACCCCGGCCCCGGCGTTACTTTCCTGCCGGGCTATAACTGCGCCCATGAAATCATGGCTGCCAGCGCATCCCAGTACCTGATACCGACCAGAGCGAGGCTACTTCAACAACACCGGCACCAGCAGCGCGTGCAGCGTAGTGCGCAGCTGAGCGTCGCTCTTGATCCCAGTTGCTGGGCAGGGTGAGGAATGACAACAGCAGACGGTAGACCCACTCCACCAGAATTTCCGGGCGCACAGAGTCCTGCAGTATACCGGCGTCCCGGGCCGGCCTGATGACATGATCCATCAATTCCTCCCCGAAACTTACGATGACATCCGAGCTCCACACCACACGGCGGGCGCGGCTGTCCTGTTCCGAGGCAAACACTGCCCGCAGCAACGGGCGCCTGGGCACCTCCTTGATCGCCAGGATCAGTCCCTCGACGACCAGGTCCGCGGGGCTGTGAAAATTCGCCTGTTTATTACGGATTTTCTCATTCAGGGCCTCCATCTCCCGTTTGACGGTCGCGACCAGCAGGTCGTCCCGGCCGGGAAAGTAGCGGTAAAGGGTGGAGCGCGCCACTCCAGCGCTGGCTGCCACCTCTTTCATGCCGGTGCCTTCGAAGCCATCGGCGAGGTAGCAGCGCTTGGCGGCGGCGAGGATGGTATCCACCGGGTCGGGTTTGTTATCAATCATTGGCCAGCAAAGCCCCACATTTCCCGGCCCGGTTGTTGAGCGCGGAACAAAAGCGCGCGGACCGCAACGGGTTGGCATCCAGGCCGTTGGTCAACAGGCAAAAGGAAATTCCGCTCTCAGGATCTGCCCAGGCCACCTGCCCTCCTACCCCCTGATGGCCGAAAGCCAAGCCTGACACGGTCTTGCCCATTCCCCGATACGCGGCATGACTACCGCTGCCGGCGATCACCACTCCCAACCCGCGATTGGCGGGAACACCGGTAATGGGGTCGGGGAAATCCACCCTCACCCTGCCGGTGGCATCAGCGAGTATCTCCGGCTTCCACAGCTCATCTGGGTTGAGCAACAAACCCTGGTAAAACAGTGCCATATCGGCGGCATTGGCCACCGCCCCACCCCCCGGTACACCCAGGGCGCGTACATCCGGGTCGTTGAAAGACAACAGAGAGTCATCAAAGGTGTCAGGCCACTCTATGGCGGCGCCAAACACTTTTTCCAGTTCCGCCGGTTGCGGCGGCTCGCCCACTTGCGCCAGGGTGGCAATATTTCCCTGCTCTCCCGCCGGTCCGCCCAGTTGCAAACCCTTGAGCCCCAGGGGCTTGATAATGGCCGACTGGATATAGTTGCGATAGTCCGTGGCAGTGGCCCGCTCGATCAGTTCCGCCAGCACCCAGTGGGCCGAGGTCGGGTGGTACACCATGCGGCTGCCCGGCTCCCAATCCAGGTGCCACAGGCGCATTTTTTCCAGCCGCCCTTCCGTCGTCCACCAGTCGGGGGGCCCCATGGGAGCCCGGGGGAAACCGCAGGTGTGGCACAGTACCTGCTCAACCGTCACGTGCCTGCTTGCCGTTATCGGCGAACTCCGCGATATAGTGCCCGACAGGTCGATCTATCTGCAGCAGCCCCTCCCCCATCAGCCGCCATATCGCTGCGGCCACCAGGGGTTTGGTACAGGAAAAAATATTGTAGCGGGTATTATTATCCGCCACGCCAAAGGTCTCAAACAGGGCCAGCCGGCCGTTCCGGGCCAGGGCGATTTGCGCCGACGGCAGGGGACCCTCATCGACGGCTTGTTGCACACGCGCCACCAGGTCGTCGAGTTGCTCTCGGTTCAGGCCCAATGAGTCAGCATGATGCAGTTTGTAGCCAAACAAGGGGTGGCGCCTCCCGGGGATCAATGTGATTGCGGTACAGAAGACCGCAGTCTACCGCATTCAATGAGAGTGCCATGAGAATCGATCCGGTAGAAGCCGAGGATGACAGCTTTTCAAACCAGGCGGTGATTTGTACCGCCGAAGCCACATCGAGCATGGTATAACACGGACGTTCAAGGGTAGGATACCGACCATGAACGATAATGAAGACTTTTACGAGACGGCATACGCCTGGCTGGAAGAAAACTGTCCGGCCTCACAGCGTACCCGCGCATCGGCAGCAGAAACCGTTTACGGCGGTAAGAAATGTGTGTTCCCTTCACAGGACGCCAAGGTCTGGTTGCAGCGCATGGCCGACAAGGGCTGGACCGTGCCAACCTGGCCGCAAGTGTATGGCGGTGGCGGCCTGTCGCCGGAACAGGCCAAACTGTTGAAAAAAGCCATGCGCAAGCTGGGCTGTCGCACGCCCTTGATTGGCCACGGTTTGTGGATGCTGGGGCCGGCGCTACTGGAGTTTGGCAACGAGGAGCAGAAACTGCAGCACCTGCCAAGAATTGCGCGCGGTGAGATCCGCTGGTGCCAGGGCTACAGTGAACCCGGCGCTGGCTCTGACCTGGCCAGCCTCAACTGCAAATGTGTGGATATGGGCGACCACTTCCGGGTGACCGGCCAGAAGAGCTGGACCACAGACGGGCACAAGGCGGACTGGATATTCACCCTGGTTCGCACCGACCCGGACAACCCCGTACAGCAGGCGGGCATCAGTTTCCTGCTGATCGACATGGAGACCGAAGGCGTCAGCGTAGCGCCGTGCAAACTGCTGGATGGCAACGATGATTTTTGCGACACTTTTTTTGACGATGTGAAGGTGCCCAAAGAAAACCTGGTCGGAGAATTGAATGCCGGCTGGGCTATAGCCAAGGGACTGCTGGTGCATGAGCGCACCATGATGTCACAAATTCAGGAGTTCATCCCCAGGCTGCCCTATTCCGTCGTGGAGTACGCCCTGCGCTATACTGAGGTCGATGACAGCGGAAAGATGAGAGACAGCGCATTGCGCGAGCAACTCACCAGCCACCTGATGAATGCCCAGGCCATGGCTCTCGCCCACCAGCGAGCTTTTGAAGAGGGACGAGCGGGCGTATTGGACAGGCGCTCAACCACCTACTTCAAGGCCTATGCGACAGAGGAAGACAAGCGGCGTGATGAATTATTAGTCGCATTGCTCGGTAGTGCCGCCCTTGGCTGGGAGGGGGGTGAGTTCTCTGAAGACGAGTTGCGGGTTACACGTCAATTTCTGATGAATAAAGCCTTGTCCATTGGCGGTGGCACTACCGAGATACAGCTGAACCTGGTCGCGAAATCCCTGGGTTTACCGCAGTAATAAAGAAGTAGATATACGGAGAAAAAGCCGTGCAAAGATTAAACGGTAGCGATGCCATATTCTTGTATCGCGAGACGCCCACATCATTAATGCACACCTTGAAGGTGCTGCTTATTAGCAAAACCGATCCCGATGCCGGATACGATACCGTCTACGAACATCTGAAGGAGCACCTGAACGCCAATAGCACCGTACGGCAACGTATCCTCCCGGTACCTTTTGGCCTACACCACCCGGTGATGGTCGAAGATCCGAATTTCGACATCAGCGCGCATGTATTTCACGCCGCCATTCCCACACCCGGCACCATGCGCGAGCTGGACAAAATGGTGGCGCAAATCGGCAGCACCTTACTGGATCGCTCCAGACCCCTGTGGGAAATATGGGTTTTGGAGGGACTGGAAAGCGGCGAGGTTGTGATCGTACACAAAATCCACCATGCGATGGCAGACGGCAAGGCCTATCTTGGATTCCTCACCGGGGGCTGGCTGGAAAAAACCAGCGCGACCGTGCCAGCCCGGGCGGTGCCACCACTGCCAAGCGGCACTCGCCTGGTGTGGGATGCCCTGGTCGATCATTTGAAGTATGACATCTGGAATTTTTTCCCGATTATGAAATCGTTCATCGGCAACCTGATGGAAATCAATAAACGCAACAAAGCCTCCAGTGAACCACGCGTCAATCCACTGACCGCCACCTTTCCGCGAACCCGGTTTAACTATGCGCTGGGCGTGAAACGCGGCTTTTCAACTTGTCAGCTCTCCCTGACCGAACTCAAGACCCTGAAAAACACCCTGGGGGTCACACTCAACGATGTGGTATTGGCCGTCATGGCCGGCGCCTTGAGAAGCTATCTTATTGCCCATGATGAACTGCCGGACGCCCCGCTACAGACATCTATTCCGGTGGGGGCGGATGACCCGGGTGTCGTGCGCAAGATAGGTAACAACGTCACCACTTTGTTCACCTCGCTGCATACTGAAATCGAGGACCCACTGGAATGCTTATACGCGATCAGGAAACAAACCCAGCAGGGTAAAGAGGATCTGGAGATCTTTGGCAAACACCAGTGGGGTGACCTGATGCAATATGTGCCCCCCGGCTACATGACATGGTCTTGTCGTCGAAACTTTCGCCTGAAGCCCGCCAATAAACCGGATTACCGGCCCAACTGCAATATTGCGATCTCCAACGTCCCGGGTCCACGGGAAAAGCTTGAATCTGAGGATGGCGCATTGGAGTCGCTTTACTCCGCCGGTGTATTGGGGGAAGGCATGGGACTGAATATCACAGTCTGGAGCTATGTGGACCAATTGAATGTGGGCGCCCTGGCCTGCGACAAGGCCATGCCCGACCTGGAGCGGCTGACAGACGCCATCCCAGGGGCGTTAAGGGCGCTGCAGCTGGCCGCCGACAAGAGCGGGGGCGTCCAGCCGTCACACTAGCCGGGGTATCCCGGCGTACTACAGTAATAATCTTTCCTCCGCCAGTGGTTCGGGCCGGCAGTTGCTAACTTTTGTTAGTGTTTTCTGTCCTCTGCGAATATGTTAGTCGACTACCTATTGGAATATCCTTTTTTGATGTATTAGTTGACGGGCCCAAATACCCGACTCTAACAAGATGAGGGTGCCCAGTGACAATCAATTCTGAATCTGCAAATTGTTTACGCCCTGGCGTTTTTCATCGTCGGGGCTTTGATGCTGCCGGCAAGTTTTGCCGCGCGGCAATCCGGGCTGCGGTATTTGTAGCGGCCGGCATTGGCACCAGCGCGGCGTTGGCAGCACCTGGCGCACAGGTGGAATACGCGCCGATTATGCCCAGGGCAAAAACGTCGACCCTCATTGACGTGGAGCAGGCGGGGACCCGTGTGGTGGTCGTCGGCGAGCGCGGCCATGTACTGTACTCCGATGATCAGGGTAAAAACTGGCAGCAGGCCAAAATGCCCTTTACCCGAATGCTCACCGGCGTGTCTTTCGTCGACGATAAGCTGGGATGGGCTGTCGGGCACCAGAGCATGATTTTCCGTACACGCGATGGCGGCGAGACCTGGGAGCGCCAGCTCGACGGGTTTAAGTTCCAGGCGAGAGCGAATGCGGACAACCTGACCAGAACCCGGGAGGCCTATGCGGCACTCTCCGCCGAATTGGATGAAAATCCCGACGACAGCCGTGATCTCGAACTGGAGGATGCGCTGTTTGCCTTCGAGGACGCGCAGTTCTATATGGAAGAGGCGGTGGTTCCGACCAACCTGCACGACGTGTGGTTTCTCGATAGCAGCCGGGGCTGGGCGGTAGGCTCCTTCGGGCGGCTTATCGAAACACGCGACGGTGGCAAGAGCTGGTTAGATATCTCACATCAGGTCAAAACGCCCGACGGCTTCCATTTGAACGGGATTACCGGCACCAGCGATGGACAAATCATCATCGCCGGTGAGGGTGGCGTCATTTTTCGGTCCATGGGCGCGGGCGTGACATGGGAGCAGATGGACAGCGGCTTTTACGGTTCATTTTTTGGCGTGGTCTACGATCCGGTCAACGAACGGGTGACAGCTTTCGGGCTCGCCGGGGCGCTGTACCAGTCGCGCGATTTCGGCCTGACCTGGAGCGCGGTAAATAGTCCTGTCAAAAGCTCACTGGCAGGCGGTACGGTCACCAGTGATGGTGATACTGTCCTGGTCGGGCCGGGGGGCATGGTGCTGATCATCGATGGCGCTGATTCCTCCCTGCGGCAGCAGGTCCAGGCGGACCGGATGAACCACAGTTCCATAACGCACCTGGGGGAGGACCTCTACATCCTGGTCGGTGCCGGCGGTGTCAAGCGGGCGCAGATAAAATGATTAATGGAGTCGGCTAATGCCCGAAGTCAAAGAAAACGGAATTATTTCTGAATACTCTGCTGAACAGGAAGAACGCTTCCTGGAAAAAGTGATTTTCAGGAATCGAGGGCTGGTGCTGGCACTGTTCGCGTTGATCACCGCCTACCTGGGCTACCAGATGACGAATCTTCGGCCCGATGCCAGTTTCGAGAAAATGATACCCGCCGAACACCCTTTCATCGTGTCAATGATGAAGCACCGTGCCGATCTCGGCTCCAGCGGCAGCAGTATTCAAGTGGCGGTAGAGGCCGTTGACGGGAATATTCTCACTGTGGAGTTCATGGACACACTGCGCCAGGTAACCGACGAGGTTTTTTACACTGAGGGTGTGAATCGCAATAGCCTCAAGAGTATCTGGTCACCGAATGTGCGCTGGATGCAGGTGACACCGCAGGGTTTTGAAGGTGGCCAGGTCATCGCCGGCTACGACGGCAGCGAGGCGACACTGGACATCCTGAAAACTAATATTTTGCGTTCGGGACAGGTGGGGCGCCTGGTCGCGGATGACTTCAGCGCGGCTATCGTGCAGGTCTCGCTGTACGACCGGGATCCGACCACGGGCAAGGTGATGGACTACCTGGCGCTTTCAAAAAAACTGGAAAGCGACATTCGCGAAAAGTTCGAATCCGAAAGCATTGAGATCCACATTATTGGCTTTGGCAAGGTTGTCGGGGAAATGCTGGAGGGGATCGTGGCCATCCTGGTGTTCGCATTGGTCACCCTTGTTATTACGTTTTTCCTGTTGTTGATCTATTGCCGCTGCCCGCGCGGCGCGATAGCCCCGCTGTTTTGTTCCGTCATCGCCGTGGTGTGGCAGTTGGGCCTGCTTACGGTGTTGGGCTTCGGGCTCAATGCCTATTCAATTCTGGTGCCCTTCCTGGTACTGGCCATCGGGGTGAGCCACGGCGTGCAAATGGTCAACGCCATGGGCAATCAACTGGACCATGGTTATTCGAAACTCAAGGCCGCACGTTTAGCCTTCCGCGCCCTGTATATCGTGGGGATCACCGCGCTGATAACCGATGCTTTCGGCTTCATTACCCTGATGATCATTGAAATTGAGGTCATCCGCGACCTGGGCGCCGCGGCGGGCATTGGTGTCGCGGTGATTGTGTTGACCAACCTCGTCCTGCTGCCGGTGTTGTTCTCTTTCATGGGCATGAAGCGGCCGGCCAATCGGGGTGAGGACTACGAGGAGACAGGCTCTCCGATCTGGCGCTTTATGAGCTATGCCGCTTCCCCGAAGGTCGCCACGGTATCCGTTATTGTAGCGCTTGCGCTTTTTAGTCTCGGCTATGCAGGCAGCAAAGACCTCAGAATCGGCGATCTGGATCCGGGGGCACCCGAACTGCACCCGGACTCCCAGTACAACCTGGACGTGCTCTACATTACCGATAAATTCGCCGTCAGCACCGACACATTGATCACCCTGGTTGAAACCGGTACCGGAGAATGCATCAACTATGAAAATGTGGAGTTGATCGACCGCTTCGCCTGGATGCTGGAGAACGTGCCGGGCGTACAATCCGCTATTTCACTGGCAGCCGTGTCCAAACGGGTCATCGTGGGACAGAACGAGGGCAGCCTCAAGTGGCAGGACGTGCCCATCAATCAACAAATGCTCAATAGTACGCGCCGCGCCATGCCACCGATCATGATAAACCGCGATTGCAGCCTGGCTCCCGTGGTGGCGTTTCTCGACGACCACAAGGCCGAGACACTGCAAAATGTGGTGACGGCAGTGGAGGCCTTTGCGGCAAAACATGACAGCCCCGATATTCACTTCAGGCTGGCGGCGGGCAATGGCGGTATCGAGGCCGCGACCAATCAGGTGATAGAAGATGCCCAGAACAAGATACTGATTTATGTCTACGCGGTGGTCCTGCTGGTGATCGGACTGACCTTCCGCTCATTTACCGCCATCCTGTGTATCGTGATTCCCCTGGCCCTGACTTCTATCTTGTGCCAGGCCCTGATGGCCCACCTCGGCATCGGTATCAAGGTGGCCACACTGCCGGTGATCGCCCTGGGTGTGGGTGTGGGTGTGGACTACGGCTTTTATATCTTCAGCACTCTCATCGTATATGTTGACCAGGGCCTGTCCACCCAGGAAGCCTACAGGCGCACGCTGGAAAGCACCGGCAAGGCGGTTGCATTCACCGGCATAACCCTGGCGATCGGCGTGTGTACCTGGGTGTGGTCGCCGATCAAGTTCCAGGCGGATATGGGCAAGCTGCTGGCGTTCATGTTCCTGGTGAATATGGTGGGCGCCCTCTGGTTGCTACCGGCACTGGCGCATTTTCTGCTGCGCTCGAAAGCCAAGACCGAGAAGATAACCAACAGGGTTGCCGCGTCCCGATAGTGTTATCGGAAAGCGCAACCAACAGATACTACTTACAGTTATAACCTGCAAGAAAGGATAATTCATATGCAAAACTTTAATAGCTTCTCCAGGAAGAAGCTTCTGGCGCTAAGCGTCGCCGCCGCGGCGATGACCGCCACAATAAACACCCAGGCCCTGGAGTTCGAGTTCAACGATGGCGACGTGGTCGTGGACTGGGACACCACCCTCAAGTACGGGGTGCAATGGCGTGTGGAATCCGCCGACCCCAATCTGGATAACTTCGCAGCCACAGCAAACACCAATGACGGCACCAATAATTTCGACAAGGGTGTGGTCTCCAATCGCGCCTCGCTGCTCACGGAAGCTGACTTCCAGTGGCGCGACTATGGTTTCTTTGTGCGCGGTAAAGCCCTCTATGACTACCGCTACGAAGAGGGGAATGCGAACCAGTCTGAAGAAACGTTTCTCTCGGACAACTCCGGTGACGGCGCGGGAACATGGATAAATTTCATGGATGACCCTCTGGGCAACACTGCGCGAAGGGACTTCAATGACGATACGCTGGACATTCATGGGAAGGATGCCTTTTTCCTCGATGCCTTTCTCTACGGGGACTTCCAGGTAGGTGAAAGATTCGTCACCGCAAGGTTGGGCCGCCAGGTGATCAGCTGGGGCGAGTCCCTGTTTTTCCAGGGTATCAGTGGAGCCCAGAACTATGCGGACGCCGCGGCCGCCAATTCGCCCGGTACCCAGGTCAAGGAAATTTTCATGCCGACAGGTGCGGCTTATTTCAACCTGGAATTGACCCCCAGCCTGAATATCGAGGCCTATTACCAATATGAGTGGAAGCAAACCAAAGAGGCGGGTGTGGGCAGTTACTGGAGCAACAGCGATATATCCGGGGATGGCAGGGAACGGTTTCTGTTATATATCGAAGCGCTGGACTGGATCATTCCCGTACCCGTGCACGACGACAAGGACCCCAGCGACAGTGGTCAGTGGGGCGTGGCGCTGCGCTATTTCCTCGAAAGTGGCACCGAGTTCGGTTTTTACCGGCTGCACTATCACGACAAGTTCTTTTCCGCTATTCGGGGGATAGCGGATCCCGACGCGACAGGCCTGATTGGGCAACTGCCCTCGGAGTTGCTACTGCGCTACGCTGACAACCTGGATATGTACGGCGCCAGTTTCTCCACGTTGATTGGCGATGTGAACATAGTGGGTGAAGTGACCTATGTCCCGGATACCACGGTGATCCAAAACGCGCTGCCGGTGCTCGACCCCCAAACCGGCCGTTATGTGGACAGTAAGATACGCGATGGCCACGTAACGCAGGCCAATCTTGGTGCGTTCTACGTGTGGGGTAAAAACTGGCTGTCCGACTCCATCAATATGCTGGGTGAAGCGGTGTACGTTCAAACCAACCTGGATGAGGATGAAATACTCAATACCGATGATGCCTGGGGCTATGCATTTACCGCTGACTTCAATTATAACAGCGTCATGTCGGGGCTGGATCTGGCGGTCAAGACCAGCTTCAAACACGCCGTCAATGGCAGTTGGAAGACCTTGACACTGACCGAAGACGCCAAAGAGGCCGGCATTGGCTTACAAGCCACCTATCTGAAGCGTTGGGTGGCGGATATCAAGTACGCCGTGTTCTGGGATGCCGACAAGCGCAATACCAAGCACGATCGCGACAACATCACTGTGACGGTAGCTTACTCGTTCTAGTGGCGAGTGGGAGCACTGCGACCGGCAGCTCCCGTGAAAGAACTGTAAAAACCGGCTATAAAATAGCCATGACTTTGACAATGTGAGGTTTATATGAAAAGAGCAATCACTTTAGCTGTGATTTCCATGGCGGCACTGCTGGCATCGGGAACGCAGGCCAGGGTATCCGAGGAGGAGGCCAAACGCCTCGAGACTGACCTGACGCCAATTGGCGCCGAGCGCGCCGGCAACGCCGACGGCACGATTCCAGCGTGGACCGGCGCCATGATGGGCGCCCCGGAAAACCTGAATTACGGGGGTGACGGTTCTCCGCTGCCGGACCCATACGCCGATGAGAAACCACTGTTCAGCATTACGGCCGCCAATATGGACCAGTATGCGGAGCATCTTACGGAAGGGGTGAAAGCCCTGTTCAAGCTCCGCCCCGATACTTTCCGCATGGATGTCTACCCAAGCCACCGGGACGGCGGTTACCCCCAGATCATTATCGACCGGGCGAGGTGGAATGCCACTCGAACTGAACTGGCAAACGATGGTGAGGTCGTGGTGGACTGGACCGGGGGCACGGCTTTCCCGATTCCCGAGAACGGTATTGAAGTCATGTGGAACGGCCGCAGCGGCGGTATTTCCAACCCTACACAGGTTGGCGAGTTTGAAGATGTATCCGTCTTTGCCTCTGGCGTCAGAACAATCTTCGGCGTGGATCTGACCACCAACTTTTTGTACGCGGACCGCAGCATTCCGGTAGGCACTACTGAAAAAGACACCGGCTCCACACTGTTCAAGACATTCGCCATAAAAACAGCACCCCCGGCCGACAAGGGTGCCATGAACCTGGTGCACGATCCGATCGACTATACCACGGCGGCCCGCCTAGCCTGGACCTATATTCCCGGCACGCGGCGTGTGCGGCAGGCACCCAACCTGGGTTTCGATACCCCCGTCGGCCCTGGCGGCCTGCAGACCGCAGATGACATCAACGGCTTTAACGGTGCGTTCAAGAAGTTCGACTGGCAGTTAATCGGTAAGAAGGAAATGTACATTCCCTACCATAACTACAGTTTCGATGATGAGTCGCTGGACTACGATACCCTGCTGCCTGTGGGTCACCCCAACCCTGATTACTGGCGCTTTGAGAAGCATCGGGTGTGGGTGGTCGAGGCCACCTTGAAGCCGGGCGAGCGACATCTGTACGGCAGGCGGGTGTTCTACCTTGACGAGGACTCCTGGGCGGTCATCGCGGCTGACAACTATGATAACCGGGGTGAAATCTATCGAGCGGGCTTGATCAATTCCCTCTACCACTACGCGATGCAGTACAACCTGACGCGGGGGCAAGTTTACTTCGACCTGACCTCTGGCCACTACATTGTGAGCCGCCTGTCCAATAAAAACGGCCAGGCCAGGGTTATGGATGAAATGAAAAAGGAAGAATTCTACACACCCAGTAACCTGCGACGTCAGGGCAGGCGCTGATTCATACCCCACATCCCCCGGTTCACCCGGGGGATGAATACCCCTTCTACAAACTTTTCAGCAGAGAAGACCCGCCTCAGGCGGCTGATTTACGCCGGCGGCCTTTGTTTAACTGATCGAGAAAACCACAGAGCTTGCCCGTCCAGCTATCGATATCTCCGGACTGGGAAATTATCAACGAATGCACATTCGGTAAGGTATCCGCCAGTATTTTTGCTGTGGAGACCGGGTGGGTCCGGTCACCTTCCCAGGAAAAAATAATTGTCGGCATATCCAGCTTGTGCAGCGTACCCGTGCTGGGAAGGTCAGATCGGGCAGCACCCGTCAGGGCCGCCTGTACATACAGGGGATTGGCCATAGCCAGTTCCCGAGCAGTCGTTAACGATAAACGACGCCTGGCATCCTCCATCTGTGCCTCGCCAGGCAAAAATCTCAGCAAGCGGTAAGGGGTCGTACCGAGTGTGCCCGACATCCATGCCTGTCGTCGGTAAATGCTGACCTGCTTGCGCCGAGTGCGCCAGGCAGTCGGCGGCAATACCAGAATCAGGCCCGCCACCCGCTCCGGTGCCTGCAGCGCAGCCTCCAGAGCCGTACAGCAACCCATGGATGCACCACCGAGCACATAACGCTCATTATCTGCGGACACAGACCGGGCAACCGACAGCATGTCGCCTGCCAGATGGCTCCAGCGGTAATCACCTGGATCGTAACTGCCGTCGGAATTACCGTGGCCGCGGGCATCGTAACGTACCAGCCTCGCATGCTTTTCGATTTCGTCCCACTGCCAGATGTCGGCCAGGTCATCAACTCTTATACTGCCCAGCAGTGCGTGCCCCCATATCAGGGGCATACCGCTACCGCGTTGCCGCACGGCAAGTTCAACACCATCAAATGGCTGGAGATAACTGCTGGCTTTCATCGATCTTCCTATTGAATTTGCTACAGGGTATCAGGAGAAACTTTCGCTATTTAGGCAATCGAGTAATAGCTTCCTCTTTGGCCCAGACATAGTCCGCTTTGGCGGCGGGCGTACGCTTGATCCGCTCTACCTTTAGCAGTGCCCGGGGGGCTTTGTAGCTGGCAATGGTGCCGCGACAAAAATCCCGCACCTGTTCCAGGCTCAAATCCGAGCCATCGCGACTCTGGTAAAGAGCGACGACGATCTGGCCCCAGCGCTCATCGGGAATTCCCACCACCAGGGTGTCGGTGATATCCGGGTGGGCCTTTAGCGCCGCCTCGACCTCTTCCGGGAATACTTTTTCACCGCCGGTATTGATGCTGGTCGAACCACGGCCGTGCAACAGGACCGAGCCATCTTCTTCTACCGAGGCCATGTCGCCAGGAATGGCCCAGCGCTCGCCGTTGATTTCAACAAAGGTATCGGCAGACTTTTCCGGCGCCTTGTAGTAGCCCAGTGGCACATGGCCTTTCTTGGCCAATCGGCCGATGACACCGGACCCCGGCTGGACCGGCTGGTCATTGTCATCCAGGACAATCATGTCCTCGCCGACCATAAACCTGGGCTGGTCAGAGTCGCCGCTCTCGGCGCTGAGTTTATTGCCCATGGCCCCGGTCTCGGAGGAACCCAGGCCATCGATAATCATCCTGCCCGGCAATAACTGCAGAACTCGGTCTTTAGTGGCGGGGGAGAACAGGGCGCCACCCGATGCAATGGCGAACAGGGATGACATATCGTACTCATCCGGGTTCGCTTCCAGCTCATCACACAGTGGAATGGCCATGGCATCGCCGACGATGACGATCAATAAAACCTTCTCGTCACCAACCGCCTGCAGAATCCGCTTGGCATCGAACTCACCGTTGGCGGGAATTACCAGTTTGCCGGCGGCGAACAGCGTGTTCATCGCCAGCCACTGCGCTGCCGCGTGCATGAATGGCGGGACTGGCAATGCCGCCATTTCCATCTCGGGAATTCTCTGGACAATTTCTTCCGGTGATTTGATCGGGCCCCTGGAACTATCCGGATCACCCCCACCCATGGCGGAGAAGAAAATATCTTCATGACGCCACATCACACCCTTGGGCATACCGGTGGTACCACCGGTGTAGACGATATACAAATCGTCGCCGCTGCGTTCATCAAAATCCCTGGCGGGGGATGCATCCTGCAGAGCCTGCTCATAGGAATGGCAGTGCTCAGGCACCTCGCTGCCGGACTTGTCCTCTACGTAGAGTATGTTGCTAAGCTTGTCCATGCCGGAGGCCACTGTAGCGGCCAGAGGCAAAAACTGGCGATGACACACCAGGCCCACCAGGTCAGCATTGTCATAGATATAAGCCAACTCGGCTTCGACATAGTTGTAATTGATATTGATGGGCACCGCGCGAATCTTGTAAGCGGCCAGCATACCCTCGATATACTCACTGCCATTGCGCAGTTGCAGACCGATGTGATCACCCCGACCAAAACCCAGGGACTGCCAGTAATTGGCCAGTCGACTGGCGCGCTCATCCAACTCGCTATAGCTCAGGCGACGCTGCTCGCAAACCAGCGCCGGATTATCCGGTCTGGCATCGACAACGCGTTCAAACAAATCGGCGATATTAAAGTGCATTATGTGTTCCTCTCAATTCTCTATAAGCGGCTTGCGACATCCAGGCAGGCCTCGGTGAGGGCCTCCCCGTATAGGGGATCAGTACAGCTGGTGTGGCCGCCGTCATAATGAAACAGCCTGGCCGTGGTAATACGTTCAGCAATTTCTTCCTGGTGTTCCGGTACGATCACCTTGTCCTGCTGGGTTACCAGAACAGCCGTGGGCACATCGATCTCATGTATCCATTCACTGCTGTCGTGAAAAGCCATTTCCCGTGCAGTTTCCAATACCACCCGCAAACTGGTGCGCCGCAACTCGTCCAGTGCCCAGCGCCGCTCATCCTCGTGCAACTGGTCGGCCAGGGCCGGCAGAAAGCGCTTGATCACACCTTTGGGCAGATGATTGAACAGCTCGCTCAACCGCCCCAGACTAACGAAGGCCGCAAAAATGGGCAGTGCGATCATTTGTTCATGGCGCGCCATCCTGGACTTATAGGCTGTGGCCGTGAGCACCAGGCCCGCGACTTTTTCAGGGTATTTCCGCCACAGCTTCTGTGCCACGGTGCCACCCATGGAATAACCCACGACAATGACCGGCCCGGTATCCATTTGCTCCAGCAATGCCGCCATATCATGGACGGCGCGACTGATGGTAAAGCGTTTTTTGCCGCGCAGGCTGCGACCGTGACCACGCAGGTCGGGAGCAATAATATTAAAATGCTCTGACAGCGCGGGAAATATGCGGAACCAGTTCAGCCCCGAGCTGGCGATCATGCCGTGCAGCAACAAGACGGTGGGTTTCCCGGGGTTCAGGTGTTGCCGAAAGAAACAGCTGCCGGACCCCGGCAGATCGATAAAAACACCGGTGGGGTGCAAAGTGGGATTGCCTGTTCATCGCCTGCAATTCAGTACCCACAGATAGCCTGTTTTGTTCTGTCACAGTTTTCCCGGTCATTGTTACTACTTAGCCTCAGTGTAGAATCCGTGCCTGGCTACTTTTTCCCCTGGCGGTTGCTGCTTTCTTCTTAGCGACAGTCTTCTTTGGTGCGGCTTTCCGGGGTACGGCCTTCCGGGCGGCAGTTTTCTTACTTGCTGCAGCCTTCTTTGGAGCGGCCTTGCGAGTGGCAGCTTTCTTGCTTGCTACAGCCTTCTTTGGTGCGGCCTTCCGCGTGGCAGTTTTCTTACTTGCCGCGGGCTTCTTTGCAGCGACCTTTTTGGCCGACTTCTGCTTCGCTGCACCGGCCGCCTTGACCAGTGCATGATACGACTTCTCCAGCATCTCACGGAACTCTCCCAGATCCTCCATGATTGCCGGGTCGCCGCTCAATCCAAAGCTGATGGTGTTGTTATAGCTCAGCACACCAATCACCACACCAAGGCCGCCATTCAATGGCACAATGGGTCTGGCTACCAGCATCTGGGCTCCGCACTGGTACAGGGCAAAGTCCGGCCCCCTCATATTGGTCACTATGCTGTTTACCGCGAACGTCGACATACCCATCATTGAGCCCATCAGACCCGGAGAGAGTGACAGAATGCTGGTGATTGTCTGGGCAGCCAATACCGCAGTGGAGTCTTTCATGGCCGTAGTTTCCGCATGAATGGCCGTCAACTGCTTCATCGGTGACGATTCATGGATGGGTAGTGGTACTGTCCACTGGGTTACCTCGTTGCCCGCTTCGCCTTCGGTTGCTTTTTTACCGGTGCGCTTGCGCATACTGACCGGTGCGGATACACGGAAGGGATCGCTGCTAATATCAAATCCACGTGCACCACAGTATTCCCGCATGGCACCGGTCACTATAGTCAGGACTGCGTCATTGATGGTCGCATCGGCGGCTTTGGCCGCTTTTTTCACTTCGTCCAGTGGCAGGTCCAACCACTCGTATATACGCTGGGCGCTGTTTTCGCCATTGATGGCGCTGTCCACCCGTTTTTGCCCCATGGAAGTTTTTACCAGATCCGCTACAGCCTTGCCGCGATCCAGTAATTCCTTGCCGACGCTGTCCGACTCCCTGCCGAACTCCTGCAAATCCTTGATGACATTCCAGGGCTTGAGAAAGCGCGCCTTACGCGTTTCTTTCTTCAGTTCAGCCTGGGTTGGTGCTGGACGAGGCTCGTGTAAAGGGCCATCCTCGGGCACGTGATTGGGATCAATGTGCATCATTACTGCACTCAGGTCGATGCCTGATTCGCCATCAATCAAACAGTGGTGCATTTTAGTGATACAGGCAAAGCGACCATCCGGCAGCCCCTCGATGATATACATCTCCCAAAGAGGCCGCGAGCGATCCAGTTGTCGGGACATGATATCCCCCACCAGAGTTTTCAACTGCTCATCACTGCCCGGATGCGGCAGGCAAATGTGGTGCACATGGTAATCCAGTTCGAAATCATCGTCGTCTATCCACACCGGTGGATACTCGGTATTGGGCTGCACCCAACTGGTGACCCGGCCCAGCAGGGAACTTTTCTCCTCCTCGATCCACATCAGCTTTTGTCGATAGCGGGGGTACTTTGTGCAGAACATCCGCCACCGCTTTTTTCAATTTCTCAAAATTAATGCCGCGGCCTTCTTCCGCCAAAGGGGCCGGCGGAAAAAGTCGCCAGACCCATGACGTGCATGTGCTCGACGGGGGACTCGTGTACCAGAAATCCGTAGTCAACGGGTGACAGTGTCTCGTAAAAGTATTTAGTCATAATAGAAAATTCTCCTGAATCTCATTCGTCATTAATCCAATGAAGTGATAAATTCCCGCACCAACTGCGGCCATCGATAGGGATCGCTGACATGATCCATCACTTCGAGTTGTGTATTGGGCAAGGTGTTATGTAACACTTCGGCCACTTCCAGCGGGTGTGTGACATCGTCAGGCCAGGCCAGGATAAGCGTGGGCATGCCCAGTTTCGCCAACTCCTCCCGTGGCGGCAAATCCGACAGTGATGCCCCGCGCATGGCGCCCACCACCCCCTCCGGCCTGACCCCAGCCAGATGCCTGGTCATGATGGACAACATGTTTTTCTGAAAATCCTCGCTGCTCTTGATCCGCAACAGGCCCAGCAAACGAAAAGGCAGGGCGCGAGTGAACTTCACAATGTTGGCGACAATGCGGTAATTGCGTTTTCTTTTCTCACGCCATTCCCAGGCTGTGGGTGGAATAACCAGCACCAGGCCCTTGACCTGCCCGGGCCTCTGGCAGGCGGCGTACAGCGCGGTCGCGCAGCCCATGGAGGCGCCGCCCAGCAGGACGTCCTCATCGGTATAACTGTCTACAACCTGCCACATACTGCGCCCCAGGTTGTCCCAGCGATAATCTTCAGGCTCACCAAAGTTTTCCGACTGCCCGTGGCCTCGTGCATCAAAGCGAATCACCCGGGCGATATCAACAAGATCCCGCCACGCCATTACGCCACCATCGAGATCCTGGGCCATACTCCCCAACAGGGAGTGGCCCCACACGAAGGCTTGGCCAGATCCAACCGACTCCGTCGCCAGGCGAGCTTTTTTCCCGGCCGGATACCTCTACCCATTTGATTGCCGGATCTACTGTCCTTGTATCCACTGTATTGATCTCGATATAGTTTGTTTAGGCGTTTCACCGCGAACTAGTCTAACGGCGCGCCATCTTTGAACAATGACCAAAACGGCAGTTTTGCATGGACATTCTAGACGCAAAGAAGAATGCCTCTTAGTTAAGGCGAAAGTGGCTCCATGCGTACCGTGCAGCGGGATTTACGCTACCTGGCTGACATTACCTGGTTAGTGCCACTCCTATCGCATATCTATCAGTGATCACTAACATTCATCAACGATGTTATTCCGGTAGTACGCGATAGTACTCAATTGACTCCGCCATGGCTTCTGCGACCGATTTAACCGGCCGGTAACCAAAATCCCGCTTTGCCGCATCTGAATTAACCACATGGGAAATCGTGAGTTTGTTCAGCTCATGGGGTGAAAATAATGGCTCGGGGAGACCCAGTTTAAAGTGCAGCCACTGCCAGGCCGTTACCATGCCCCGTAAAGGCGCCGCGGGAATACTGTGCTTCGGCACCTGATAGCCCAGGCCCTCAAACAGGGGACGCACAAAATCGAACATACAGGCCGGTTCACCATCTGAAATAAAGTATGCCTTGCCGCAAACCGGGCTGTCGGCATTGAGAGCCTCAGCGGCCAGAATATGAGCGTGAACCAGGTTGTCGATATTGACATGGTCATGGCATGCACCGGCCCCCCCGATGCGCACGACCATCTTGCCGTCTCTTAACTGCTCCACCATTGAATCCAGCATCAGGCTACCACCGGGACCCCAGATGCCGTCGGGGCGCAGCGCGCAAGTCAACAGACCCTTGCGACCATTGGCAGCCAGTACCGCCCGCTCCGCCTCTATTTTTGTTTCCGTGTACAGGCAGGTAAAGCGCTCAGCATAGGGCGTGTTTTCATCCATATGCAGATCTTCTTCGCTGTTAAAGCAAACATCCACTGAACTGGTATGAATCAGTCTTTTGACGCCGTTATCCTGGCTGGCGCGTATCACATTGAGCGTGCCTGTAACATTAACGGCGAAGGCCTGGTCCCTGTAACTTTTACTGGCGCCGCTGCCACCCAGGGTGGCTATAAGCGCCGCCGTATGGAATACCGTGTCGATGCCAACACATGCCTGGGCCATTTGTTCAGCACTGCGGATATCACCCTTAAAGCATTCAAGGTTCTCATGTTCCAGGTCCAGTGGCGTGTTGCGCACCAGTGCACGGACTTTGCAGCCGCGCTCCAGCAGCGCCTTTACCAGGTGGCTACCGGTAAACCCCGCCGCACCGGTGACCAGGCAGTAACCGAGGTTGGTGTCTGCCGATGGATTTGAAATGCTGTTCATGACGGTGCCCTTGCTACTCATCTATTGGAAATTGCAAATTGCGGGGCATTTTAAGCATCCCAATACAAAAAGTATCGCTGCAATCTCCTATTTTAATACGTCTTTCTTAATTTATTGCGCCTGGTATAGTAAGCTATATTAGAGTGGGTCCATACCCCGCTATCCCTTGAGCAAAGCTGGCAGCAGCATCAAAGCCAATACTCCCACTGACGGGCTTGTGCACTCGGCTCACGATACGGCGGTAGGCTGACGACCCTGCAGCGAATATTCTTATTCACCACCTCGCCGGATAGTCGCATCGCGGTGACACACAGTACACAGTTGCTCTCCAGCCATTCCCGGTTGCTCTCGCCAAAGCGTTCCCAGGCCGGGCAGCGTTTATGGGTAATCACGACTCAGTACACTTATAATCTCGCAAGTTTAAAACATCATTCCAGTCACTTTTAAGCGATAAATACCTATAAAACAAGGCTAAAACTGTTGCACAGCTCAGTTCGCAGGCGTAAAATAAACTACTGGACATAATCACAGCATCGGCAGGTGCCGCCATGACCAATTCCGCTGCTCCCCCTCCTCGGATCGAACCCGTAAAAATGAAAGACTTGGCAATGAACTCACCCTCCTGGCGGGCCAGCTCAACGCCGGCAGTTATCGCATGCTCAAGCTGATCGCCGAGTTTGATGACTGGGGTGACGGCGGCGGGGTGGGCATCTGCATTTTCGCGGAGAGTCGGATCCTAATCCCACGGGTGGTGTCCGGTCTCAATGACCGTTTACAGCCAACTCGAGACGTTAGCCTTCCCTATTTCACTGTTTAGTTTCTTCGATATATGCTCGGGGCCAGTTGTTTTGATTCCCCGCAGCAGGCAGTATCAACGCAACACTCACAACTATCCAACGAGTCTGCGAGGAAACACAGCATGACAACATTCAACGCCATTTCCACCACCAACGATGTGATCGCGGGAATTTCACTGGCGGGCAAGGTCGCGGTGGTCACCGGCGGGTCTGCGGGCCTTGGGATAGAGACCGCACGCGCGCTGGCATCCGCCGGTGCCAGAGTGCTACTGGTGGCACGCAACCGTGAGAAGCTGGAACCGGTCTTGCAGTCCCTGCGGGAGCAGGTACCGGGCGCGCAGTTGGAGAGCGCGCTGATGGATCTTTCCGACCTGGACAGTGTGAGGACAGCCGCCGCGAATATTGCGGCGCGCTATCCGCGCATTAACCTGCTGATCAACAACGCGGGCGTCATGGCCTGCCCGCTGGGGCGCACCGCCCAAGGTTTCGAACTCCAGTTCGGCACGAATCATCTCGGGCATTTCCTGTTTACCGAGCTGCTTTTGCCCGCTGTGCAGGCGGGGGCTGCTGAATCCGGCGAGGACAGCCGCGTTATCTCGCTCAGCTCTGCTGGCCATCGGTTTGGTGAGATCAATTTCGATGATCCCAATTACAAGGATCGGGAGTACAACAAGTGGGCCGCCTATGGCCAGTCCAAGACGGCCAACGCCTTATTCGCCGTTGGCCTGGATGCCAGGCACAAAGGAAACGGGGTGCGAGCGTTTGCCGTGCACCCCGGGGTGATAATGACCGAACTGTCCCGGCATATGGTTCCCGAGGATTTGGAGATACTGGAGGCCGCAAGGCCCCCGGGCGAGGAGATGACGTTTAAGAGCGTCGAGCAGGGCGCCGCTACCAGTGTCTGGGGGGGAACCTCGCCCCAACTGGCGGGACTGGGCGGTCTGTACCTCGAAGACTGCCATATCGCCGAGCCCGCCTCGCCGGGGAAAACCGGTGGCGTAGCGGCCTATGCAGCAGACCCGGCGTTGGCGGACCGGCTGTGGGCACTGTCCGAGACTTTGGTGGGCCAGAGCGGAGGGTTGGATAGCTAAGACCTATGACTCCATTGCGTCGAAGCAGCCCTCGACCTGATATGGCGACAGTAAAACTGCCACGGCCAGCTTATTCCACTGACCTGTGTGCTGTTTTTTCATGCTCTATTATCCTAATGTTGCATTTCTCTCAGGCACCTACCAACGCCTGCTCGGTAACGGCAATACGGCTGCGCAAATAATCCTTTTCATAGTTATTGCCGCCATTGTCCGCCTTGGCCCGTTCAAGCATAAACTGCAACGTCGACAGGCGAGTTTCCAACGCCGCCTGGTTGCTGGGGTCCTCGGCCAGGATAATTTCCAGAAAGTGCAGTGCTTTTTCCGGCTGTTGCTGCTTCAGGTGATTTATTGCCGAAGCCAGCAGGCTTTCGCTGCCCCGCCATGGCCGCCACTTCCGCATAAATATCACGGGCGGGTACCGCGTACAGCTCCGTGGTGCTGTCAAAATGAAACCAGCCCATATAGTATTCCCAGATACTCTTCACTCCCCAGGAAACCTTGCCGTGCTCTTCGGTCAGGGCCAGTTCCGGAGGCAGTTTGATTTCCTCCATTAACTCATAAACCGTCTTGCCTTCGTTCATTCCCCGCGATGGTCGCATCGTGGACGTACTGCACCGCATCACGGATTCTGGTCAGGCCGTTTCTAATATTATCCTTCCCGGTAATTGGTGAGTGGTGACTGGGCACAAGCATTTCAGCATCGAGTGCAATCATCTTATCCAGCGAGTGTATGTACTCCATGGGCTTGCGCATTTTCTCGCCGCGCATGGTAAAGAGATTGGGGAAATTGGGGAAACAGCGGGCCCAGGGTATCACCGGTAAACAGGATTTTTTGTTGGGGCAACCACAGGCTGATATTGTCGGCCCCTTCGGCACCGGGGGTGGACAACACTTGAAATTCAACGCCGCCCTGGGTGAAATGATAATCGCGTTCATCCACCAGAATAGTGGGTTCAATACCACCATACGCCAACAACTCTAATGTCGACGGCGTTTCCGGCATCCACGGGGAAGAGCACGCGGTTGCGCTGCCATTGGTAGTTCTCCAGGGATTTCAGGTAGCGCTGCTCTTCGACAAATTCCCGATGAGCGACAATTTCCGTGTTCTCTTCGGCCCAGAACTGCGTGCCGCCAATATGGTCGGCGTGTGAGTGGCTCAGAATAATATGGCTGACCGGGGCATCGGACTTTTCTTTCATCAAACGCAATTGTTTGGCCGCTTGAATAGCAATGCCGGCATCAAACAGGACATTCCCGTCGTCGGTGACAATCATATGACTGTTGGCAATGCCGGTAGCCTGGTAAACGTTATCCGCGAGTTGCACAACTTCGAGAGGGGATTTTATGAAAGCCGCCGGCGGCATCATCGGGCATGGAGCGCACCGCGATATTGCCAATAAGCTCCGCCGATTTAAGGGTGGCGGCTTTTTTCAGGTCTTCCCCGCCCATCAGGAAATACACACCGGCAATGACGATGACCAGCCCAAGTAGCAGCACCACCTTACTGATGCCGGATTGTTTGTGGTATGGCTTGCAATGATTTTTCATTGGGACAGCTCCGCTTTCTTATTTATCTATTGATACTTTTGATACATTATGTACTATATTGTCTCATTATAATTTACACCCATTGGGGCACTAACACCAGCAGCGACCAGTGTTACTGTTTGTACCACCAGTGAATTTGTGCGGTGTCGCCCTGTTTGATCCATGCAAAGACCAGCAGCAGCGGGAAAGCGCGCTTGTGAACCAAATCTTCAAGCTGACCAACGCCGCGCGCGCAGTGAGCGCACCCGTGAGAACATTCTGGACGCTGCCCTGCTGCTGCTATCGGGAACAGGGCATGTCAATGACACGGCAATGGAAGATGTGGCCCGACAAGCCGGCGTAGGCCGCGCCACGCTTTACCGTCACTCAGCAACCAGGATGCGCTGCTCACGAAGTGATGACTCGCAATGTCGAGCAGCTGCAGCAGGTGATGGCCTCGTCGCTCAAAGCCTGCACGCGCCGGAGGATTACTTTTGTCGAGGCGGCACTGGCTCATTATTCGCGAGTGCACGAGCGCTCACTGACGACTTTCCTGTTTGGGGATGAGGCTCGATGCCAGCCATCAGCAAAAGTCACGTTTTCACCCGCCATGGTCGCCATGGGCGACAACCTGCTTGATCCATTTTATCAGCGAGCAAAAGCGGCAGGCATCCTCAGGGACTGGGTGACCAAAGCCCTGTTACAGGAGTGGACCAGTCGACTGCTGTTATCATTTTTGACCAACCCCAGCCCTCATCTCAATACCGAGAATAAAATGCGGCGTTTTTTTTATGATGCCGTGATACCCTCTATTATCGATAGATCGTGATCTCGTGCACGGACTCTCAAAGGGCGTAATTGTTATTGAATATAATGAGACTATTTATTATATTTGTCTCATTATATAATCAGCGATATGGTCACGACCATGGATTTCAAATTTCCAGCAGGTCAAAAACCGTTTCAGGAGCCGGTTCGCTCCACGCCGATACAGGTATGGCCTACACGGATATTCCCTGCAACAATACCGTAAACCTATAGTTCATATTACACAGAGAGAAGTCATCATGAGCCAATGCCCCTATAGCAACCTGTTGGATCCGGATACTTACTCCCAGGGCATGCCCTACCAGAAACTGTACGACATGCGCAAAGAGTCAGGCCCCGTTATCAAAATGGATGACCCGATCACCGGCGTTCCCTACTGGGCGATTCTCGGGCGAGAGGAAATGGATTTTATCTCCAAAAAACCACAACTGTTTTCTTCGGCGGAAAAAACCGCCTTCCCGATGGAATTTCCCCAGGAACTGATCGAGGCCGTGCTCCGCCTGCAAATCATCAATATGGACCCACCCAATCATATTAAATATCGCAAGATTGTTCGCCGCGCGTTTACCATTAATGCCGTGAACTCTTACCAGGCCAAATTTGAAGAACATGCCAGGCGCATTGTCGATGCGGTCGCCAGTCGCGGCGAATGCGAATTTGTGGAAGAAGTCGCCGCCGAACTGCCACTGCTGGCCATTCTGGAGTTGCTGGGTGTTCCTCTGGAGGATCGCAAACAATTCTTCGACTGGACCAACACCATGATCTTCGCCGATGATCCGGATATGATGACCAGCGAAGACGATGGCATGCTGGCCTCTGTCCAGGTACTTGAGTACGCCAAAAAACTGGCGGCAGAGCACCGGGAGTGCTCCAAGGCCGAGCGCAACATTATTCTCGCCGCCCTGCTGGATAGCGAAGTGGCAGGCGAGTCGCTGACCGAAGATGAATTTTGCTGGTTCTTTATCCTGCTGCTGGTCGGCGGCAATGAAAGTACCCGTACTGTAATGGCCCAGGGCATGCGCCTGTTGATGGAAAACCCCGATCAATTGCAATACCTGATCGATAACCCCGATAAAATCGAAGGTGCAGTAGAAGAAATCCTGCGCTACAACACCGCCTTCTGCACCATGCGCCGTACCGCCATGGAAGACGTTGAAGTCGGCGGCCAGGTGATTATGAAGGGTGACAAGGTGGTACTGCACTATCACGCCGTCGGCCTGGACGAAAAAGTGTTTGGCGATGATGCTCTC
>PVMK01120195.1_pt1 | contig 29465 bp, 32 predicted proteins | sample 1853481 | NCBI WGS metagenome assembly PVMK01 (sample SAMN08533507, study PRJNA380276) | Marine sediment metagenome, whole genome shotgun sequencing project.
TCCTGGAGGGCTTCCTGATAGGCCTCGATTGCGAGATCGAGGCGGTCCATGGATGCCAGGCGACTGCCCTGGTCGTTACCCGCCTGCGCCGCGATGTCCCAGCGCCCGCTCGCGCGCGCCTGGGTTATGGCAACTCCAAGAAGGTTGCCCGCCTCGTCGGCCCGGCCGGCCAGCAGATAGCCGTTGCCGAGACTCGCGCTGGTGACGGCGACCAGCTCCGGATCGGCAACCTCCTTGGCTCGCCCATGGGCGTCCTCGAGGGCGAAGACCCCGTCCGAGTGTCGGCCGAGGGCCAGATAGGCGTTGCCCTTCCCGAGCAGGGCCCGAATCTGCCCCTTGGTATCGCCGCTCTCGGCGTAGGCGGCCGCGGCCTCGTCCCACCCCTGGACCGCATCCTCGAAATGGCCCAGGGAGAAGGCCTTAGCGGCCTGCCGGGCGTCGGGCTCCGCCGATGCCGCGGCCGCGCTCTGGGCCCAAAGCCCGAGGGCGAGTATCACGCAGCTTGCTAGAAGCCAGCGGATCCCGCGGGGATCCGGCAGTGCAGAGGAAGATTGGTGGTGGTTCATGGCAGCGTCCCAGTGCCCCTTCGAAGGGGTCTTTATGCGGGGCCGAGCGCCGTCAATTGAATCGCCGGCACAACCGCCATTGAATCACCGAACACTCCCGAGGTCAAAGGGCCGGCCATGGCCGGCCATGAAGAAATGACTTCTGAATCAAGCTGTTGGAGGCGGCTGAGAATCAAGGGGTCTGCCCCCTCGAATTTGGTGAGCGAGTTCATCTTGGCAACGGTCCACAAACCGCCTTTATACTCAGATGCTTGAGCCCCCGAGAGGACAATTCCATGACTTCCCCCGTCGACCCCAACCAGGTGCTGATGACTGGTGAGAACTCCTTCATCCGCCTGAGTCCCGATCAGGGCAAGACCATGACCGATCGGTTGAGCCACTGGCGTGTGCTCTGGTGCCCCGCGGGCGCGGGCCACGCGCTGTTCATGAAGAGCGGACTGACCGACGGCGAGGTGCGACTCTACAGCGACAATGTCGCGGTCGCACGTTGGCTGCAGCGGACCATCGAGACCCTTTTGTTCCCCGAGTTCGCCGAAACGAGCATTCCGGTTATCGCCGCCGCATTCGAGCGCTTCGGCGATCCGCGCTCCAGCGCCGTGGAGCTGATCGAGTCCGACGACGATCTGGTTCGAATGACCTGGTACGACTGCATCGAGCCCTTCGTGCTGAACATGCCGCCCGGTACCGATGGGCGGCCCATCGGCGTGTTCAGCACGTTTTTCCCGGCGCGCTCGGCGCAGGTGTCCTTCAACGGGCGTTTCGCCGAGGGATTGCCCTGGGAGGAGCAGCGCGGAGACCGGCCGTCGACGAGTGCCGTGCTGGCGTGGTCGGAGACATGGGTCGAGCCGCGCGGCTGATCCTGCTCGCGGGCCTGGTGTTCCTGTCCGTCGGGGCTACGGCGAGCAATTGAGGAATGTCCCCGCTTGCGGGAATTAGGCGAGCCCGCGTTCCTCGTTGCGGGCTTGCTCCACTGCTTCGTTATAGGCGCTTATTACGGAGTTCTCGAAAATGATACCCAGCAGTTTCATGTGGTGCCGGTTGTCTACGACCGGCACGGTGATGCCGATGAAATCACTCAAGGCCTCCATGGCTTCGTGCAAGCTGGTTTCGGATTCGAGAACGATGTCCGGCATCGTTGCCAGGTCGCCGGCGAGAGTGTTTGACCAATTCGTCGGGCAGACGGTTCTGTCACACACCAAGGGAGCGTACAAATGACCCCGGTGAGGCGCCGGGAGTCCACGGACAGGCCGGGCGATAGGGGTCAATTCTTCGTCAAAGGTGCCGGCCGTCGCTTTTTCGGTGTCAGGCTTCATCCAGGTCGCGCCGGAACGCCGACCAATCGATGGGAAGCAGCGCCCTGACCGATGTGCTCATTGTCACGGTGATGCGATCGCCGTAACGGCCGAGCCGGCGCAAGGACCGTAACAGGTGCTGGCGCTCGCTCGCGGCCAAAGATTCGATATGCAGGCTGAGTGTCGTCGCCGAGCATTCGAGCAGCTTCTCGATACGCTGTGTTGCACGGGTGAAAAAGCGTTTATCCACCGCGCCGCGTATCGTGATGATGAGCTGTGTGCCCGTTTTGCCCAGGCGCAATGATACCTCGAGGGTTCGGCGGCGCAGGCCGGCGGCGCATTGGCGCCGGATAAAGGCCAGGGTTGCCTGCGCCTTACTCCGCTCATTGCTCGTGACTGCGCACAGGTGGCGCATTGCAAAGTGTTGCAGCGAGAGAGCGCATACCCAGTCGTTGACGACCAGGGCCCAGGTTCCCGGCGGGCTTCGCAGCAAGCTCCGCGAGAAGTGAAACCAGCGCTTCGGCCCGTGCGGGAGAAGGCCGTGCAGGACGAATCTCGCCAGCATCCCAAGGCGCTCCGAGAGCGAATCCCCACTGATGTATATCGGTCGGCGCAGATAGCGGGTCTTGGCAAGGATCCGCTCGCAGATGCTCGCGTCGCAGGTCAACCGTTGCCAGAGTTCCTTATAGCCCGTCACCATGGCGTCGTACGACATTTGCTGCGGAACGAAGTTTGTGCCGACGCGCGTATTGTCGCCTTCTGGCGCGTTGGGCAGCAGGCGCCGTTCGGTTTGCAAGCGCTCGTAGAGCGGCGTGCGCGGTAGCGCGGTCAACAAGCCGACCATCGCGATCTGGATCCCCGATGCCATGATGAAGCGGTACTGACGCTCGAAGGTATCGGTCGTATCGTTGTCGAAGCCGACGATGAACCCGGCCAGCAGATCGATGCCATGGCTGTAGATCGTCCGCACTGCGGTCAACATGTCGCCGCGGAGATTCTGCGACTTGCCTGCCTCCTTCAGACTCGCCGCGTCGGGGGATTCGATACCGATGAACAGCCATGTGAAGTTGGCGTCACGCAGCAGCGCCAGCAATTCCCGATCCTCGGCGACGTTGATCGATACTTCGGTACCGAACTGGAACGCATACCCGTGCCGGTGCTGGTAGTCCATGAGAAATGCCAGCAGCGCTTTGGCCCTGGGCTTGTGGCCGATGAGATTGTCATCGACGAAGAACACGCGGTGTTTTTTACGCCCAGCGCGCGCAGCCGCGAGCTCCACACCGATTTGCTCGGGCGTCTTGGTGCGTGGCCGGCGGCCGAACATCACGATGATGTCGCAAAATTCACACCGGTACGGGCAACCGCGGGAGAATTGCAGGCTCGCGCTCACATAACGCTCGAGCTTCAGCAATTCGAAGCGCGGTGTGGGCGAGTCGCTGAGCTCCACCACGCCCGTCTCCCGGTAGAGAGGCTGGGGCGCGCCACTCATGTAGTCGCGACAAAAGGCGGGCCAGATGTGTTCGGCTTCACCCGCGACCACCGTGTCTGCCAGACCCTCATAGCGCTCCGGGCAGAGCGAGGTGAAACTTCCCCCGGCAACGACGAATGCGCCCTGCCTGCGGTAGAAGCTCAGAAGCTCCACCTGCCGGGCATGCTGAACGCCCATGCCACATACACCGACGATGTCGGCCCGCTGCCCGACGGGCAGGGCTTCGATATTCTCGTCGACGATGGTTACTTCCCAGTCCGGCGGGCACAGGGCAGCCAGGGTGGCGAGGCCGAGGGGTGGATTTACCGCGCGCTTGCCGACCAGCACCTTATCGATGGCCCAGCGAAAGCTCCAGAAGCTCTCCGGAAAGCGGGGATTGATGAGAAGCAGCCGCACCGGTCGCTGCCCGTCGGGCCCGTGCGCACCCCTCATCGGTACCGTGTCGTCGATGGCCATGGCGAAGCCGCTAGGATTACCGTTTTTGGCGCCCGGAAAGTTCGCCTGGGTGAACATTGCCAGCGATTCACATCGAGGCGACAAGACGGCGGTGTAATTTTGCCCCGGGAGCAGACAAAGCCTGAGCGAGATCAAGGAAATGCTCTTTGGCAACGGCTAATCTCGCTGTCCGGCGCCAGGCACCTGACTGATTTGCCATGCTCCGGCTGCTATGGAGAGTCAAAAAGTGAAAGGGGGAATCGAGCTCGTATGCCCGGCGGGCTCGCTGCCCGCGTTGCGGGCCGCCATCGACAACGGCGCCGATGCCGTCTACATGGGCTTTTGCGATGGCACCAATGCCCGCAACTTCCCGGGCCTCAACTTCGACGAGGCGCAAGCGCGTGACGGCATCGATTACGCTCACGCTCACGGTGGCCGGGTATTTCTGGCACTCAACGTCTATCCCCAACCGAGCGGATGGAAACAGGCGACGTGCGCCGTCGACCGGGCGGTCGGTCTAGGCGTGGACGCACTGATTGTCGCCGATCCCGGGCTGCTGCGTTATGCCGCACGCAGCCATCCTCGGCAGCGCCTGCATTTATCCGTACAGGGCTCCGCCACCAACCACCAATCGATCGCGTTTTACCACGAGCACTTTGGTATCCGCCGCGTGGTCCTGCCGCGTGTTCTGTCGTTGCAGCAGGTGCGCCGGGTGGTGGAGACGTCGACCGTGGAGGTGGAGGTGTTCGGTTATGGCAGCTTGTGTGTGATGGTGGAGGGGCGCTGCATCTTGTCCTCCTACGTCACCGGCAAGTCGCCGAACACCTGCGGCGTGTGCTCCCCGGCCGCCGCGGTGCGCTGGGAGGAGACCGATTCGGGCCGCCAGTCTCGCCTCAACGGGGTGCTCATCGACTGCTACGCCCCCGGTGAGCCGGCCGGCTATCCCACCCTTTGCAAAGGTCGTTACCGGGTGGGCGAGCATGTCTTTCATGCCATCGAGGAACCCACCAGCCTGAACGTCCTGCCAGTGCTGCCCGCTCTCTTGAGTAGCGGGGTGGTGGCCATCAAGGTGGAGGGTCGCCAGCGCAGCCCCGCCTACGTGGCTCAAGTAACGCGGGTGCTACGCGCTGCACTGGACGCCTGCCAGGCCGACCGGGAGCGTTTTGTGCCCGACCAGGAGTGGTTGGCGGCACTGGATCGGGTCTCGGAGGGTCGTTGCCACACGTTGGGTGCGCTGCACCGGCCCTGGCAATGACCGCGCTTTGGCGATGATGAAGCTCGCTCTGGGGCCCATCCCGTATTTCTGGCCTCACGACAGGGTGGTCGCCTTCTACGAGCGCGCCGCTGAATGGCCTGTCGATATCGTCTACGTCGGCGAGACCGTGTGCCCGAAGCGCCGGGATATCACCTTCGAGGACTGGCTCACCCTGGCCGAGGGGTTGACGGCGGCCGGCAAGGAGGTGGTGTTGTCCACGCTCGCGCTGCTCGAGGCGGGGTCCGAACTCGGCGCTCTGGAACGCATCTGCGGCAACGGGCGCTTTTGCGTCGAAGCCAACGACATGTCGGCGGTGCAGATGCTCAGCGGGCGTGGCCCCTTCGTTGCCGGTCCCCATATCAATGTCTACAACGGGGAAACCCTGGCGCTTCTGGCAGAATGCGGGGCACGACGCTGGGTGCTGCCGGTCGAGCTCTCCGGCGCGACACTCGCCGATCTGCAGGCGCAAAGGCCCGCCGGCATGGAGACCGAGGTGCTCGCTTTCGGACGACTGCCGCTGGCCTTGTCGGCGCGTTGCTTCACCGCCCGCGCCCACAATTTGCCTAAGGACCAATGCGATTTCTGTTGCGCCGATTACCCCGGGGGCCTACCCATGAAGACTCAGGAAGGTGAAATCTTTTCACCATGAACGGTGTTCAGCTTCTTTCGGCGGCACCGTGCAATCTTCTGGGTGCGGTAAGTACCCTCGAGAGCCTGGACGTAGACGTGATGCGGATCGTCCCGCAGCCAGATGGCACCGAGGAAGCCGTATCGGCATTTCGTGCCGTGATGGGCGGCTCCCTGGAGGTCGCCGCCGCGGAAGAGATGCTGGCGCCCTTCGCTCCCACCGGCTGGTGCAACGGATACTGGCACGGCGAGGAGGGCATGGCGTGGAGGGCCTGGTAAGAGCCGGACTACGCGAAGACTTCCCTCAGTCCCGGGTGCTCGCCAACGCTGCCAGCCGGGCAACGAGTCCTCTTGCCACAGCACTGAGTGAACGATCCAAGCCGCTTCGCCGCAGCGCGCCGAGCAGCATGGTGGCCGCACGCGGTCCAGCGACGGCACTCAGGTGGGCCTGCCAATCGAACTCCAGGGCATCCAACTGATTCTTGACGAAGAGTCCCGTCTCGGTTTCGCCTTCCAGGCTGAGGCGCCGGGCGAAGAACAGCGTGTCGGGATCTTCGCCGCGTGTCGCGAGCAGCAGGAAATCCGTGAGCTCTCCCCTGGATACTGACGTCCGCCGGCGTCCCCGCCGGTTGTGGGCGCAGCCGCCCCGCGCGCACGCGGAAACGCCACACGTTACCGGTATCATTGATGGTCAGACACAGGCAACGGCCCTCGATGGGCGCGAGATTGCGGGAAAGCGCCTGGCCTCGCAGCAGGTGATTGGCGAGCAGGCTGATCAATTCCGCGTGCACGCCATCGGGCACCGCGCGCAGGAACTGTCGCAGCACGGTCAGAGGCAGGGGCGTCACGGGGTGCGGGCGGTGTGCTGATGGTTTCACTCAGGATCCAGAGGGCACGACGCGGAGTCGACAAGCTATCCGAGAAGCAAGCCGCCAAAGATGACCTCGATCAACAAACCCGAAGCTGGAGCCGCTGGGACTGCGTCTCTAAGCGGTTCGTAATCCCGCCCCCGAGACGGTGAAATTGTAGAGGACCACGTGCTCAGCCTCCCGTCCTGTCCCGAACAGCGGGTTTTTTGATCTGGATCAATCGTCAAAATTCGAGAGTGGTAAAGCTTCTGCCTGTGGCGCGAGGTCACCAGAGGAAAATCAAGAATGAAGTCACTCAGCAAGTTATCGGACGATGATCTTTCAGGGATGGCCGACGCGGGAGGCCGAATCCTCGAATGCTATCGCCTGCTCGCCAAGGGTGGCGGGAACATCGTCGGCGAGGTGCTCAGAGGGACAGGGTACGTTCTACGAGTTCGATCACTACCCCGCCGGCGACGTCCACGATCCGGAAACCCATTGCCAGCACTACTATCATTCGCACCGCAGCGGCGAGCATGGACACTTCCACGTCTTCTTGCGGGAACAGGGCATGCCGGAAGGACTGCGCCCCATCGAGCAGTCCCACGCGCCCTTCATGGACGAACGGGATGACACTCTATGCCACCTGATCGCCATTTCCATGAACCCCTGCCGGTTTTCCCATCGCGCTGTTCACCACCAATCGCTGGGTGACGGCTGACAACTGGTATGTCGCCGAGGACGTGATCAAGATGTTGGATCACTTTTGCATGGACTTGGCGTATCCGTCACTACCGGTGAATATCTGGATCAACGCCATGCTCGAGTTGTTCCGTCCGCAGGTCGAGGACCTCATCCGAGCCAGGGACAAGACGGTTGCCGCGTGGGCCGCGGCACGCCCGGAGCGGGATGTTTTCGAAGACCGAGAGCTGGATGTCACCTCCAGCCGCAGAATCTCGGTGGAGAAAACCATCGAGCGGGTCCGCAGAGCCTCGCAGGCGAAGCATTGAGAGTGCCGAAGTGTCAAGTTGTTCACCGAGGAGGTCATGCCGCGCTTTACCGATCCTTCCGCGCAGGCTGCGCATGAGATAGGTGGCGGATTAGTTCACCGAGATCAAGGAAATGGTGTTCGGCGACGGTAGGATGAGAACGCATGGCATCTACACTCAGTGCGTCGGTGGATGAGTACCAGAGGGAAGGCTTTCTGCTTCGCCCGGGTTTTTTTGCCCACGAAGTGGCTCTCCTGAAAAAGCTGGTCGACTCTGAAAGGGGAACGACTGCAGACCCTGGAGGACCTGACCATCGACTCCGCGGGCCGCGAGGCTTCTTGTCTGGGTTATCTCGGCCACGGAGAAGATCTCATCACTTCCTTCGCGACCACCGAACGGCTCGTGAAGCTCGTGAGTGCGCTACTGGGTGACGACGTGTATCTTCTCAAGGGTAAACTGAACGTCAAGTGGGGCGCCGGTGCACCGGAACGCCGTGGCGGCTGGGATCCCCACCAGGATCGTGCTGCCTGGGCGAGGGAAGGTTTGCCGGGGAAGGACACGCTCTCGGTGGCGATCGCCATCGACCGCTCGGATACCGATAACGGGACGATCCAGGTGCTTCCCGGCTCCCATGCAGGCGGGCTCGTCGAGCACGGGCAGATCCATCGGGGATACGGGATACCGGACCGGGTCTATCGGCAGCTCTGCGATCGGCATGACCGTGTGCCGGTGATCATGGATGCGGGTGACGTGCTGCTATTCTCGGGCGATCTGGTTCACTGGTCGGAGCCGAATTTCGACGACAGGCGCCGGGCAGTGCTCTTCTTGACGTTCAATGCCCTCAGCAACAGTCCGGAGAAGGGCGTTGGTCCGTCACGATACTTTTGCACCGAGGCCTTGCAACCTCGAGACGACGGAATATTGGCCGGAATCGTGCAGCAGTGCGACAACGGACAATACAGGCCGGAATTCGACTGGGACACCATCCGCCGCGAACGGGAGATCGACATCGCCGAGGGTATCGATTCGGGCTGGACCGGCGTGACCCCTACACTCGTCAGCTAGACGTTAGTACAGCTCTACGGAACGACGCGAACGACACCCTTCATGTCGTAGTCCGTCTCGTGGGGCTCGCACACATAGGGGTAGACGCCCGGCGTGTCGAAGGTGCGCTCATGGGTCTCACCGGGCCAGAAGTACTCGGGCTCCTTCTCGTCCAGCTCTTTGAACCAGACGCTGTGGTACTGGCGCTTTTCCGTGTTTACCCAACGCACCGTGGTACCGATCTTGACGGTGATTTCCGGTGGATTGAATTTGTACTTGTGTATATCCACCGTCACGGTCTCTGCCGCCAGGAGGGGGATCCCGGACGCGAGTAAGCCACATGTCAGCAATGCGGCGGCAATTGATGTGGTCATTCTCATTTCAAAATCATAACGCCAGAAGCCCCAAAAGAAAACGGGCATGAGAGACTCATGCCCGTTTCCAGGTATCAGCCGGATTGGCTCAGGTCACGTGGTGCATCCGGTTGTAGACATTGAACTTGCCCGTTGGGGTTTCCAGCCCCTTGATGCGCGCCTTCTCCTCGAGGGTCTCGGCATCGTAAATCACGATCTCACCCTTGGCGCGGTCGCCCTGGCCGCGAGCCCACACGGATATCCATACTTCGGTGCCGTCCTTGTTGAACTCTTGATGCACCGCCACCGCCTTGGGATACGTGGTTACGCGAATTTTCTTCACGATCTCGCCGGTCTTCTTGTCCAGCACCACCACCGTCTGCTGCACAGCGGGCTCAGGGTGCTTGGTCTGATCGGCCCACACGTATTTGGAATTCGGGTGAGTGCGTATGAACAACCCGGGCCCATCCGTCTCCACCTTGTAGCAGATCTTCCACGCCTGCTCCGGGCGGGTCTTCGGGTCGTTGCCCCACACGGTGATCATGCCTTCGCCCAGGTGCGTGGTCCCGGCTACCGGCCCGCATTTCGGATCGATCCAGTTGGCTCCGGCTCCCGGGTGCGGCTTCTTGCCGGTCTCGATGGAAGCGACAAACTTACGCTCCACCGAGTCCATTATCTCGATACGGTCAGAGGCGTTGGCGGCGATCTGGAAGTAGCGCTGGGTGGGATCAAAAAAGCCGTCATGCAGGTACTTGTGGCTGTTGATGATTTCGATGCGCAAGTTGTCCAGGTCGCTGTAGTCCACCTGCCAGAGCTGGCCCAGCTCCTTTGCGGCCACGATCCACGTGGGCGCGTTGGGCGTGTTGTAGACGGCCGCTACGCGCGACTCGTTCACATACTCACCGTCCACATTCACTCCACGGGTGGATACGACTTTCAACGGCTCCATGGTCTCGGCGTCCAGAATGACGAAGTGCGGCGGCCAGTAACTCCCGCCGATGACGTACTTGTCCTTCCACTCACCGTATTGCGATACGGCGACGTCGCGTGCATCGAAGGCGATCTGAGTTTCGGCCACTACTTTTGGCGGATCCATCCACAAGTCGATCTTGGTCATCCGGCCATCCCGGCCCATGGTGTACCAGAACCGGCCGTCCGAGGATTCCTTCAGTACGTGCACGGCGTAGCCCGTGTCGACCTTCGCTACGACCTCTTTGGTGTCGCCGTCGATCACGCCGAGCTTGCCCGCGTCGCGCAGTATCACCAGGAAGAAGTTCTGCCAGTTGCGGCTGTGCATGGGCTTCTTCGGGTATTCGCTGGGCGGCACGAAGACCTTCCAGGTTTTCTTCATTTCGGCCAGGCTGAACTCCGGCGGGATGGGCGGCTCCATCTGTATGTAGGTGGCGAGCATCTTGATCTCTGCCTTGGTGAAGATGTCGTCGAAATTGTTCATGCCGCCTTCGGTGCCGAAGGTGAGTATCCGCTCGAGCTTCTTCTGACCCTTTCTTGCGGGTATTCTTCGGCTCGAGGTTCTTGCCGGTGGCGCCCTTGCGAAGCACGCCATGGCAGCCTGCGCAGCGCTGGAAGTACAATTGCTTGGCGTGCTCGAACTGCTCCTCTGACAGAGTCGGCTCGGCAGCGCCTGCCAGCGTTGCCATTCCTCCCAGGCCGAGCCCAAGTATCAGGCTCGCGGCGGAGAGACCTATTGCTGCTCGTTTCATGGCTTGCTTTCCTCCTGATTCACTCAATATGGCCACGATCAATCGTTTGTCGGAACCCAGCCCTCGGGGGAGGCCGATCAATAATGGATACTGCAGAAGTTTCACCCGGTTGGTCTTTGACCCAGGTCAAGTCGTAGGCGGTCGGCCTAGTCGTCCTCTTCCTCGTAGCCTTCCGGCAGCTTGTGGGCGACGCCCTTGTGGCAGTCGATGCAGGTTTTACCCTGCTTCACTGCCTTTGGATGCTTCTGGCGCGGGCCGGCTTTTCTGCTTCTTGAAGTCCATGGCCTCGAAGGAATGACAGTTGCGGCACTCGTGGGAGTCGTTCGCTTTCATCGCCGCCCACACGTTCTCTGCCAGTTCGAGCCGTTTGGCCTCGAACTTCTCTTTCGTGTTGATCGAACCGAGGGCCTTGTGGAGCAGCTCGTTGGAAGCTTTGATCTTGCGGATGAGTTTCGGCGTCCATTCCTTGGGCACGTGGCAGTCGGAGCAGATGACCCGTACACCGGTGCGGTTCTTGTAGTGAATGGTCGTCTTGTACTCCTGGTAGACGTTCTGTTCCATCTCGTGGCAGGAGATGCAGAACTTCAGGGTGTTGGTGTACTCCATGAAGGTATTGAAGCCACCCCAGAAAATGATGCCGGCCACGCCGCCCATGACGAAGATGGCACCCCAGGTGTACTTGCTGCTGGGACGCCAGAACCACCGCCAGAAGCGTTTGATTAGACTGATCACATCGGCCCCCGTATTTCAGACTGAACGCATCCCGCCGCCGTCTCGAAACCGTCCGTCACGATCCGTGCCGAAGTTTTCCTGACAGCGAAAGGGGTTTGCCCGGCCAGCCCCGAGATTGGTGCAGCGGGCTCTCGAGAAGTGACTGGCCCGACGACACCCTGCCGATCGTGCGGCAGGGTGTCGTGCGTGGTGGACCTCTCAACTAGGGTTTCTTCGGCAACGTCGTGATATGCGCCATGATATCCATGACCACCTGCCGATCCAGCACACGCAGCGCCGGCATCTGCTCGTCAGGGTTGGCCGTTCATGATCTTGTGCATCACTTCCCACGGGTTACCCCATCTGTTTGGCCAGCGACTTCTTCATGTCGTCGGGCTCGGTGCCCTCTCTGCCGTGGCATTTGGCGCACATGGTATTGAAATAGGCTGCACCCCTTGGTCTTGTTGCCGCCCTTGGGCATCTTGCTGCTGGAATCGATGAACTTGTCTACGTCGATTTGGCCCTTGGTCACGAAATTGGCGACATCCTGCAGGTCCGTGGCCGATAGCTTGTTACCGTAGCCGTGCTTGTCGTCCTTCAGCAACGCGACAACCTTCGCCGGGTCGCCGCCGGCCAAGCCGTCGATGCCGGTAATGCCCGTGAAGTGCTTGCCCTTGGCATAGGCGCCATTCTTACCCTTGTAGTCCCAGCCATGGCATTCCTTGCAGCGCCAGGTGGCGCCCGGCTTGGAGGCGTACTTGCTGTCGGCTGGATACAGGGGGTGCTTCTCGCCGGGGGCCTTCTCACCGATCTCTTTATACCACTTGTCGTAGAGGAGGCCGCCGCGCATGAGGGAGGACTCGATTTCCTCCGCAAGGCTGACACTGGGCCAGGCGAACAGGCTGACGAGGAATACAATGCCTGCGCCGAGGAAGAGATGCTGCACGTTTGTTGTTCATATGTGCCTCCCGATACTGGTCTTAAGTGGGGTCTACGTCAGTGCCCTTATAGCACGACACTCGGACTTTCGAGGATTGACCCATGTCAATACCGCTATGCTGCTGTGCAGTCATCATTCCTGACGCCTGAGCCGCCCCCGGCATGCGATCGCTGTTTTCCCAGTTTTCAGCAGCACTCGCCGGCTTTTTGCTCGCACGCGGGCTGTCTCAGCAGCATCACTCGGCTGAATTCCGCATCTCTCTGCCCACGAGAAACGTTGCAACGGGCACTCCATGTTTGCCGCAATGGTGCTCGCGGGCGCATTGCCGATACGTCTGATCGAGAAACACGTACTCCTCGCAGACCGGGCAAATTTCGAATGGTGAATCGATAAGCTTGGACATTTATCTGCTCCCTGCGGGTTGATCATTACTCCATCTCTACGTTTATCTGAACCACTGAACGCCCCGAATGCAATGATGCAGATCAATCGAATCCTCGATTCTCCTGCGCCGTTACAGGAGCCTCGACCGCGCCCGTCTTGACCCCGGTCAGTGTGTTGAGGGCGGCCCGGAAGCAACCTATGGCGTAAGCGCGATTCTCGCCAACTCCAAGCCACCATATCTTATCGACGTGCGTTACCACCCGGCAGATACACGCCCCCGGCCAGCCCGGAGATCGCGCTTTCGAGCCGGTCTGGCCGTCGCGCTGTTCTGCATCCTGGGAGTGACACAGGCGAGCCCGTCAGACTGGGCCGAAAAGGAGGCGACCCGCGACACCATGCAGGTCATCTTCGAGAGCTTGCGTTTTCTGTTGCGGCTCGACGCATCCGGCGAGGATCTGGATGACCCGCGCAACCGGGTGGAAGTTCTCGCGGCGCTTCGAGAGCTTGATGATCAGTCTGCGATACTGGCGTCCCATGGTTTCTACGAGGATTCTGGTGGAGTATTCCTCGCCAGCGTACTCGAGCGCTATTCCGTGTTATTGCTTCGAAGTTACGAGCAGGGCGAGCCTGAGCGGGTGCAGCAGTTTCTTTACGGGATGACCGATATATGCGTCGCGTGCCACACGCGGCTGCCGAGTCCTCACGATTCGCCGGTGGCGAAGCGATTCATCGACTCTCGGGCGCTATCGACCTTGCCAGCGAGGAAAAGGGCGCGGATTCAGGTGGCGACGCGGCGATTCGAGGATGCTCTCAGCACTTTGGAGGAATTGATCGAATCACCGAAAGTCGCTGATGCCGTCACCCTCGAGGATGTGCTCACGACCTATCTGATCGTCAATATCCGTGTGAAGGGCGACATGGAGCGACCGATTCCGATGCTCGAGTCCGTCGCGGAACGCAGTGCTCCGGGATCGAAATGGCACCGGGATGTGGGCGTCTGGTTGGCCAGCCTGGAGTACTTTGGGAACACGCCATTCATCAGTGATCCACTGTCCTCGGCGAGGAACATCATCGATGGGGCGACTTCGGCGGAATTTCCGAGTCAAAGAAGCGCTCTGGTGGAGTACATCGCGGCATCCAGCTTGCTGCATCGTTACCTCGTGTCGAGACTGTCGGATGCCATGGATGTCTCCGAGGCCCATTACCTGCTCGGATTGGCGGAATATCGCATCCATCGAGACGACTGGTTGCCCCAGGCTGAGCTCTATCTGGAAATCGCCATCGTGCTGGCGCCCGACGCTTCTTGGGCAAATCCCGCTTACGCGTTGCTGGTCGAGAAAATTCACCGAACATACCTGCAGTTCCCCGGCGGTCGAATGCCGCCGGAAGTCGAAGAGCGGCTCAGAGAGTTGCAGCGGGCGATCGACGGAACTCGACCGTCGAGCGCCAGTTTCCATCTCACACCCGCGGAACGGTTCGACTGAGGCCGATGGAACACACCACCAAGATTGGAGAATCCGATGACTATCCACTATGAAGGCGATATGCCCGACAAGGCGCTGGAACTGTACCGGGAGAAGCAGGAGCAGCTCGCCTGATCAGGCGGCGCAGGGGCTTCGGGAGCAGGGGTATGAAAGAAAGCAATGCGCCGACGCGGATTGTGATCATGGGCGCCGCGGGCCGCGACTTCCATAACTTCAACAGTGTTTATCGCGATGATCCGCGCTTCGAGGTCGTTGCCTTCAGCGCGGCCCAGATCCCCGGAATCAGCGGCCGGCGATACCCGGCCGAGCTTGCGGGCGCCAGCTATCCTGGCGGTATCCCTATCGTCGATGAGGCCGATTTGATGGATGTCTGCCGGCGTGAATCCGTCGATCAGGTCGTGTTCGCCTATAGCGACGTCGCCCACGCGGAGGTGATGCATGCCGCATCGCGTGGCATGAGTACCGGGGCCGATTTCGTCCTGCTGGGTCCGAAACGGACGATGTTGTCGGCCCAGCGACCGGTGATCGCGGTGTGTGCCGCGCGCACCGGATGCGGGAAGTCGCAAACGGTTCGCTACATCGCCGACTGGCTTTCCCAATGGGGTCTGCGCGCCGCCATCATTCGCCATCCCATGCCCTACGGCGATCTGCTCGCCGAACGTGTGCAGCGCTTTGCAAGCCGCGACGATCTCGATGCTGCCCGTTGCAGCAACGAGGAACGCGAGGAGTATGAGCCGCACATCGCGGCCGGGCACGTGGTTTTCGCCGGCGTGGATTACGCCGAGATCCTCGCCGCCGCTGAGCGGGAAGCCGACATCATTCTGTGGGACGGCGGTAACAACGATTTCTCTTTCGTGAAGCCCGATCTCTCCATCGCCGTCGTCGATGCCCTGCGCCCGGGGCAGGTCAGCACCCACCATCCAGGGGAGATCGTGGTGCGCATGGCGGATGTTGTCGTGGTGAACAAGGTCGACGCCGCGTCCAGCCTGGACGTGCAGGCGCTCGTGGAAGCGGTGCAGTCGCTCAATCCGAACGCCACCCTGATACGAGCCGCTTCGCCGGTGACGCTTGATGATGAAGATGCCGTGCGCGGCAAGCGCGTTCTGGTGATCGAGGACGGTCCGACCATCACCCACGGCGGCATGCCTTACGGTGCGGGGTATGTTGCAGCGGTAAAGGCTCATGTTCAGGTGATCGTGGACCCCCGGGATAGCGCGCCGCCGGAGATCCAGACTGTATACGACCGCTACCCGCACATCGGTAGCGTCCTGCCGGCTGTCGGATACGATGATGCGCAGCTCGCGGCGCTCGCGCAGACGATCAACGCCGCTGACGCCGATGTCGTGGTGTCCGCCACGCCCTGCGACCTGGAGGCGCTCGTTACACTGACGAAGCCGGTGGTGCGCGCGCGGTATTGCTACGCTGAGACGGCACGGCCCGGCCTCGCCGGCGTCATCGAGGAATTCATTACCCGATCCCAGGCGCAACCGGTCGTGCCGAGCTGAGCGGAGCCTGATGTTACTGGTCGTGGCATTGGGTGGTAACGCGTTGCTCCGGCGAGGGCAGTCGCCCGATGCCGAAACCCAACGCGCGAACGTGGCCACCGCAGTCGCGTCGATCGCGGAGCTGGCGCGTGACAACGACCTGGTGATCACCCATGGCAACGGTCCGCAGGTGGGGCTGCTGGCCCTGCAGTCGGAATCCCTGGGAAGCGTGCCCGGGTATCCGCTCGACATCCTCGATGCCGAGAGCGAGGGTATGCTCGGTTACTTGTTGGAGCAGGAGATCGCCAATCTACTACCGGAGCGGGAGGTGGTAACGCTTCTCACCCGGGTCGAGGTTGCTGCCGACGATCCTGCCTTCGGCGCACCCGACAAGCCCATCGGCTCGGCCTACGGCAGCGCGTGGGCGCACCGGTTGGCCGAGCAGCGAGGCTGGCGAATGCGTGATGATGGCGCGGGCTTCCGCCGCCTGGTCGCCTCGCCGATACCACGACGCATCTTCGGGCTCGCCGCTATCCGAATGCTCGTGACAGCAGGGCACATTGTCGTGTGTGCAGGCGGTGGAGGCATTCCGGTGAGCCGCGATGCCGACGGTGGCATGCGCGGCGTGGAAGCGGTAATCGACAAGGATCGCGCCTCGGCATTGCTCGCCCGTGAACTCGGTGCGGACCGCCTGCTGTTGCTGACCGGCGAGCCAGTCGTGTGGAGCGCCTGGCCGCGCCCGCGGGGATGTGCCATCCGCAATGCCTCCCCCGGGTCATTGGAAGCATTGACCTTCGAGTCCGGCACCATGGGCCCGAAGATCGAAGCGGCTTGTAATTTTGTTACCCACACCGGGAAAATCGCCGCCATCGGTGCCATCGAGGATGCCGTGCGCATCGTCGACGGCGAGGTAGGCACGACCATAGGTCCGAGCGGTGAACTGGTTTTCTACGCCGAAAACGGTTGTCGTACCGAGCGAGACGGTCTCTGAATATTGCTGGAGCGGGTTCTCGAGCTAAGGAAGAATTCTTAATGTTCCGGTAGCGTTTCCGGTGCGTCGTGCAACGCCGCTTCTACCGCCTGGTCCACGTGCTCGAGCCAGACAAATTCGAGCTTTTCCCCGGGCGCTCTGCGGGATGTCTTCCAGATCCTTGCGATTGCGCGCCGGCAACAGCACGGTATGGATGCCCGCCCGCACTGCCGCAAGGCACTTTTCCTTGATACCGCCCACCGGTAACACCAGACCGCGCAGGCTTACCTCGCCGGTCATGGCCAAGCCACTTTTCACCCTGCGGCCCGTCGCAAGGGAGACGAGTGCGATGTACATGGCGACGCCGGCGCTCGGGCCGTCCTTCGGTATGGCGCCTGCCGGCACGTGGATGTGAATATCGCTGGATTCGAACTCCGCAGGATCGGTGCCGAGATCGGCGGCGTGGGCCTTCAACAGGGTCAGGGCGGCTTGCGCGCTCTCGCGCATGACCTCACCGAGCTGGCCGGTGAGGATGAGCTTGCCATTGCCCGGAGAGCGCATTGCCTCGATGAACAGGATCTCGCCGCCCACCGGCGTCCAGGCAAGCCCGGTGGCGACGCCGGGCACGCTGGTGCCCATCTCCGTCTCCCGCTCGAAGGGCGCAGCGCCGAGAATCTTGCTGACATCGTCGGCTGAAATCGTTATCCGGGCGGTCTCACCGGTGGCGATACGCACGGCCATATGACGCAGTAAGGCACCGATCTGCCGTTCGAGATTACGCACGCCCGCCTCGCGGGTGTACTCACCGATGATGCGCGCAAGCGTCCCATCGTCGATGGAAACCTGGCTTTCATCGATGCCATTGTGTTCACGCTGTCGCGGCAGCAGGTAACGACGTGCGATCTCGAGCTTTTCCTCATCGGTATAGCTGGCGATTTCGATCACCTCCATGCGGTCGCGTAGCGCGCTCGGAATGCTGTCGAGCACATTGGCGGTGCCGATGAAGAGCACCCGACTCAAGTCGAAGGGCACACCAAGGTAGTTGTCCCGGAAGGTCGCGTTCTGCTCGGGGTCCAGCACCTCGAGCAGGGCAGAGGCCGGATCGCCGTGGAAACCGGTGCCCAGCTTGTCCATCTCGTCGAGCATGAACACAGGATTGCGGGTTCCGGCCTTGCGGATGGCCTGAATGATATTGCCCGGCAACGCTCCCACATAGGTCCGCCGGTGACCGCGCATCTCGGCCTCGTCGTGCACGCCGCCGAGACTCGCGCGTACGAACTCGAGCCCCATGGCGCGTGCGATACTCCTGCCCAGCGAGGTCTTGCCGACGCCCGGCGGCCCGACCAGGCACAGAATGGGGCTGCGGCCCTCGGGGTTCAGCTTGCGCACGGCAAGAAACTCGAGGATGCGCTTCTTGACCTTCTCGAGCCCGTAGTGGTCCTCGTCGAGAATGCGTTCGGCGCCGGCGATGTCGATCACCTCCTCGTCGACCTGCGACCAGGGCAGCGCCGTCAGCCAGTCGAGATAGTTGCGCACCATCGAGTACTCGGCGGATGCATCCGACATCCGCTCCAGGCGTTTGAGCTCCTTGCGCGCTTCCTTCTCGATCTCCTCGGGCATCGCGGCGCTCTCGATGGCGGTCTCCAGCTCCTCGATCTCGGCGCCGCCGCCGTCTTCTTCGCCCAGCTCCTGGCGGATGGTCTTGAGCTGCTCGCGCAGCATGTACTCGCGCTGCCTGGCGCTCATCTTTTCCTGGGTCTGCTCGTCGAGTTCCCGCGTCAGCCGCAGCACGTCCAGACGACGCCCGAGTACGCCGATGACCTTGTCGAGGCGCTCGTGCAGGTCGATGGTCTCGAGCAGGGCCTGCTTTTCGGCCGTGTCGATGTCCATGAAGCTCGCGATCATATTAACGAGGGCGCTCGGGTCCGTGGTCTGCTGAATGGCGAGTGCAAACTCCGCCGGCGCGTGGGGCAGAAGGTCGATGACCTCCGTGGCTTTCTTGCGCAGCAGAAGCGCACGCGCTTCCACCTCCTTGCTCACAGACTCCGGCTCGTCGATGTAGTCGATGCGCGCGGCCAGAAACGGAAAACCGTCAACGTAGTCGAGAATACGGAAGCGGCGCTGACCGCTGCAGATGATGTGGTGGATGTTGTCCGCCGCCGTGACATAGCGCAGCACGCTCGCCACGGTGCCGACCGCGTGAAGGTCGCCGGGGCCGGGCATTTCGCTGGACTCGTCTCGCTGCAGGACCAGGCCGATGGGCCGCTCGCTGCGCACGGCCTCTTGAGCGGCGGCGATGGATCGCTCCCGCCCGAGGGTGACGGGCATCACGACGCCGGGGAACAGCACCGTGTTGCGCATGGGCACGAGGATCAGCGCATCCTCCGGTAGCGTGCTCGTCGCATCCTGCAGGCCGCCGGCCGCCTCGCTGGCGGTCTGCTCCGCGTTCTCTGACTGCGGGTCGAGTATTTCGCTTTCTACCATTCATTTCTTTCTCGTCGCGTCACTCAGGTCCTGCGAAGGCAAAGCCGCAAGCAGCCGTGCACGGCATCACGGGTTTTGAGCGCGTAGTTCACGGTCGGGAGATCGATGTGCCGCTCCAGGCGTCCATGGGGGATCTCCAGTCGCCGTATTGCCGCCGATCTGGGTTCAATATGAAGCGCACGAAATCCCAGAATACTGAGCGTCTTGCCGTGCAACCTGACCTCGATGCTCTCCGGAGGAACACCCGGCAGCGCAACCCACACGATGAGTTCCCCAGCGTTCTCGAAGATGTCCACCGGGGCCCGCCATCCAGGCGCCGGGCTGGTCGCGTCCGTTTCGATATCGAAAAATTGCTGCCCCAGGCGCTCGGTGCGCGACAGCACCTGGCAGGCCTCGGCCCACATCCATGCCGTCGATCGCCGCCTCATCATGTTCGCGTCACCTCGATACGCCTGGCTCTGGCCACAGGGGTGCTGCGCGGGACGCTGATGCGCAGCACGCCGCGTTTGTAGCTGGCCGCAGCGCCGTCGTCGGACACCGATACGGGCAGGCGAAGTGCGCGCTCGAATCTACCGTAGGCACGTTCCATGACGTGATATTGGCCATGCTGGTGCTCGCGTTGAAACTTCTTCTCGCCGCGCACCACGAGCACGTCGTCGACGACCTCGATGTCGAAATCGCCGGCTTCCATGCCTGGAACCTCCATGGTTACGACCACATCATCCTCGCCCAGGGCGACCTCGGCCGCCACCACGCCCCAACGGGAACCCTCACGGGCCATGCGATCCTCCGCCGTCTCGATGTCACCACTGGCGTGCGCGGGGTGAAAGCGCGTCAGCGCGTTGCCGGCCCGCTCGACAAACTCCCGCCAGCCTTCGGTAACCGATTCCCAGGCTCTCGAGAGGCCGCCTCTCAAATGTTCCAAGGTGCTCATCGTCGTCTACTCCTCGCAAGTTCGTGCTTGATCTATCAGTTGGCAGGCAAGTCACGGCATACTCCAGCCCATAGACGCCGCCGCCGATGCGCCTCGGCAGGCCATGACCACAATATGGGGATCGATTCCCGGGAATCCATCCCCTGGAGGCAAGGCACAGCGGCCATGCGTGGCGCAATCCCGCGCGCCGGGCCGCCGAGTTACATCATCGAGCGCGCCGGACGCGGGTACATTGATCCTCATCATCCCCGGCGCCGGTAGCCGATGCGAAAATTGCGCCTGGTTATGGGCAGCAATTCTTGGCAGGCAGTGCCTGTCCCGATGGGCGAGGAATATGCGGTTCGGAATCAAAGCAGGCCTGGATTTGCGCATTGCAGGCGCGCCAGCGGGCGATAGCTTCCATGCGAAAGCCGTGGCCAGCGCGGCAGTTCTCGGGCGCGACTTCCCCGGCGTTAAATTCGAGCTGTTGGTGGAGCAAGGCCGCCCGGTCAAGGCAGGCGAAGCTTTGTTGCGCGACCGACACCGCCCGGACATCGTCTTCACCTCGCCAATCAGCGGAACCCTGGGCAGCATCAACCGCGGAGCCCGGCGGGCGCTGGTGTCTGTGACGGTCATCGGTGACGACCGGGATGACGCCGTCGAGTTCCATGTGCCTGACGAGCCGGGCGAGCGTCAGATTCGACGCCTGATGCTGGAATCGGGCCTGTGGACTTCGCTCAGGACGCGACCCTTCGGGCATATCCCCGACCCCGCGGGCGAGCCGCAGGCGCTGCTCGTTACGGCCATCGATAGCGAGCCGTTGGCACCGGATCCGGCCTGGGTGATCGCCGCATACGCTTCCGAGTTTTGCCGCGGAATGGATGCATTGGCGAAACTCACGGAATCTCCGCTGTATCTTTGCCAGGCGGCAAATGCCGATATTCCACTGGGCAACTCAGATCATTGGCGGATCGCCGAGTTCCACGGCCCACACCCGGCAGGGCTTCCAGGTACTCACATTCACGAGCTTTGCCCCATCGGATTCGACGGCGCCCAGGTGTGGCATATGGGATACCAGGACGTGATCGCGCTGGGTTGCCTGATGGCCACCGGCCGACCGCGGCTGCAAAGAGTCGTTTCCCTCGCCGGTCCCGCCATCGACGATCCACGCCTGGTTACGGTCCCGCTGGGTGCAGCCATCGATGAAGTGGCCGTGGGTGAGCTGAAGGATGACAGCGCACGGCTTATCTCGGGTTCCGTGCTGTCCGGGTATATCGCCTTCGGGACCGAGGCCTATCTGGGGCGATACCACAACCAGATTACCGCGTTACCGGAAGCGAAGGAGGAACACGTTCCGTTATGGCGCGCAGCCCTGGTCGACACCGGGCTCGGCGGCCAGCCGGGTCCACTCATTCCCCACCGGCGACTTCGAGCGGGTCGCGCCAGCGGGGATCCTTCCCGTGCCGTTGCTGAGGGCTCTGCTGGTGGGTGACGTCGACCGTGCCCGTGATCTCGGAGCCCTGGAGCTGGTGGAGGAAGATTTGATGCTTCTCTCCTATGTCTGCCCATCCAAGACGGACTATGGATCATTGCTGAGAAAGGTGCTCGAGCAGTTGCACAAGGAGGCAGCATAAACATCCGTGCACGCACCCTTGTGGCGCCCCATGCGCGCGCGCCCATAAGCCTGGCGCGTATTCAGGCGATCCGTCTGATTGCGTTGGTGCCGGTGCTGATTGCCGCGGTCATCAACACCGGCTATCAGTATCTATCGGCGCTGAGCGCGATGGGCGGCCTTGGGAATGGCGATTGGCGGGACCGCGTGGTGCGCAGCCTCGGCCTGGATTATTCGGACCCGACGATGTTCGCGGTGCTCGCCGCCGGGCTGGTCCACGTGCTGCCGGTGCTGGCAATGGCGCTGCTGGTCGGGGGTGTCTGGGAGCAGTTGTTCGCCACCTATCGCCGCCGCCAACGGGAAAGCGGTCTGCTCCTCATCGCGGTGCTCATGACGCTGCTGATGCCGCCCGGGGTCTCGCTGGTACATCTGGCGGTGGGCATGTCCTTCGCCATGGTCTTCGGCAAGTGTATTTTCGGTGGCGAGGGCAAGACATTCGTCAATCCGGCCCTGGTTGGTGCAGTCGTGATGCTGATCAGCTTTCCCCACTGCGCTGACCGGTCATCCTCTGTGGAGCGGAATCGCCGGTTACGGCGGCACCAGAGCGCTCGCCCTGTATCACGGGCTCGGAAATGACGGCCTCGCGTCGGCCGGTATCGATTGGTGGGGTGCATTTTTCGGCAACCTGCAGGGAATGATGGGTACGACCTCGCTGCTCGCCATAGGCTTGGGCGGGGCCATGTTGATAGTGATGCGTATCGCTTCCTGGCGGCTGATTCTCGGTCAATTGCTTGGCCTCATGCTGGTGGTCACCCTGTTCAATCTATTTGGCAGCGAGCAGGGGATCACGACGCTGCCGTGGCATTGGCACCTGGTGCTCGGCAGCTTCGCGTTCGGCGCTGTGTTCCTGGCAACGGATCCGGCCAGCTCTGCGTCGACCAATGCGGGTCGCTGGGTGCAGGGTCTTATGGTCGGCGCGCTGGTGGTGATGATGCGGGTTGTCAATCCGGCGCATCCCGACGGTGTGATCCTCGCCTTTCTCATGGGTTCCATACTGGCGCCGCTCATCGATTACGTCGTGATCTGGTTCAACGTGAAGCAACGCGCGAGACGTTATGGCTGACGATACCATCGGCGAAAATCCCGCCCGGGCGCTTCTGATGCTGCTCGGCGTCGCCGTGGTGTGCGCGCTGCTGGTCTCGGTGTCGGCGGTGAAGCTGCGACCGTACCATGTCGCCAATCTGGAGGCACACCGGTCGGCGCAGCTCGAATCCATTTTTGGTGCATTGTCGGGAACAGGTCGCGAAGTCGCAGCCAAAGATATCGAAAGCCGGGTAGTCGATCTCGCCAGCGGCCGGTACGCCGACAAGATCGACGCCGCCACCTTCGATGCGCGCAAGGCGGCCACCGATCCGGATGCCAGCATAGCCATTCCGTCGGATCGCGACATCGCGGGTATCAAACGACGCGCGAGTCATGCCACGGTGTTTCTGGCTCGTGATGCCGACGGCGGCGTCGAGTTGATCATTCTGCCGGTGCGCGGCAGCGGCTATCAATCGCCCCTCTACGGCTTTCTGGCTCTGGCGGGCGACACTTCTACGGTGGTGGCGCTCACATTCTACGAGCAGGGTGACACGCCGGGCATGGGCGCGCGCATCCAGGACCCGTCATGGGAAGCGCTGTGGCCGGGCAAGCAGGTCTACGACGATACCGGCGTGCTCAGGATCGGCGTTGCACGGGGCAAGGTGACACCCGGCTCCATGGATGCAGATCATTTGGTCGACGGCATCTCCGGCGCCACCCGCACCAGCCAGGGCGTGCATGGACTGTTGCGTTTCTGGCTCGGTGATTTCGGCTTTGGACCGTATCTGGAGCGCGTGCGTCGCGGGGAGGGCTGAACGGTGGCTAATCGATACTGGAACTCACTCACCACGCCGCTGATCGGAGAAAACCCCATCACGCTGCAGATCCTCGGCATCTGCTCGGCGTTGGCGGTCACCACGACCCTGGACACGGCGCTGATCATGTCCGCCGCCGTGACCTGCGTGCTGGCGTTGTCCGGCGCATCGGTAAGCATGATCCGGCGTTATATTCCACGCTCGGTGCGGATCATCGTGCAGATCACCATCATCGCTTCCCTCGTCATCATCGTCGATCAAGTGCTCAAGGCCGTTGCATTCGAGATGAGCCTGCGTCTATCGGTGTTCGTGGGTTTGATTGTCACGAACTGCATCGTTCTCGGTCGCGCAGAGGGCTTCGCCATGGGTCACGGTGTCGTCATCAGCGCTCTCGATGGTATCGGTAACGGCCTCGGCTACAGCTTGATACTGGTGTTGGTTGGTGCGATACGCGAGTTTTTCGGGCACGGCAGCTTGCTGGGCGTTCAAATCCTCTGGACTACCGCCCAGGGTGGTGGTTTCGATCCGCTGCAACTGATGCTCCTGCCGCCAAGCGCTTTTTTCATCATCGGCGGAATCATCTGGTTGATCCGCGCGAAAAGGCCGGAACAGGTCGATAGGTCGGAGTTCCAAGCCCGCGAGCAAATGCAGGAGGAACGCCGGTGAGCGAACCCTTCGATCTTCTCCTGCGTTCGGTATTCATCGACAATCTGGCGCTGTCTTTTTTTCTCGGCATGTGCACGTTCCTGGCCGTGTCCAAGCGCGTCGATACGGCGTTCGGAGTGGGGCTGGCCATCGTCTGCGTGCAGACCGTGACGGTTCCCGTCAACAACCTCATCTATGTCTATATTCTGGCGCCCGGGGCGCTCGCCTGGGCAGGGCTCGGCGACCTGGACCTGTCGTTCTTGAGCCTCATTGCCTTCATCGGCGTTATCGCCGCCATGGTGCAGGTTCTGGAAATGATCCTGCAGTACCGCATACCCAGGCTGTACAGGGCGCTGGGCATCTTTCTGCCGTTGATTACCGTCAACTGCGCGATTCTCGGCGGCACCCTGTTCATGGTGGAACGTGATTACACTTTCGTGGAGAGCGTGGTCTATGGCTTCGGCACGGGCGTCGGCTGGATGTTGGCCATCGTCTTGCTCGCGGCCATCCGCGAGCGGCTCAAGTACTCGGACATTCCCGACGGACTCCAGGGTCTGGGCATGAGCTTCATGGTCGTTGGCCTGATGTCCCTGGGATTCATGGCCTTTTCCGGTCTGGGGTAAGGCGCGGTGGAGATTGGCGTCGGTATCGTCTCTTTCACCGGCATCGTGCTGGTGCTGGGGTTGTTCGTGCTGCTGGCGCGAAAATTATTCGTGCCTTCCGGCGAGTGCGAGATCAGCATCAACGACCGGTTGACCATTTCCGCTGCCGTCGGGACCAGGCTTTTCGACGTGCTGAAGGAGGCCGAGGTGCACCTGCCCAGCGCCTGCAGGGGTGTCGGCACCTGCGGCCTGTGCAAGGTGCGAATCGTCGAAGGTGGCGGCGGGGAGGCCGGCCCCCAGGAGCTGGCCCATATGACACGCCTGCAGGCATTACACGGTACGCGCCTCGCCTGCCAGGTGCCGGTGCTGGCCCCCATGGCCGTCCAGGTGGACGATGCCTATTTCGGCGTTCGCACCTGGACCTGCCGGGTGGAAAGCACCCGCAACGTGTCCACTCTGATACGCGAAATCGTGCTCACTCTGCCCGAGGGCGAGGAGATGGATTTCCGGGCCGGAGGCTTCGTGGAGATTACCTGCCCATCGTTCCAGGTCAAATTTGCAGACTTCGACATCGGGGACACCTTTCGCGACGTCTGGGACAAGGGCGATCTGTGGCGCCTGGAAGCAGCCGCGGGACAACCGGAGACCCGGGCTTATTCCATGGCGAACCATCCCGGAGAAAAGCACAATATCATCCTCGATGTCCGCATCGCCCTGCCGCCTTCCTATGCGAAGAACGTTTCACCCGGTGTGGTATCGAGCTGGCTGTTCTCGTGTAAGGCTGGTGACTCGGTGGACGTGACCGGGCCCTTCGGCCACTTCTTCGTGGAGGACACGGACAAAGAGGCGGTGTTCATCGGCGGTGGCGTCGGTATGGCGCCGCTGCGCGCGCAAATTCTGGATTTGCTGGAGTTGCGTCATTCCAAGCGCACGATCAGCTTTTGGTACGGAGGTCGTTCCAGACGCGAGCTTTTTTACAGTGACGTCTTCGAACGGCTCGATGGGGAGCACGAAAACTTCTCCTGGCACGTGGCCTTGTCCGCCCCGGAGACGGAGGATCACTGGGAAGGGCATACGGGCTTCATACACAAAGTCGTCCATGACGAGTTCCTCGCCCACCATCCTGAGCCGGAAGGCTGTGAATACTATCTTTGCGGACCTCCGCTGATGGTGAAGGCAGTGCTCGCGATGTTGGACGATCTCGGAGTGGAGGCGGAAAGTATCCATTTCGATGATTTCGGCGGCGCGAGCTCCGCGGTTGAAAGAACATGAGTGCTGCAGTACCTACTGTCGATGACTATATGGCTCGGGATCTGATCACCTTCATGCCCGGGGACGATATTCACGTGGCCGTAAACGTGCTGCTGGACGAGCGTCTCTCCGGAGCGCCGGTCGTTGATGGCAGAGGACGACTGGTGGGCGTGCTGTCGAAAAAGGACTGCTTTGAAGTGGTCTACAGCACCAGCTATCACCAGGAGTGGGGCGGCCGCGTGGAGGAGTACATGACTAGAGATGTGACGACCATCGCGTCGGGCACCGATATCATCAAGGCCGCCGACTTGTTCATGAGTTCCGGCTTTCGGCGTTTTCCGATTCTCGAGAACGGCCGCATGATAGGTCAAATCAGCCGCGCCGATCTCCTGCGTGCTCTGGAAGAACATTGGTCGAACGTGGGACCGAATTCCCGGTGAGCGTGGAGCTGCAGGCCTTTTACCATCTGAGCGTGGCGCTGGCCATCGGGCTGCTGATCGGTATCGAACGCGGTTGGAAGGAACGCCAAGCGGAGGAGGGTGGGCGCGTCGCGGGTGTACGCACCTACGGCCTGATCGGGTTGCTGGGCGGTGGCTCGGCGTTGCTCGCCGAACACCTGGGGCCACTGGCCATGGGTCTGGCGTTGGTCGGATGTGCCGGCATGTTGACAGCCGCCTACGTCGTTAATCTGCACCGGGGAAACGAGGATGTAGGCATTACGAGCCTGGTTGCCGGTCTGCTGACCTTCGTGCTTGGCGCACTGGCGGCCGTGGGTGAGGTGTCGATCGCCGCGGCGTCCGCGGTGGTCACGACTCTGCTGCTGGGCTACAAGCCGTTGATACACCGCTGGGTGGGCGCGATGGAAGGCACGGAGCTGCGCGCCGGAATCAAGCTGTTGCTGATTTCGGTGGTGTTGTTGCCGATCCTGCCGAATCAGGGCTACGGTCCCTGGCAGGCATTGAACCCTTATGTCATCTGGTGGATGGTGGTGCTGATTGCGGCGATTTCTTTCGTCGGTTACTTCGCCGTCAAGATCGGTGGCGCGCGCAGGGGTGTTGTATTCACCGGCTTATTCGGCGGCTTGGCGTCCTCGACCGCTGTCACCCTGCATTTCTCGCGCATGGCGCGCCGCGATGCGGCGATGGCGCCGATACTGGCCACCGGGATTCTGCTCGCCTGCGGCACTATGTTCCCTCGAATGTTGCTGATCGCGAGCATTTTCAACCCCGACTTGTTTGCGCCGATGCTGGTGCCGGCAGCGGTGATGGCATTGCTCGTCTACTTGCCGGCCGTTCTGTACTGGCGGTCACAAATGCACAGAAAAACCGACACGAATTCGCCTTTGAGGAATCCACTGGATCTCAAAACTGCGCTGAGTTTCGGCCTGCTGCTGGCGTTGGTGATGTTGCTCGGGGCTGTGCTGCAGAATCGGTTCGGGGAGTCCGGCGTGCTGGCGCTCGCTGCAGCTTCTGGAGTGGCGGATGTGGACGCCATCACCCTCTCGCTGGCGCGCATGAGTGAGGGCGACCTGGCTCTGCGTGTGGCGGCGATGGGGGTGGTGATCGCCGCGTCGGTGAATAGTCTGACCAAGGGCGGCATGGCGACCGTTATCGGCGGGCAGGATATCGGGCTTCGTGTCGGCTTACCGCTGTTGGCCAGTGCTATCGGCGGACTGGTATCGGCCTGGTTATGGATTTGGTGAGCGAGGCTTTGCATATATGAACACTACCGACCACTCGAAACCGAAAATACTGATGCTCGGAAGCGACAGCGCTTTCTCCGGTACCGTCTTGAGGTGCTTGCTCGAGGCAGACGCCGAGGTGTGCGGGTTCGTCGTTCACGAGGCAGCTTCCCCGTCCAGAGCCTTCGAGTCGCTGGGTGATGAAATTCCAGTGGTGGTCGCAGGTACCGGGCCCGCCATCGCCAGCGAGGGCGACGTACCCCTGATTCTTCTTGGCTCCATGGACGACGAGAATATCCTGGAGCGCGTGAAATCCCTCGAGCCGGATATTCTGCTGGTGGCTTGTTTCCCCATGATTCTCAGCGGGCCGTGGCTCATGGTGGCGAAGCAGATGTGCCTGAACGTGCATCCCTCCGTGCTGCCTTCATACCGAGGGCCGACGCCGCTGTTCTGGCAGTTCCGGGAAGGGGAGCACGAGACCGGAGTCACGCTTCACATGGTCGAAGAAGACCTGGATGCGGGCGATATCGTTGCCCAGAGCGTGATGCCGCTAGCGGTTGGTGCGCGTTTTTCCGAAGTCAACGCAAGGCTCGCCGAGGCCGGCGCTGCGCTGGTGGTGGACATGCTGAACAAGATGAGTGCGGGAATCGCGGTACCGCGCACGCCTCAGGATGCGGTGCTCGCGAGTTACCAACCGTTTCCGAAGGAGAAGGACTTCCGTTTCGACACACACTTCACCGCGGAGCGTGCGTTTCGCTTCATGCGGGGTACCCAAGAGTGGGGCGTGCCCTTCGAGGTGGACGCGGGCGACGCCGTCCTGGTACTGGAGCACGCTCTGGATTATCACGACGATGCACGTATGGCCGTACCCTTCGAAATCGATGGAGACAGTCTCCGGATACGTTTTTCCGAGGGTGTGCTGGAAGCGGTTGGGCGGCGCATCGTCTAGAGCTGAACCCGGGGTCTCTTGGTCATCGTGCCCGAACGCTTGTACTCATTCAGCCTGAGGCGGGGTCGTATCGCTGCCCTGGTCGCTGCGCCGTTGCTCGCGGTCCTGGCGTACTGGCTGACCCTGCCCCAGGGTGCGCCCATCGCCGGTGCGTTGGCGGTCACGGTGTTCGCGGCGGTGTTGTGGATCACCGAGGCGTTGCCACTGCCGGTTACTGCGCTGTTGATTCCGGTGGGACTGGGTGCTGTCGGCGTGTTCGAAGCCAGGGATGCATACACGTCTTTTGGCAACTCGGTGCTGTTTCTGGTGCTGGGCGGCTATGCGCTGGCGGTGGCGGTGGAGGTCAACGGTGTAGACCGCTGGCTGGCGCGGCGTATTCTGGGCCTGGCGGGCAGCCGCACCATCGGTTTGCTGGCTGCCTTCATGGCGACGTCGGCACTGCTCTCCATGCTCATTTCCAATACCGCCACCACCGCACTGCTGCTGCCGGTGGCACTGGGCATCCTCAGCCGCCAGCATGCCGATGCGAATCTTTCCCGGCTGCTGTTACTCGGTGTCGCATATGGGGCCAGCATCGGTGGGGTGGCGACCCTGATCGGTTCCCCACCCAACGCCATCGCCGCCGGTCTGCTGGAGATCGATTTTCTGGAGTGGTTGGTCTATGGCATACCTGTCAGTCTCACCATGCTGGCGGCGGCAATTCCTATCCTGTGGTGGACCTGCCGGCCTGAACAAAAACACACCACCGTAAGCGTGCGTTTCCCATTTACTGTCAATGGCGCCTCTCCGTCCAGGGTGACGGTGATGCGTTTTTGCTCCGGCCTGTAGGTCCACCACA
>PVMK01134493.1_pt1 | contig 29464 bp, 28 predicted proteins | sample 1853481 | NCBI WGS metagenome assembly PVMK01 (sample SAMN08533507, study PRJNA380276) | Marine sediment metagenome, whole genome shotgun sequencing project.
ACTGATTGTTAATTCCATTTTCGACAGTATCGGCAACGCTCTTGTTGGGGGTGACCGCGTAGAGATACGTGGTTTCGGTTCATTCACTGTTCGTGAGCGTGAGGCTCGGGAAGCCCGCAATCCCAAAAGTGGCGACATCGTGCAAATCTCAGCAAAGAAGACGCCCTTTTTTAAAACCGGAAAAGAATTGCGTGAGCGGGTCAACGTGCCCTGAAACACAGCTTTACGCGCATTCAACAACAGAGGCCCCGTTTAGATAAACGGGGCCTCTGTTGTTGTTGGCTGTTGAAGCCCAAAGGATTAAAACAACCTCCAGAATGCCGACACTCACCACCTAGTGAGGACCTGTAAACCCAAAGATACCCAGGATAGGCGTTTCAGGCGTTCCGCTCACGGACGGACTTGCTCACCACAACCCGACTCCAGGCAATAAATAGTTCAGTTGGTCGGCACAATCAGGGTCAGGCCAAACATTCCAGAGGTTGTCAAAGATCTTGGTAGCTCTTATATCCCATGCTAGCATAGGGTCTCGTAATGTCAATCGACATTTATGGTATTTATCTAACATCCTGACGTATTTTTTGGCCATTGTTACATGACATCCTCTGAAAAAAATCCCCGCCCAGGCGCATATCGATTTACTGTTGCCGGCAAGTTTGCAGGTTTATGCCTTGACCAGTACCTGGCTGAAAACAGTGACAACTTCTCACGCACCTCGGCCAGGCGTCTGATAGATATCGGTGGCGTTCACCTTGCGGGAAGGAGAATGCGGCGTTGCAGTCAATCTGTCTCTTCCGGAGACAGCATTGAGGTGTTCGTTGACAATCAACCTCTGGATCCAATGCTATTAAGCAAGGAAAGTATTCTGTATCGCGATCAGGACCTGATTGTTCTCAACAAACCGGCCGGGATGGCGACTCACCCAACTCCGGCCCGTTATCGGGGTACGCTTTATTCCGAGTTGCAGAACATGCTCAGAGACGCGGGGCGGAAGGATCTTCGCCCGAGCATCGGCATGGTACAACGCCTGGATAGAGATACCTCCGGGGTGCTGGTCTTCTCGATCCATAAAAGGGCGCATAAAAAGATGACCGAAGCTTTTCGAGGCCGCGAAATCGACAAAGTTTACTGGGCCCTGGTTTCGGGACGGCCCCAGGATGAACAGGGTGAATTCTGTTCTCAATTGGCGCGGCGTCGATCGACTAACCTGGTTGTCTCCGTTGCACGCGGTGGCAAGCTCGCAGAGACTCATTATCGTCTTCTTCAGGATATGGGTCAGGTCAGCCTGGTCGAAGTTAAATTAATAACTGGTCGAACTCACCAGATCCGGGCCCATTTCTCTGAAGCCGGCTTACCACTGTTGGGTGATACAGCCTATGGTGGTCCGCAAGCAATTGATGGTCTCAATATCCCCCGCCAGATGCTGCACTCCAGGGAGCTTGCGTTTTGTCACCCTGTAACTGGCAAAGAAATGCGATTTACAGCACCCTTGCCGAATGACTTCTCTACCGTCCTTCAGTATCTGGATGCTTCCTTGAATGGTATCGACGTATAAGGTATTGTATCGCCCGTAATGATGACTTTTCTTGAAATCGATCCGGTTATTTTTCAGATAGGGCCTTTGGCTGTGCGCTGGTACGGTCTGATGTATCTCTTTGGATTTGCAGCGGCCTTTATGCTGATCATGCACCTGTCACGTCTGCGAGATCTTGCCTTGACCAAAGAGGGTGTCTCCGATCTGCTCTTCTACGGAGTTCTTGGCGTTGTCCTCGGCGGCCGTCTGGGTTATGTCCTCTTCTACAACCCGGCGCAATATCTCTCACATCCTCTGGAAATCTTTGCCATCTGGCAGGGCGGCATGAGCTTTCACGGCGGATTGCTGGGTGTCGTAACCGCAGCGGTTATTTTTTGTCGGCGCCGAAAGCTACCGGTTCTGTTGACCGGCGATATCCTGGTGACTTCCGCGACAATCGGTCTCGGTCTCGGCCGGATCGGAAATTTTATCAATGGAGAGTTGTGGGGACGGGTGACCGATCTACCCTGGGGGGTAGTTTTCCCTGGCGGCGGTCCTTTTCCCCGACACCCCAGCCAGCTTTATGAGGCTGCTCTCGAAGGTCTATTGCTGTTCATCATTCTTTATATTCTGCATCGACGCAGAGTTACGGCAGGCGTGCCTTTTTTCTGCTTTTTTGTCGGTTATGGTCTGTTTCGTTTTCTGGTCGAGTTTGTGCGTCAACCCGATGCTCATCTCGGCTTTCTCTGGGGGGGGGGCAACAATGGGACAACTGCTTTCTCTGCCGATGATTCTCCTCGGGGTAGCCGGGCTCTTCTATCTTTATCGACAAAGGAACGTAGGTCGACAGGGAAACATGCCGTGAATAGCATACGTGGAATTATTTTCGATTGTGACGGTGTCCTCTTCGAAAGTCGCAAGGCCAACCTGGCCTATTACAACACCGTCCTGAACTATTTCGATGAATCGCCGGTCGAAGTCTCCGACCATGCCAGGGCACACCTCTGTCATACAGCGGCAAGTACAGAGGTTTTCGCACAACTTTTAGGCGAGGATCGCGCACTGAAAGCGCTCTCTTTGGCAGCAGAGCTCGATTACCGCCAGTTCATCCCTTACATGACACCTGAACCAGGGATGAAAGAGGCCTTGTCTCAGCTTGCTGATTTTTACCCTCTGGCGGTTGCTACCAATCGCGGTGTCAGCATGCCGAGCATTCTGGAGTATTTCGAACTGAGCCATTTCTTTCAGACTGTTGTCACCAGTCATGATGTCGAACATCCCAAACCTGCCCCGGATATGCTGCACGAGGCAGCCCGCAGGTTGCAATGTTCGTCAAATGAACTTCTCTTTGTTGGTGACTCTGAGTTGGATCAGGCTGCAGCCCGCGCCGCCGGGATGCCCTTCGCGGTGTATCGGGGGGATCTGCAGGCCGACGTGCAGCTTGAACACCATGGGGAGTTGGTGGAGCTGCTTGTGAAAAAGGTGGCGAGTGGCGCGTCGTGAGGAAAATCAGGGGCTGCCCCGGCTCATAAATTCTTGACCATCTCCAGAACGTGCCCGGATTCCGTGTGCCGGTAGGAAATGTCATCCATAATCGTGTGGATGAGGTAGATGCCACGGCCATGTTCATCAAGGGGATGTCGTGGTTCAATGTACTGCTTGACATCAAAACCTACACCAAAATCGTAAACTCGAATGATTAGACGCTGATCAATAATACTGATTTCTATATGGACTTCTTTGGTTGGATCTCCAATGTTGGCATGTTGAATTGCATTAGCCATCGCCTCGGTCAGAACCAGGTTGAGATCATATGCCAGTTTCTCGCGGTCACCGCTGTAGTTGCGGAGCGTACGCGCAATGTTCTCGCCGATATGGCCAATCAGGCACAAATAACGTGTCTGATTGGGGACTTTTATGTCGACAGAGATCCGGTCAGTGATCATGGCACTTTAGCCTGGTTGTAGATTGAGTTCGAACTTGCAGTAAATGATTACTGCTGGAAACTTGCCAGGGCTTCAGTTGAGTCCGTGTAAATTTCAAAAACCCGGTGCAGGCGAGTCAACTCAAACATCGATTTCACCTGGAGCTGTAAACCGGAGAGTTTCAGGTTGCCGTTGCGGGAACTTGCATTCTTGAAGCCGGAAACCAAGGCACCAAGTCCCGAGGAATCGACAAAGCGCACCGCCTGAAGATCAACGATCAGGTTGTTCTTGCCTTCTTCGAATAACTTGAGCATGTGATTCTTCAACTCACCACTGTTATGGGCATCAAGGCGTTCTTCCTTTACCTCTATTAACACTGCTGCGCCCTTATCTTCGATCTGCAAGTTCATTTCACGCTCCTTACTGAAAAATTTAAATGTCTCAAACTCACGCAGATATACTATCACATTGCTGTCGTATTCATCTGGGAAATGGCCGTTATTATCGGGCACTAAATAAATACTTTTTCAGCATTCTTTTAATATACGCTTACAGGTTTCACCGTTACGGTCGCTCAGCCTGCATAATCACCAATGAAACATCATCCTGAAAACTATGATGGCCGGAGAAGAGTCGGACCTGGTCAATAATATAATCAATCAACTCCTGTGGTGGCAAATGACAATGTTCACTGAGAAGCTCCGCAAGGCGCGCTTCGCCAAAAAGCTCTTCCTGATCATTCTCTGCCTCGATCACGCCGTCAGTATACAGCAGCAGGACATCTCCCTCATCCAGAGTGAAAGATTCCTGTTCATACGGGAACTCTTTCATAACGCCGATAATCAGACCCTCGGGATTAAGCCTGACGCATTGCTTTGTTTTAGCCTGCCAGTGCAGAGTGGGTGAGTGCCCGGCGCTGGCGTAGAGGACTTCCCGTGTATCGGGGCAATAGCGCAGATAGAAGAGTGTAATAAAGAGCTCTGCCTGGGTCAGGTCGTCGTAAAAGAATTGATTGAGCTCATGAATGATGTTTTGTGGGCTGAATAATTTCCCACTTTGGCAACGGACTAAAGTGCGGGTCTCCGCCATAAGCAGGGCAGCACCCACATTATGGCCTGATACGTCGGCAATGACCAGGTCGAGGCGACCGTCATCATGCAACAGATAGTCGTAATAGTCCCCGCCGACTTCTTTGGCCGGGATACAGACCCCGGCAAGTTGAATGCCGGGGACATCAGGCATCTTGGTTGGCAGAAGCCCGAGTTGGATGTTTTTGGCGATGTCGAGTTCGCGCTGCTGTTCGTGAGCAGCAATCAACCGGTCCGTCTGCTGGGCGTGACGCCAGGCCACACCGACCTGACCGGCGAGGCTGGTGAAGAGCTCGATGAATTCATTGGTGAAGATCCCTTTTGCTGTTCGTGAAAAAGCAGAGATGACGCCGATCGGCTGGCCTTCGATGATGATCGGCGCATGAGCAAAGGAGAGGATTTTTTCTCGTCGGATGACTTTTGCAGTTTTCGGTTTACTCATGAAGTCAGTGTCATTGACCACAGTGACACTGTTGTTAAGAAAGTTTTCCCCAATAAACGTTTCTGGCGTAAGTCCTCGCTCTGACTCACCAAAATGTTCAGAAGTCATGCTGCGTTGGCTACGAACGGTCAGGGTTTGACGATCTTCATCAAGAATCCGGATGACGCACAGGTCAAATTTAAATTGGTCAGTGAAAATCTTGAGGATCTCATCGAGAACCGACTGCAGGTCATTGCCGCCGGCTACCGCCCGTGCCGCATCGTAAAGGACGCTTAGCTGTTCCCGGCTTGCTGTACGACTGATGTTGATCGAGCCGAAAAGGTCGAAAACATCTTCCATGTGACTGCCGCGAGCTGAAAGGTAGTTGTCGACAATGATGCGGGCCGGTGCCGTACCGACTGATCCAGCGAGGGTCAATTCGGTGAAACGTCTTAGTTTCGGCATCTCACTTTCAGAGACACCGCCCTTTTCGTCGATTTCTCGATTGCCCAGATAATTGCTGATGGCAGTATGTGCCTGTTTTGTACCAATGAACTTGGCCATTAAGTCAACGAATTCAATAACTGTGGGAGCCTTGGTGATGCGAGTTTTTTCAGTTGTTATTGGGACAGGATTGAAAACATCGACAAATTTGCGGGCCTGTTCCAATTCTTCACTACTTGGTGATGTGAGAAGTGAGATCGCCAAGTAGCTGCCGAGGTTGAAAAACATGGTCCAGAAGAGCGAGTGGGTCCATAAGTCGAATCCGCTTAGTCCAAAAAGTTCAGTTGGCTTGAGGAGGTTCAGACCAAACAAGCCTTGTTCAACAATGCTGCTATCCAGCCACCCTGATTGTACAAATGACGGAACCAGTAAGGTGTAAAACCAGACGATAAAACCAAGGACCAGACCGATTGTTGCTCCGCGTCGGGTCGCCTGACGCCAGTAGAGACCACCGATAACAGCCGGAGCAAACTGAGTTGCAGCAAGAAATGAAATCAGGCCGATATTGACCAGAGCGGCAGATTCTCCGAGTAGTCGGTAATAGAGGTAGCCGAGCAAGATAACGGCAATAATGCCGAATCGTTTCAGGTTGATGAGCAAAACCGAGAGATCTTTAGCGCCAGTATGGATTCGGAGAATGATCGGCATGAGCAGATGATTGAGAATCATGGTGGACAAGGCCACCGACGAAACCATAACCATGCCCGCGGAAGCCGAGAATCCACCGATAAAAACCAGCAGGGCAAGCCAGGGTTGACCATATTGAAGGGGCAGGGTGATTACAAAAAAGTCGGCATTATATGTGTCACCATTAGAAAGCAGCAGGCCTGCCAGGGCGATTGGGATAACGAACAGGTTAATGACCACCATGTAAGCGGGGAAACGCCACATGGCACTGCGGATATGTTCTTCGCGCGAGTTTTCGATGACCATGATATGAAACTGGCGAGGCAGGAACATAATGGCCATCATCGAAACAATAGTCATGGTCAGCCAGTGAGCGTAGGAATTACTGCTGGTATCGAGCATCAGTAAATGATTACGCTCAGGGAATCGTGTCATGAAGTCATTGAATATATCGCCGAAGCCGTCAAATAGGCCAAAAGTAACAAAAATGCCGGCTGCGACGAAGGCGATGATTTTAACCACTGATTCCAGGGCAATCGCAGCGACTAATCCTTCATGTCGCTCTGAAGTGTCAAGATGTCGTGCTCCGAAAAGAATACCAAACAGACCGAGGATCAGCGCCACGACCAGTGCTGAATCAAAACGCAGGTCGAACTTCGGCAGGACATGCATGGTGCTGCTGGTGGCCAAGGGATAGACCAGCAGATCGAAAGTACGGGCAACCGCTTTTAATTGCAAAGCGATGTAGGGCATAATGCCGAGCACCGCAAAAATTGTGACGATCGCCCCGAGCAGAGGAGATTTGCCATAGCGGCTGGAGATGAAGTCGGCGATGCTGGCAATATTCTGCTCTTTGCTGATGCGCACAATTTTACGCAGCAAATACCACCACGAAAAGGCGATCAGGGTCGGACCGAGATAGATGGCCAGAAAGTCGATGCCGGATGTAGCTGCCCGCCCGACACTGCCGTAAAAAGTCCACGAAGTACAGTAAACGGCCAGCGACAATGAATAGACTGAGGGATTGTCAATCAGGCTGTGTCCCCGCTTGCGTTGCCGGTCAGCGTAATATGCAACGCCAAAGAGAATGCCGAAATAGAGCAGGGATGTCAGGACGACTACGCTGGTGGAGATCATGTCGATCCCTTGGGTGACCTTTGCTTCGGACTTTTCTTCAACGGCTCTGGTCTGAATGTCTGCCGAGGTAGATCGAAAAGAGATAGACGACAAAGATGGACACCGGCCATCCGATGAAAAAGTAAAGGATGATCAGGGGGATGCCGAAGACCAGGACATCCTTGTTGAATATATGCAGGAATGGATAGTTGAGCATGACCACGCCAAGAATAAACAAGATGAACCAGGCATCTCTCCAAGGCAATTTGCGTCCATTTTCATGGTAACAGCTCCTGGTTGGTCAATGCTGCCGTACGAAGTCGTTTCACATATATAGTCGACAGGACGAGAGGTGTCGTTAACAAGCGCACGTCTGTTGGTACTGTTTGACCGAGAACTGACTTGTGGAACAGGTCGCAATCGGGTCCATGTTTGGTTGTGTCAGTTCCAATTTCCCTAAAGATTATCAGAAGATATATGCATGTAAAGGCCGCTCTTCCAGGGTGCAGGCAGATTGACCGGGAGGTTTACTATGGTATTTTTAACGCTTAATTCTCACCTGACGGCCTGTTGGGCTATCAATAAACCGGCTGCTGTTAATGGAACTTTTATGACTCCTGTTTCGATTCTGCCAATTTGCCGTACTCTCGACCTTGTGTTGACCGGCTGTGTTGCCGCCAATGTCCATAATGACGCCATGGAAACGCTTCAGATGAGGCTCCTTACGTTTCACGACTGAACGAACCGCAATCAAACGCGTACTTTCACTACACCAGAGCGCGAATGCTCCTGGCCGAGGATGATCGTGATGGTGCTGTTGCCGCTTATCTCAGTGCCATTGATTACGATCCGGATGCTGAAGACCTGCGCTTTGAGCTCACTGATCTCTATCTTGCCATGGAGCAACCGGAGAACGCCATACGTGTCGTTGAAGATCTTCTCTTGCGCGATCCAGATTCCATCAAGGCCAATTTAACTCTGGCCAATGCTCATCTAGGCAACCGTCAACCAGATAAAGCCATACCGTATTTCCGTCACGTGCTTGAACTGGCTCCGGAGAAGGAGCAGGTCCGATTGCACTTGGCCATTGCTCTGGTGCGTACTGGTGAACTCGACCTTGCTTCAGATCAGTTGAAAGAGTTGCTGAAACGTCATCCGGATTCGAGGTCAGGACACTTGGCCATGGCTCGCCTTTATCGTGAGATTGGTCTGAACAAATTGGCAGTAGAGCAATATCGTGACCTGATTCGCCGCAACCCGGACATGGAGCAGGCTTACCTTGAGCTTGGTCTCCTCTATGAAGATCTCAAAGAGTGGCAGAATGCGCTGGATACTTTTACCGAAGTACTTGAACAGCGCCCTCTTGATTTTGCTCTTCGACACCACATATCCCGTGTTTATGTCGGTATGAAACGATATGATGATGCTCTTGAAGAACTGAATATCATTGTCGATCTGAACCCGGAGGATTTCGATGCCCGTCGCAAGGTCGGGCTGATCTTTCTGGAGCAGAAGCGGTGGGTCAGACGCTGTCTCTGTGTTTGCAGAGATTCTCGAGCTTAAACCGCATCTCGATCCGGCCCGTTACTATCTCGGTACTGCTTATGAACAACAGTCAGAGTGGCAGTCAGCTCTCGAAGCTTTTTTCGGCATCGACCGGGAGTCGGCCCTTTACGATGATGCCGTAGCCCATATCGGTTACATCTATATGGAAACCGATCGTCTCGACGAAGCGATCCGGTTTCTCGAATCAAGAATGGCTGAAGGCAAACCGCGACCGCAAATTTTCAACTATCTGGCCTCGCTCTACATGGCCAATGATCAGAGGGACATTGCCCTCGCTACTGTCGAACGTGGTGTCGTTTTTTATCCGGATAATGTTGAGTTGCTCTATCAGAAGGCGTTGCTTCTGGAGAGTTTCGGTCGACACGAAGATTCCGTACAGACGATGAAAGATCTTCTCGTTATTGATGACGAACATGCCGAAGCTTTGAACTTTCTCGCTTACGCACTGGCGGTTGAAAATCGTGATCTCGATGAGGCTTTGGATTACGCTGAACGTGCCATCCACCTGAAACCGGCGCCGCATATTTTAGACACACTGGGTTGGGTTTATTACCGCCTGGGTCGTTTGCTTGAGGCTCTCAAGGTTATCGAGGAGGCCAGTCTCCAGCTCTCCAATGATGCTGTGATCTTTGAACATCTTGGAGAGATTCATCTCGCGCTGCATAACTTGGAACAGGCGCGGGCGGCCTTTGAAAAAGCACTCCAACTGGGATCGGACAATGCCGATCTTCGTGACAAGCTTGAAACGCTTGCAGATACCTTATAAGGGATTGGCCTGTGTACAGTCGTTCTTCGCCGTTTGCATTATTTCTGACCCCTAAGCACATTATTTCTGACCATAAGTTTACTGGCTTCCTGCGCACCGGTGCGTCCAAAACTTGTTGGCGAACCGGTGAACCGGAGTTTTGCCGATGGGCTCATGCAGGAATGGTATGAGAACTCTGCCTGGGTCACTTCTGTGCAAGGCCTGGCCAAGGTCAAGGTGCACACCCCTGAAAAATCGTTAACTGGTACTCAGGTTGTTCTGGCTGAAAAGCCCAACCGACTGCGAGCGGAAATTTTAAGCCCTTTCGGTTCACCTTTACTCTTGCTGGCTGCTGACGGTAAGAAACTTGGGGTTTCGCTCCCTTCCCGGAATATCTTCTACACTGGGGAAGCAACCGCTGCCAATCTTGGCCGATTTGTTCGTATCCCCTTACGCCTGACTGACCTGATCAGCGTTCTGCTTTATCAGCCGCCGATGATAGCTGTCTTGAGTGAAGAGGCCTTTGCCCTTCGAGAGGGAGGTTGGCTGTTGGTGCGTTACAGTGCATTGCGTCGTCAGGAGTTGATCTTTAATCACGTTCGCCAACTTGTGGAAGTGAGCTATTATAAACAGGACGAATTTTATAAGCCGGACAAGTTATTTATGAAAATAAATTATGGGCGATTTTCCGAGGACGGGGCCCATTTCCCACAACTTTTCAATATCGAACTTCCCGAGGCAAAAACCACGGCCAGTCTCAAATTTTCAGATCTTGAAACTAACGGAACACTGCGCCCCGGGATCTTTCAATTGACACCTCCGAAGGGTGCGACGGTTGTTTCGTTAGACGAGGAGTAGCATGTGAGATTTTTATTGATTGTTCTGTTTTTTCTGCTGGCTGGTTGCGATCAGCAGCCGGCAATGGTTCCGGCGGAGGGTGACGCAGCGAAAGCGGTTCATGGTGATACCTTTATTGAGGCGTCGATCGGTGAGCCGAGCAACCTGTTACCGGTGCTTTCGTCCGATTCGGCTTCAAGCGATATCAACCAACTGGTCTATAACGCTCTGATACGATATGACAAAAACCTGCAACTCGAAGGCGAACTGGCCGAGTCATGGGAGATCTCCGAGGATAATCTGTCCTTCACCTTTCATCTGCGCAAAGATGTGACCTGGCATGACGGCACACCGTTTACCAGTGCCGATGTTCTCTTCACCTACCAGATGTATATCAACCCGGAAGTGCCGACCTCATACGCCGAGGCTTTCCTGCAGGTCGCCAAAGCTGAGGCGATCGATCCCTACACATTTCGGGTCACCTATGAGAAACCTTATGCTCCGGCTCTGGAAAGTTGGGCGACATCAATCCATCCCATGCACCTGCTTGAGGGGCAGGACATTACCAAAAGCCCACTGTCAAGAGCTCCAATTGGTACCGGGCCTTTTAAATTCGTCAAATGGGATGCCGGTGAAAAGATTGAACTGATCGCCAATCCTGACTACTTTGAAGGTCAGCCTTATATTCACCGTGTTGTCTACCGGGTGATCCCCGATAGCTCAACCCAGTTTCTTGAGTTGAAATCCGATGGTCTCGACTTCATGGGATTGACTCCTATCCAGTTCAATACTCAGACAGATACGCCTGCGTTTACACGTAACTTTAACAAATATCGCTACCTGTCATTTAGTTATACTTATCTCGGTTACAATCTGACTAAACCGCTCTTTCAAGATCTACGGGTCCGTCAGGCCATTTCATACGCTATCAACAAGCAGGAGCTTATCGACGGCGTTTTGCTGGGCCTTGGTCAGGTCGCAACCGGGCCTTACAAACCGGATACCTGGGTCTACAATGCCAACGTCAAGCGTTATGAATACAACCCCGATAAATCCCGTTCTCTGCTCGCGGAGGCCGGCTGGGTCGACAGTGATGGTGATGGTATCCTGGACAAGGACGGTGAAAAACTGGCTTTTACCATTATTACCAACCAGGGCAACGACCTTCGTTCCAAAACAGCTGAAATTATTCAACGACGTCTCAAGGAAGTCGGCATCGACATTAAGATCCGTATCGTTGAGTGGGCGACTTTCCTGAAAGAGTTCATCTTCCCCGGCAATTTTGATGCGACTATTCTCGGCTGGAGCGGTGGTCCGGAGCCGGATCAATACAATATCTGGCACTCAAGTAAGACGGCACCACGTGAGCTGAATTTTGTCAGATACGGCAACAAGGAAGTTGACGCGTTGCTGGAGAAGGGCCGACGAACTTTCCCACAGGATGAGCGCAAGCAGATCTATGATCGTTTTCAGGAAATCCTGGCTGAGGAGCAGCCATATACGTTCCTGTATGTTGGTGAAGCTTTACCGGCAGTGGCCAAACGCTTTCGTGGCATTGAGCCCTCACCAGCCGGGATCACGCATAATTTTATTAAGTGGTATGTGCCGAAGAGTGAGCAGAGGTACACTCGCTGACGCGGTGTTTCTAATTCTTGATTCAAAATTGGTAATAAAATGCTGACCTATCTCGCCAAGCGCCTTCTCATGATGATCCCCCTGTTGATCGGCATAACCCTGATCAGCTTTATGGTGATCCATCTTGCGCCCGGCGAGCCGACCGATATGCAGACCGATCTCAACCCGAAGGCGAGTGTTGAAATGCGTGATCGGCTGCGTGAGCGCTACAATCTCGACAAGCCGCTCTATGTCCAGTATGGCCTGTGGATGCGGCAGCTTGCCACCCTCGATTTTGGCGAATCCTTTTCTCAGGATCACCGGCCGGTTCTGGACAAAATCGGCGAACGCATGCCGATTACCATTCTTATCAATGTCTTGTCCATTACCGTGATTCTGGCTGTGGCTGTGCCGATCGGAATACTATCAGCGGTGCGTCGAAACAGCATATTCGATCGCGCTACGACAATTTTCGTCTTTCTCGGTTTTGCCATGCCGTCGTTCTGGTTGGCACTGCTGATGATGGACTACTTTGGCGTGCGTCTGGGGCTCTTCCCGGTCGCCGGTCTAAAATCAATCGGTTACGATTACATGAGTTCGGGGCGTCAGTTCTGGGACATGGCGCATCACCTGGTGCTGCCGGTCTTCGTCTCAGCTTTTGGTGGGCTGGCAGGGTTCTCGCGTTACATGCGCTCCAACATGCTCGAAGTAATTCGCCAGGATTACATCCTTACAGCCCGCGCCAAGGGTTTGTCTGAGAGGGTTGTTATTTACAAGCATGCCCTGCGCAACGCACTACTGCCGGTTATCACCATCCTTGGGCTTTCCGTCCCCGGCCTGATTGGCGGAAGCGTCATTTTTGAGACGATTTTCGCCATACCCGGCATGGGCAAGCTCTTTTACGACGGTGTCATGATGCGCGATTATCCATTGATTATGGGTATTCTGGTGATCGGTGCGGTCCTGACACTGGTCGGCAACTTGCTGGCCGACATCAGCTATGCCATGGCAGATCCGCGTATCCGTGAAGGGTAGGATGCTGTCAGACTATACGGGCCGGATCATGGATATTCTGACAGCCTCCCGGTCTTAATTGTCAAGATGGTCTTCCCAAAAAAAGAGGCTGCTTCCTTTTAAGTAAGGAAGCAGCCTCTGGCATTTCAGTAGAACTAAATTAGCAAAAAATCAGTGGATCTTGGAAGCGTACTTGGCAGCCCACTTCATGTCGCGTGACTGGTGGCAGTTGAGGCAGACAAAGTTGAGAGTCACAGCACCACTGGCGTAGGTAGACTTCTTGCCATCCTTCTCTTCGGTGTAGAACATCTTGCCATCGGCCTTGGGATTGATCTTGAAGATATGGGTGCGCACATCGCCGGAAAATTCGCTGGTCTTGATCGCCGACTTGGAAGCACGCGGCATATGGCACTCAATGCAGCCGATATTGGTCTTGGCATGAATGTTCTTGGTATAGCTGGCGGCTTGATCCTCGTGGCATTCGGCGCATTTCTTCTCTGCCAGAATCGCACGTTGGTGAGGATTGTGGCATTCCATGCAGCTCAGATCAGCGTGTGAACCAACACGCAGCTCATTGATCTGTTCGTGATGCTTGATAAAACCACCCTTTGCGAGAGGCTTTGGCCCGGTGCCACCACGCTGGTGGCACTTGGCGCAGGCATCGCTATTACTGACCACCTTGATGTTGCCTTTGCCAGGATTGGCGATATGCTCCTCGCCGGATCCGTGACACTCTTCACAGCCGATACCGTTTTCAGACCAGGTACCGATCATACCGGGCAGTCCATCCTGATTGCCGCCCGTTTTGTAATTGGTCATGTGGCAAGGGCCACATTTATAGGGTTTTTTCTCGCCCTTGTGATAGAACGCCCAGCTTCCATCCTGCATATTGTACTGGGTCTTGGCTTCGCTACCATCCTTGGCGGAGGTAATGATATAGCCCTCACGATCGATAAAACGCGCCTTCTTGTTGGCCCCGCCGATCACGTAAGCTATATCTTCCCAGGCGTAGCCGGGAGGCAGAGGAATGCCGGTATAACGAACCTTCTCTGCCTTACGAATTTTGTAGGGATGGCCGCTCGCCTGCCAGTCGTTAAACTGATCCTGGTGACAAGAGAAGCACTTGTTTGAGCCGACGTAATCGCCTGCCGCCGCGACCGGCTGTGCCAAGGCAAACAATACGAGCACAAAAACACTCCAGAAAACTCCCATCTTCTTCATAAACTTCCTCCTTTGGGTTGTTGTTGAAGTGCCGGCAGCCACTTCATTGACGGGCTGGCAGAACTTGTTCACTGACGGGCCGACAGGCTGCTGAAGCTTGCCAGCCAAAACAACTTACATAATCACATAAATGGAAGATTTGTACATTAACCCACTCAACAAACTCTAGCACGAGTTTTTGTAAATGAAAGCAAATGAATCAAGATAAATTGTCTTTATCTTCTATGTTTTTCTGTGAAGCCGCAAATCAGTTCGGCAGTTGTTCGAGGAGTTGACTATTCTCAAGCTGCTTAACAAGGACTGGGACGAATTCATTAACCGCACCCTGTCTGGATCCCTCGACTTTGACTTGCGAGAGGTCAGCCCAGACAGGTCTTTTGTTGCCCACCGCGAAGAGCTTTGTCGCAATGGTGAAATATTCTGTATCGTATTGCTTATCATAAAACGAGCCATAGGCAAAAGTGTGCCAGCCCTCGTCATAAATGGCTACGCCTCCATAGAAAACACCGCCATATTGGTGGTTTGTGATTTCTTTCTTATCGATCGAGCGTGAGACCAGGACGTTGCTGATTCCAAGTTCTCGGACCTTAGCCAGTACAGTTTCCCGGTCTAGCTCTGCAATCGGTTGTGACAGGACTTTATTGCTGGGGATTGCATCTACACCCCGTTTAGCTAGCTGATCAGCGAGGACATTTTCAAATTGCTTTGCGTATGTTGTCCTGATGAGCCACAACCACCACCAGGGTCTTCTGCAGAGGTTGGCTGTAAGCTTCGTCTTGCCAGACATCCAGAGTTTTGACCGGAGCACAGGCTGTTGTGAGTGTAACGAGCAGAAGACTGAGATAAGACCCGTATCGTTGATAAAATTTCACGTCATTCATCCTTTTGCATAGAGATTAATCGATCTGTCGGGAATATTGCAGTGAGTTCCGGTGCAAGTTGCAAAACCCGGAACAGTGTTTTTATGAACTGTTCCGGGTTTACGAAAGACAATACCTTGTATGTCTTAGATCAGGCCTTTGTCCTTGAGGTCTTTGGTTACAGTATCGACATAATCCTGCATCATTTTCTCGATGTTGCCCTCAACCACAGTTTCCAGCTGGGCCGACCAGATCATCTCCTCGGTTTTCAAGTCATACAGCACGGACTCTACCGTCAGGATCACAAACTGGGTGGTAGTCGGGGGCATATATGTCACATCATAACTGCGTGAGTAGTTGCCCCAGCCTCCGTAACCACGTCTCCCTCCAGAATAGCCACGACCACCCCCATAGTTGGAAGAGTACCCGGAAGCATATCCGGGGCTGGTGACCGTTTCCGTACGCTGATTTATCAGCTTTGTTATCAGGACAGAATCAGTGCCATTCGCTATCATTCGCTGTTTAATCATTTCATGGTCCATCTCCTCGTCGGAAGGCAGGTCCTTGTAGCTGGAGATGCCCCTGACGCCGGCAGGGCCAAGCTGACGGACAAAGGTATCCTCGAAAATACGTCGATTGATCTCTTGCTTGGCAACGCCTATGACATAAACGTTCTTGATCTGGCCTTGATAGGACGGGTCTGACCAGGATCCACTCATATATGTACTGGAGCAGGCGGCCATAACAAGTCCAGTCAGAGTCAGAACCAGTAATCGCAAGCAACTTTTCATTGTGCTTTCCTCCTTGAACGGATGATGTTTCGGTTATTTCCAGGAGCCCGTCAAACTCTCTGTGGGGCGATTGGAATTTCGGTTATTATAGTCAGATAACTATCATAAGCATAGCATATTATTTGGCAATTGCCAGTTCCCGTTGCTGGACGTTTTTGGCTGACCCTTGTGATTTTTGGGCCATTATGCTAGTACCTTGTAACTCATAAAATGTCGCAAAATTGCGACGGGATTTGGCGCACCAACAAGGCGTGGCTGAGAGCGCATAGCACCGCTATGTAACCGAAGCCACAACGCAGTTGGCGTGCCAAAGAACAAGCAAGATGCGTTAGTTTATGGGTTACACGGTACTAGTTCTCTGCGTTGAGAACTCAGGTACCAATACTGGCCCTTATCTGAGTAAACAATCAAACAGGGAGACCATGCGTAATCATACCTGGACAGAGTTAAAGAAGGGCACCGCTCCCCGGAGCCTGCACTGGCTAAATAGCCATCGTGTCGTCATCAATCCCGACTACCGGGAATTGCTTAAGACAGTGGATCTTGACAGCATCCAGGGGGTACTCCGCAGTAAGTTAGGCGATGTTATCAGTGAAGATCGCAAGCAAGAGAAAAACGTTGTCAAGCGCATCGAGATTATTTACGCAGGCAAACCCAGGGTTTTCTATCTCAAACTCTACTGGAACCATCTCTTCGAAAAGATATGGGCCAGGGCCTTTCGGGGTTCTCTGGTTGGTCGATCCATGGTCCGCGCTGAATACGAAAACCTGGAGAAACTTGCCGAGTGGGGCTTCCTGGTCCCCCAGTTGGTTGCTTACGGTGATCACCGTTTCGCCGGAGGAGTCATCCACGCCTTCATTATTACAGAGGAAATCCCTCAGGCCATGGGTGTGGACTATCTCACTCATGAGTGGTTCGATCAACAGACGAAAGAGGTCCGTGAGCAAAAGAAATCCGAGCTGATCCATGCAGTCGCCAGATCTGTCAGGAAGATGCATGCTCATGGCTTCGAACACCATGACCTTTTTCTTCGTAACATGATGGTCTCGGAGCAGAACATGTCAAAGCTTTACATAATGGATGCACCCCGTGGCTATTTCTGGCCGGAGTTCATCATGCGCACTCGCCGAACGTTTGACCTGGCCACGCTGGATGCTGCCGCAACTGAGGTCTTTACCCGCAGCCAACGCATGCGCTTTATGCATATCTATCTGCAACGAGGCCAGTTAACCGACAATGACAAGCAACTCATCAGGAAGGTGCTGAAACGGGCTGAACCGATGCGAGAGCGCCAACTCAAACGTCTGGAACGCAGCATAGCAGTCGATGAAAATGGTAAGCTGAATATTCCCCAGGACGACCGGGACTGAACTGGCAGACAGTTCATTAATGGGGCGACAGACTGCCAGTATACGAATATCTGCCAGAACTCAAAAGCTCAGGCGTTGTCCGCCGCTTGCGTCCTGCCTTTTTCAACATCCACACCTATCAATAATATGATCCCGATAATAAAAAAGAGAGCCAGGGCCAGAATAGCTATCCGATTGGAGCCGGTCAGGTTAATCAGGACGGCGAAGGTGAGCGGTCCAAAAATTGAAGCAAACTTCGAGCTGATAGCATAGAGGCCGAAGAATTCAGCGCTCCGTTGTTTTGGGATCATACTGGAGAACAGGGAGCGGCTAAGTGCCTGACTGCCGCCGAGAACAATTGCGACTGCGAAGCCGAGGCCCCAGAATTCAGCGGCACTGTTCATGACTGAGGCATACACGGTAATCATGGTGAAAAGCAACAGGCAGATCAGTATTGCACTCTTGGTGTTGAGACGAGCGGCCAGTCGGGAAAAGAGCAGGGCGCCTGGTATGGCGATGAACTGAATCATCAGGAAGCAGCCGAGAATTGTACCGGTGCCCAGACCGAGTTCCTCACGTGCGAAGATCGCTGAGACAGCAATGATTGTCTGAATGCCGTCATTGTAGAGAAGGAAGGCGATCAGGAAACGTCTGAGATGACGATAACGGCGCAAATCGGCAAAAATTTTCAGGTAATCGCGTGGTGTCCGCAGCGTATGAAGTACACTTGTTGTAACCGGCACACCCTTCAGCCAGACAAAGGAGGGCAGGGCAAAACCAAGCCACCAGGCGCCGGTGAGCAGAAATCCGAACCGGGTCGCAGACCCTGTGTCGGCAAACCCCAGCCAGGCGTGCTGCTGGATAATCAGGAAGACGACCAGCAGCATCAGGCCGCCGCCTAAATAGCCGAAGGCGAAGCCGCGTGCTGAAAGACGATCGACATCATGACCGTGTGCTAAATCGGGGAGGTAGGCGTTGTAGAAGATATTCCCGGCAGCAAAGCCGATATTTCCGAGGATGAAAAGAGCTATGGCTAACAGATATTGGCCCGGTCCGGCGAAAAAGAGACCGCAAGTGGCAAGCGAGCCGAGCAGGCAGAAAATGATCATCAAGTGCCACCGCCAGCCTCGTCGATCCGCCAGGTTACCGAGGCCAGGAGCGGTTATAGCGACCAGAGCCATAGAGAGCGAAACCGTGTAACCCCATAAGGCTGTCGCAGGAACCGGTTGCGAACTCCAGAAAAGATCAGCACCGCGAGCCGGGACCAGGCTTGCAAAGTAAACCGGCAGGACCGCAGCCAGGACCACAGTGGCAAATGCAGAATTGGCCCAGTCGTAGAGGCACCAGCCGAACTGGGGTTTGTTGGCAACGAGTTGGCGCAAACTATCTCCTTTGTGAACATGGGTCGCGGAACGCGAAAATCAAGGACTAACCGACAATCAAAACATGGCCGCCAGTACGAGCAAGAGAATGGTTGTGATCTTGAAAGGGTTTAACCGCGTTCTTCGTCCCGCGTCCCGCGTTCCGAGGTTGTGTGATAAGCGCAACTCTCCGGCAACCAGTCAACCCGACGGACAACTTCCGGTGTCAACTTGACACATCCCTCACCGACATCGAGGCGTTTGTGATAAACCCGACACTGACGACTGATGATATCCAGATGACGACATGGGATTCTGGTTGTCACGAATTGGCCCTGTAAATTAACCGATTTCTCGAAACAACAGAGGCCGCAACGCTTGCATGTCTCTTCCCATTTTTTCATGGTTGCTGCCGACTTTTCATGGTTGAGGCCCGGTTATCATTGCTGTGGCAGGTTAATCAGGATGTGTTGTTTATAATTTGTGACCAGCGTTGGTCCTGTGCCATCGATAAGTGCCCAGAAAAGGTCCGAGATTGGATGCCCCTTGCCGGTGATGGCATCTTTCTCCTGGCGGTGCCAGATCTGGGCCAGATCCAGAGCCCTTTGCGGAGTCTGACGGCCGAAGCTGACAGCCATAAATGCAGGGACATCGTCTTGTCCATAGGGATCGATCGGTTCCCTCATCGAAACCAGGATTGGGCCGTCGGGCAGGTTGTCCTGCAACTCCAGGCGATGAAGGTAGGCGTCATTCAATTTAAAATCATAAGGTTGACGGCCAAGGCTTATCATCGATTGCGGTTTCTCCACCGGGACCAGAAATTGATTGGCCAGGCCGGCGGGAATGTCATTCTCCGGCAAAGTTTCGATTGTCAGGATGAAGTCCTCAAGCGTGCCGACGGCTGAGCTGTCTGCTAACTTGCCCTTGAAGAGCAGGTAGGTGTAAAGACCGAATTCCCCTGGATTGGTTGTTGTCTCATCAACCGGCAGCCAGTTGACCTGTACGGGGGTTGCGGACAATGCTCCGGTCGCTCCCGTGGCTTTTTTCGCTTCCTCCTTCGCCGCTTTACGACGCTCCAGAACGCGTAATTTGTCCTGTAGAAGTTTGAGCTTCTCCTGAATACTGTCTATCCGCTCGATGGTCTCCTTGCGCTCGGTTTCATCAAGTTCCTTCTTGCCGAACAGATCGTTCAATCCGGCGATTGACGGAACTACGGTGAGAAGCAGTAAAAGACCCGTCAGTAGAATACAGGTCTGGAATCGTTTGAGTCTCGAAATAGACATGATAACTCCTCGAGAGAAGGTAGAGAGGAAGAAGACATTGACCAAGTTATTTGTAACTGTTCAGTTAACGACTCAAGATTGTCATTCCCGAGGGTTTAATCGGGAATCCAGACCTTAAACTCATGGATCCCCGATAGAATCATTCGGGGATGACAGTCCTTTTACCAACAGCTTAGATTGTGCTGAATAGTTTCAGTTATTCTTTTACCAGAATTTAATGAACGGTGGAAGAAGTTTGCCGCTAAAAAATCGGGGCAGGCTGTGGATCAGCCTGCCCCGATGTCGATTGTTTGTTGAGCGAAAGGAGGGAGATTTACGCGCACTCCGAATAGCCGCAGACATGGCAGACGCAACAGCCGCCTTCATGTTCGACCGGTCCGCCGCAGTCAGGGCAGGCACCGCCATTGTTGGCATGAGTAACATCTACTTCATCGTGGTCAATCATGTGCATCTGGATCGCCTTGGCGACGGCATCGGCACATGATGTTACCCGGTTTTCACCAAAACCAGCCGGTTTGTGGCAGGTGATGCCGATCATCTGCTTCACCGCCTGGCGGGCCTGCACCCCGGAGCGCCAGGCCAGGGAGACCAGACGGCCGATTGCCTCACATTGGGACGAGGCGCATCCGCCCGCCTTGCCCATGGTTGTGAAGAGTTCGAAAACGCCGGCATTATCCTCGTTAATAGTGACGTAAAGCGGGCCACATCCGGTTTGCATCTGGTAGGTACTGCCACTGAGCGCACGTGGACGGTCGCGCTTGACACGTTTTTTAGCTGACTCGTGGGGAACAGTATCCTCTGGTTTGGCTTCCTCTTTCTTGACTGAGAGGACCTGCATGTCGCGTGAACCGTCGCGGTAGATGGTGACACCCTTGCAACCGCTCTGATAGGCCAGGCGATAGACGGTGGCAACTTCTTCGCGGGTGGCGTCGCTGCAGAAGTTGACCGTCTTCGACACTGCATTGTCAGTATGATCCTGGAAGGCCGCCTGCATGCGGATATGGTCCTCAGGAGTGATGTCGTGCGAGGTGACAAAGATATCGCGGATGTCCTCAGGAATCTCATCGATGTCCTGAATAGTGCCATGTTCGGCGATCGTTTCCATCAAATCCTTGGAGTAGAATCCGCGCTCCCTGGCGATCTTTTCGAAGATCGGATGAACTTCGACCAGAATGTCATTGTCAAGCACCTGGCGAACATAGGAGACGGCAAAGAGCGGTTCGATGCCGCTTGAGGCGTTGCTGATGATTGAAATTGTGCCGGTCGGGGCAATCGTCGTGCAGGTGGCATTGCGCACCGGATCACCACCGTTGTCAAAGATACTGCCTTTGAAGTTAGGGAAGGCACCACGCTCCTTGGCCAGAACCTGGGAGGTCATGCGGGATTTGTCGGTGATGAATTTCATGACGCGGTTGGCCAGTTCGATGGCCTCTTCACTGTTGTAGGGGATGCCGAGCAGAATCAGCATATCGGCCCAGCCCATGACACCAAGACCGATTTTGCGGTTGGCCCGAGTCATTTCGCTGATAGCTTCAAGGGGGTATTTATTGACCTGGATGACGTTGTCGAGAAAACGGGTGGCGAGCGCAACAATTTCAGCCAGCCGATCCCAGTTTACCTGGTTATCATCTGTGACCAGCTTGGCGAGGTTGATTGAACCTAGGTTGCACGATTCGTAGGGTAGCAACGGTTGCTCGCCACAGGGGATTGGTCGCTTCGAACTCGCCGATATGTGGAGTGGGGTTGTCGCGGTTGAGACGGTCGAGGAAGACGATACCGGGTTCGCCGTTGGACCAGGCCAGGTCAATGATGCGATCAAAAACCTTGCGTGCAGAACGCTGACTGACAACCTCACCGTTGCGCGGGCTGATGATATCGTAATCGGCATCCTTTTCGACTGCCTCCATAAAGGCCTCGGTTATGCCGACCGAGATGTTGAAGTTGGTCAACACCGTCTGGTCCCGCTTGCACATGATGAAATCCATGATGTCGGGATGATCGATACGCAGAATACCCATATTGGCACCACGCCGGGTTCCACCCTGCTTGATTGTCTCGGTCGCTGCGTCGAAGACACTCATGAAGGAGATCGGTCCTGAGGAAACGCCCTTGGTGGAGAGAACCACATCATTTGACGCCCGGATACGGCTGAAGGAGAACCCTGTACCACCGCCACTTTTGTGGATCAGCGCAGTTTGTTTGATCGATTCAAAAATTTCCTCCAGCGAGTCGCCAATGGGTAATACGAAACAGGCAGAGAGTTGCCCCAGGTCGCGACCGGCGTTCATCAGGGTGGGGGAGTTCGGCATAAATTCCAGGCGGGTCATCATTTGCAGGAACTCTTTTGCGAGCTCAGCCGGAACCCTGCCGGTTTTGAATTCCTTCTCTGCGGCGGCGATGGTGTCAGCAACTCGCTCGAACATCGCCTGCGGGGCCTCCAGGACTTTGCCTTCTTCATCGCGACGCAGATAGCGACGATCAAGGACAGTGACAGCATTTGGAGACAGCTCGAGGGTAGTTTTTATCATTTTCTTCGACATGAATTGACCTTCCTGCAATGTGATAAGAATTTTAATGGAAAATGCGGAGGAGCTCTATGATGTGTGGTAGGGAGTGTTAAACCACAAGATGTGGTGGCTGTCAACCCTGCGTGTCGATATATTTTGCATAAAAATGAGGTTATTGCAGACATCTCAGTGATTTCAGTTCGTTGGCCGCCAGTAGCGAGTTTGTTGAGCTTGTTCATTGATGGGCTGACTGGCTGCCGGAGTTACTTGTTTATATTTCTTGAGACAAGTATTATAAAGAATAATCGTTGTTAAGGTTACACAGACTTCGTTATTAAAGATCACACTGACAGGGGCCAGGGGATCGTTTTGAACGAGAAAAAGACTGTAGATGATAGTCGCCTGATTGAGCAGGTTCAAGGTCTCAAGGGAATTCTGAATGTCGCTCAGGTCGTAGTCTCATCACTTGATCTCGATGAGGTGCTGCAGAACATTCTGCACAGTGCTATGACCGTTATGGACATGCCCGCCGGAACCATTGCCCTTTACGATGTGGACTCCTGTCAGCTTGAGTTACGTGCTCACGCCGGCCTTAGCGAGAAGTTTGTTGCTCTCGATCGCTGGCGAGTCAAGCCGTCCGGCCTTACGCACGAAATCCTGGAGCGTGGGGAACTTTTTATTATCAACGATACTGAGCGCGAGGACTTTTTCAACAATCCTCTGGCTATCGAAGAGGGAATTCGTTCCCTGATCGCGGTCCCTCTGAAAATCCAGCAAAGAATGATCGGTGTCCTCTACCTTGACGACTTCAAGCCGCGAGAATTTGCTACTGAGAAACTTGAACTTTTGTCAGTCCTTACCTCTTTTGCAACGATGAGTATCGATCATGCCCGGCTGCACGAGTGGACCTTGCAGCTTGCCTGTACCGATGGATTGACAGGCCTTTACAATCACAGACAGTTTATTAAGGTTTTTGCCGAGGAGGTTGCACGTGCCTGTCGCTACGACAAGGCATTATCGATTATCCTTTTCGATGTGGATGATTTTAAAAAATTCAATGACGCCTTTGGTCATCCAAACGGCGACATTGTTCTCCGGGAGATAGCGACCATGTTGCGTGAGCTGCTGCGTGATTGCGATACTGTTTTCCGCTATGGCGGTGAGGAGTTTGTCGTCTTGTTGCCGGAAACACCTCTGTCGGAGGCGACCAAAGTGGCAGAACGAATCCGGATTTTTATCGAGACCGAATCACCCCGTTTTCTGACTCAAATCACCAAAACTCATGGTGTTACAGTCAGCGTTGGCGTCGCATCGCTTCCAGGTGATGGTTCGGACACCGGCTCACTTTTGAAGTCGGTTGATGATCTGATGTACCAGGCTAAACGTGAAGGTAAAAACAAGGTTTATTACAACGACTGATAATGACATATGGGGCTGATAACGACATATGGCTTCTGAACGAATTCTGATAGTTGATGATGAAGATGGCATGCGACGCCTGTTGAGCCGTGTTTTGACCCGGGAAGGTTATGACACTGTTGCCGTGGGCAGTGGTGCGGAAGCCTTGCGTCTGGTTGCCAGTGAACGTTTCGACCTTGTTGTGACCGATATCAAGATGCCGGAAATGGATGGCCTGGAACTGCTTGCGGAGCTGAAAGAGTATGAGCCGTCTTTGCTGGTTATCGTTATTACCGCTTATGGAACTATCGAGAATGCTGTGCAGGCTTTGCGTTCCGGCGCCTATGATTACATCGCTAAACCTTTTGAGAACGATGAAATCAGGTTGACCGTCGCCAAAGCCCTGGAGCGGGAGCGCTTGTTGGCTGAAAACCGTTACTTGCACGCAGAACTTGAGGGCCGTTACGATTTTTCCGGGATTATCGGTGGTTCACCGGCTATGCAGCAGGTCTACGAGATGGTTCTATCGGTCGCTGCCAGCAATGCCAATGTTTTGATTACCGGTGAATCGGGGACCGGCAAGGAACTCCTGGCCCGCTCAATTCACTACAATTCACTGCGCAAGGAAAAGCCGTTCATTGTGTTGAACAGTGCGGCCATTTCAGAAGGGGTTCTGGAGAGCGAACTCTTTGGCCATGAAAAGGGCGCCTTCAGCGGTGCGATCGACACTCGCAAGGGACGCTTTGAGCGAGCCGATCAAGGGGACACTTTTCATTGATGAAGTGGCTGAGATGAGCATGACAGCTCAGGTCAAGCTTCTGCGGGTGATTCAGGAGCACGAATTTGAACGGGTCGGTGGCAACAAAACAATCAGTGTCAACGTGCGTATTGTCGCTGCCACCAACAAGATACTTGAAGACCAGGTTAAAGATGGCAAATTCCGGGAAGACCTCTACTATCGGCTGAATGTCGTTAATATTAATGTTCCCCCTCTGCGCTCCCGGCGCGAAGATATTGAACCTCTTACGAAGTATTTTCTGGAAAAGTACTCTGCTGAAACCGGCAAAAAAATCACCGAATTGGCGCCCGCGAGCTTTAAGTTGTCTGCTGGCTCATGACTGGCCGGGGAACATTCGTGAATTGCAGAATGCTATTGAACGGGCTGTCGTTCTGGCAAAAGGCAGCGTGTTGACACCACGCGACTTCCCTCAGGGTATGCAGGGTGATGATCAGATCTGTCTGCAGATTCCGGAAAAGGGCGGTAGCCTTACGGACATCCTCGAAGACCTTGAACGACAATTGATTCTGCAGACACTGCAGCGTGAAGACGGTTCGCAGACCCGTGCCGCTGATACTCTGGGGATCAAACGCACGACACTTCGTTATAAGATGGAAAAGTATCGTCTGATTGATTGACTCCCCATTTAATGGCTATTCACTGCACACCCCCCTTTCATCGGTCTCTTTTCTTCTTCGGCGGTTATTCGCGCCGGTTGATCTGACGGTCACCTCTGAAAATAAAACAGGTTGTCGAGAAAAGTTACAGTTTTGTGTCGAACACCTTTCCTCCTTTTGTAAGTATTAGTAATTACAGCTTGTTTTGTTTTGGAATGTCCTTTGCTTACACGAACGTAATGGTCCAAAGGTAAGGAAGTATAATTTTGGTTTTGCTTGTGGGAGGTGTCTTTGTATGATGTTGCGTGTAGTTTACACAGATGGGACTTTTGATTTAGTAAAGGGTCTTATGCTGACAACACTAATCGAATCTAGCGGGGTCTCAAAATTCAAGAGGTCCAGTGGTTGGGTGGATATAAATTCTGCGTATGTTCGCAAATCAGGTAGTGAAAGTGATTATTGCGGCCCTGAAAGAAGAGGGCTCTGATGTTCAGATTCATCAAGTACTCATAGCTTCGCCGTTAATCCACAAAATTATGGCCACCTGGTGTAAGCTCCGGGTGGCCGTTTCTTTTATGTCAGGACTTCTGAGATTAAAACAGGCGACTTATTGACAGACACACTCAGGGAGCTCTTTCAGCAGCTGAAAATCAGAAAAGAATTTAAAAAAAAGGCGATTGACTGGCCGCCTCTTTCACAGGCTGACAACTGGTTGATTCTATTTGGGATGAAAATGATCAGCAGGCAATCAGGTCAATCTTAAATGCCTGTAGACTGCTGGTGCCGGCTGGCGGTCTTTTCGCTCGCTCTGTCGGGATGTGAGCCGAGGGTTTCATGAAACAGTTTCTTCAAATCAGTTTTGTTGTGGTCATTCTTGTTGCATTAGCGTCTGCGTCGGTTGGCGGCAACCTTGAAGACGGCATTGAAGCTGCCGAATCCGGAGATTTTAAAAAAGCCTACAAGCTCTATCTTTCTGAAGCCAGGCAAGGCAATACCTCTGCCCAGGCTAAACTCGGGGTTTTGTATGCCATAGGTCTAGGTGTCCAAAAAGACGTGAAGGAGGCGGCAAAGTGGTATCGGATGGCCGCCGAAAAGGGAGATGCCAAGGCTCAAAACAATCTCGCAATTCATTTTGCTATCGGTTTAGGTGTCCCGCAAGATGATAGAGAGGCAGCGAAGTGGTTTTCTCTAGCCGCCAAACAGGGGGATGCCAAAAGTCAGTTAAGCCTTGGTATCATGTACGATGTAGGTCGTGGTGTTTCGCAAAATCATGTCGTTGCCTGGGCCTGGTATGCATTGGCTGAGGAAAATGGCGAGGAAGCAGCTCAAGGCTATCTTGATGCCGTTCAGAAGACAATGACCCCGACTGAAATTAATATGGCTCAGCAGATTGCCGAACTAATCCGTGCAGAGGCTGGAGAGTGAGGCCTTCGGTTGTTAATTCTTTGTTACCAGAGTTTATCCCCTGGTGGCCGGTTCCTCCCGACAGAAACCTGTCATTCACAAGTTTGAAGAGACAGCTCTTTTACGTCATCCATCTGAAATAGCACGGTTTTCAGCCCTTTATTCTGGTACGTTCCTTGCTGTAAATGATGGCAGCCACGATTCCTCGTGGCTGTAATCAATTTGTCTGCAAGGTATGCCGTGTTCCGTTTGTCTTTTATCTTTGTTGTTCTGATTACAGGAATATTCCTGAGCCTTGCCGGTTGTCGTGATATCCCGGCGGATCGCACCTATGCGCTTTGGCTGGACCATGCTCCAACAGGTGCAGACTGGGACAGGGCTTTGCCGCGAGAGGTGAGTGTCCGTGGTGGTCGTCCCCATAAGTTACGCAGTTTTACCGATATTGATGAAGACACGGTCCACACCTCGACTGCTTCATGTCATCATGGTTCGCGTGTGCCGGAACCGGTTCCGGTTGATATCCGCGCTTTTTACACCGATGATGATCTTTTCCTGCGCTTGAGTTGGGAAGATGCAACGCGTGATCAGTCCATGCTTGACTGGCTGTTCGATGGTGAGCAGTGGCAGAACACCGGTCAGTTGGAAGATGGTTTCGGCTTGCTGTGGGACGCACAGGGGCGGTTCAATAACTTCTCCTGTGCTTATGCTTGCCACATTAATGACTTCGGTGTGAACCGGGACAGCTTTCATGCCTCCAATAAGATGCGCATGGTTCAAGAGAAAACCTGGCTGGATCTCTGGAACTGGAAAGCTGCACGCACTGCCGCACTTGGGTTTGCCGATGACCGCTACCTGGATTTCGATGGTATGCACGGTGATACGCCTGGTGAGTTGTTTACCGAGAACTCCAAAGCTCACTTAAGTAGCGGGGATGGTATCCAGCCTTTCAGTAAAGAAGACGCACCGATTTACGATGCCGACAGATTGCCGGCAGACGAAGGTTTCCGCCTCCGGGAAGCGTGGCCCCGGGCTATCTGGTTAAGCGTCCGGTTGCTGGTCGGGCCGACGTTCTTGCTGTGTCTCGTTATGAGAAGGGCCGCTGGATCGTCACATTGCGGCGTGCTCTGCAGACCGGAGACCCTTATGACGTGGTTTTTGTCCCGGGTGATGAGATGGGGGTTGCTTTTGGGCTGGCGCTGATGGACCATTCTCTGTATGAGCATTATGCTTCGAATACTGTTGAACGACTGGTGCTGCTGAAGCGGTGAGGAGTGAGGAGTGAGGAGTGAGGAGTGAGGAGTGCAAGGGTGCAAGGGTGCAAGGGTGCAGGGTAAAAGGAGAATCTCTTTGAAGAAACTGAGTCTGATCTGTTTGTTGGTGTTGTGTATAGCGATGACCTTTCTTGCTGGATGCGGTGGCGATGATGCTGCATCGGTAAATACATCGTCCGGACATGGTCGTTTGCAAGGTCAGGTAACCATGCCTCTGGAAGGTGTACGCCTTTATGTCTACAAGCCTGGCGCGGACCTTTATGGTCCGGCATTTGCGATGTCGCAGGTCGCGGGTGTTGATGGTCGATTCGATCTTGAACTTCCCGATGGAGATTATATTGTTGTCGCCAGGAAGCGAGTCGGAGGCGAGGAGACCGGGCCGGTGATTGCCGGTGACAACCGCAGTGAGTTCATAAACGTCAGCGTACAGGGCGGCGTTGTCAATATGCAGGTTTCGGCACCGGTGAAGATCGGTGACCAGCGAAATTTTACCGGCGATGTAGAAGCGTCAAAAACCGGCCTTGCCGGCCAGATTCTGGATAGTGATGGTCAGCCTGTGGCAAATGCCAGGGTGCACGTCTATGATCATGTACAGATGTCTGAGCGGCCAAAATTTGTTTCTGAAAAAACCGGTCCGGATGGTCGCTACCTGATTTATCTGCCGGCCGGTGGTACCTATTACCTGGCGGCTCGTGATAAATTCGGCGGCCCGCCGAAACTGGGTGACCTCTACGGACGCTACGATAAAGGCACCATCGAGCCCTCTGCCGTTGTGGTCAAAGAAGGGCAAATTCTGAAACAGGTTGTTATCACCGTGACCAAGGTCTGGTAAGTATGTTGCGTTATTTCTTCGCCGGTCTTTGTTTTTTTATGCTGTCAGCATGCACAGCAGATCCGGTTCTAGACCTGGATCAACTTGAAGCCAACGCCCGTGGTGGCGACCGGCAGGCCATTGTCCAACTTGTCGGTTTGTTGGCTGCTCAGGAGCCTGGTCTTGCTGACCGCGTTTACGCAATAACGATTGAGGTTGGCGTAAAAGCTGTTCCGGCTTTGCTGGAGCAGGTCCACTCAAAAGATAAGCAGTTGCGCGAATATGCGATTGCCGCGCTGGGAACACTCAAAGTGATTGATGCCATTCCTGCGATCAGTGATGTGCTTGCTCAAAAGGCTCTGGAGAGACGATATGTAGCTGCCTGGGCGCTTGGTGCGATCGGCGATGCTACGGTGATCCCGGCGCTGATCAGTGCCCTGGACGATGATAACAGCGAGGTTCGTCGTTATGCTACACGCGCTCTGATCAAGCTGAACAAAGCCTCAGTCATGCCGTTGGTTGACTATCTTGCCAATGCAAATGGTGAAGGGGCGGCTGGAGCTATCCGTGCGGTAGGTGATATTACTGACAAGCGGGCCCTGAAGGTGCTGCTGGCTCAGGCACAGGGCGAGCAGCGTGCCGAGGCGTTTCTGGCGTTGGGAAAACTGCGTGACCCCAGCGCCGAATCTGCACTGGTTGCCGGTCTGGAAGATCATGACTCACTGGTGCGTATGAATGCCGCCATGGCCCTTGGCCGCCTGGGAGGTCCGGTAGCGGCAGATGCTCTGACAGTAACGCTTGAGGACGAAGTTCACGTGGTGCGTGAATGGTCCGCGCGTTCAC
>PVMK01188965.1_pt2 | contig 29454 bp, 26 predicted proteins | sample 1853481 | NCBI WGS metagenome assembly PVMK01 (sample SAMN08533507, study PRJNA380276) | Marine sediment metagenome, whole genome shotgun sequencing project.
GATGGGAACGGGCCTCTCAAGGTCAGGGTGATAGAACAATTAACAGGGTTGGTGACCAGGGAGGTCTTTTGTGATCTATCACCCGATCATGGTGAGCTTACGGTTGATTTGGAGAATGATCTTTTGAAAGTTGCGTTCATCGCCGGTCAAGAAAAAATTTTTACAGGTTTAATCAGTGGACATGGCCTCAAGACCGGGGCCATAGCAACCAGCGGTGTGTGGGAGGCCTCTGGGACGGTTGTGGTGGGCGCGGATGAAGGTGATATGGCCAAGGCTGTAAATAGGGTATATGAGATGGGGGGAGGGATTGTGCTTTATGCAAACGGCCAGATACAGGCTGAGATTGAACTCTCCATAGGGGGGATTATGTCGAGCCTTGCAATTGAGACGGTGGCTCAGGAATTAGCAAACCTTCAGAAGAAAGCCGAAACACTGGGTTTCCGGTTTTCTGACGCGCCCCTAACGCTTGCAACTCTGACTACCCCGGCCATCCCTTTTTTGCGGCTTTCTGAGGCGGGGCTGGTTGATGTTAGAAATGGGGACGTGGTGGAACTTATTGTTTCTTAGCCAAATGACATGGTTGTATATGTGGGGGCGGCCGACAATTTTCGTTATTGACAAAAACTTTCTGGCAGGTGTAGCAATAAGAAAATGTTTGCTGAGGTGCGGCCGAGCATTTATGCTGGCCCTATGACAGCAAAGACATGGGGAATTAGAAAATGGGTTTAAGCCAGGGATGTAAAGAAGAATTTTGCCCTTTGGACGGAGAGATTTTCCGGCGTGGACGCGACCTTTGAACCGTGGGGCCTCATGTGCGTTGAGGACTCAAAACGACAACCATTAACAAGAAAAAGAGGAGAAACGGGATTATGGCAAAGTCTTTGGAAGAGAGAATTAGGTATCTGGAAGATGTTAAAGAAATACGAGAGCTTATGCATACGTATTGTTATGTCATGGATGCGGGAGAGTGGGATAGCGTTATGGATTGTTTTGCCAGGGAATGTTCCTGCGACTTTGGTCACTTCAGCAATGGAGAGGTCAAGACGAGGGCAGAGGTAGAAAAATTTTATACCAGTGTCCTCATGTCAAAGTTTGCTGTCTTTGTTCATCGAATCATGAATGAAATCATAGATATAAAAGATGAGGGGCGCGCCACGGGAAAGTGGTATCTTGATGAGCCCTGTATACTTCACGAGACAAAACGTGCGGCCTGGTCATCATGTACCTATTATGTGGACTTTGTGAAAGAGGACGGCAGATGGTTGTTTGAGCGATGCATCGTCAAGGACTGGCGTTGGGTAAGCGACTATGGAAAGGGATGGGCTGAAGAGCCCTTTACCGTGCCCGGCAGCCACAGACCGGAGGACATAGAAAAAGACTTAAAAAGATGGGAAGCCGTTTCCCAACAGCTCAAGAGTGCATAATAAAAAACCCCGCCTATCTTGATAGATGGATAAATTCAATTTGTCTGTATTTTGTAATTCGAAAATTGATCAATTATAATAGTAGATTAGCTGCCAATATTCAACAGAAAGATTAAATTTATTGTTGAATGTTGGCACCTGGTCTTTTTGAAAACAACCGCTGGGTTTGGCTGTAAGGAACATCGTCGGTTCAGCAAAATAGGGTCATTGTTAAGAGAGATAATCTTGAGGAACCGTCTATGAAATTGCCCACGTTTTTAGACGTATTAGACGCACAGCAGGTTATTGGGAAATATCTGTCTCCAACGCCCTTGTATAATTACCCGGCCTTGGATCAATGCATAGAGGCGTGTGTCTATGTAAAACATGAAAACTATCAGCCCGTAGGGGCCTTCAAAGTTCGGGGCGGGATCAACCTTATATCGCGGTTAACCGATGCTGAACGAAAACAGGGTGTTGTCACTGCTTCTACTGGAAATCATGGGCAATCGATCGCTTACGCCGCTCGGCTCTTTGGCATCCGTGCTATCATCGTTGCGCCCAAAGGGGCGAATCCCGTGAAAGTGGAAGCCATGAAAGGTTACGGGGCTGAGGTTGTTTTTTACGGTAAAGATTTTGATGCAGCAAAGACCCATTGTGAAAAAATGGCCCGGGAACATGGCCTGCGCTACATTTCTTCCGGTGATGAACCATACCTGATAGCTGGTGTGGGGACTATCACGCTTGAGATTCTTGAGCAGATCCCGCGGGTGGAGATGATTTTTGTGCCCATTGGAGGTGGGAGCGGTGCGGCTGGAGCCTGTTTGGTGGCCAAAACAATTAATCCCGATATCGAGGTGATTGGCGTGCAGGCGGCCGAAGCCCCATCGGCCTATCTGACCTGGAAGAACCGCAGATACACCACCGCTCAAATGAAGACGGAGGCTGAGGGGCTGGCAACCCGTTCCCCCTTTATGTTACCTCAAAAAATTATTTGGCAATATTTGGATGACTTTTTGCTGATAGAAGAAGAAGCCATGCGGAAGGCGGTGAAATTGTACCTGGAAAAGGCCAAAACATTGGCGGAATATGCAGGCGCAGCACCCCTGGCAGCCGCGTTGCAGATAAAAGATAGGGTGCGTGATAAAACCATCGCTCTTGTTCTCAGTGGTGGCAATATCGCCCCCGATAAACTACAGCATTGCTTGTAACTTCTCAATAAGTTTAGGCACCGTGGGGTTCAGCTGTTTCTCTCCGGCGCTCTCTAAACCAGTCGTCGTAGCGTGGCTGATATTTGGGGTTTTGGCGAAAGCACGGAGAAGCCAATAAGGGTTCATTTGGAGAAAACCCCAAATATCAGCCACTGCGAAAGTGAAAAGTAAATCCCTTTTGAGAGAGCGCCTTCAAGAAACACCCGAACCCCACTCAAGATATCCTATTATTTCTCCCGGACTTATTGAGAAGTTACCATTGCTTGTGCTAACCTTATAAGGTTATTGAGAAAAATACGGAACATATGGTTGGTTTTTCAGGATAGTGGTTATGATAATATTTGAATGGGTAATATGGGTTATGATGCTTGGGGTGACGGTTGCTCTGTCTTTCCTCTGGTTAAAAGAAATGAAGGGTGACGGAAATGGGCACTCTGACGATAGCAGAAGTATAGGTATTATTTGTTGTGCTCCAAGGCTAATCATTCCCTGGGGAATCATTTTGATAAGTTTTTTGTTTATGAATCTAAATAAATTACATCTTTTGTGGATATGCCCTGTGATTTTTCTGCTTGTTGTTAATCTGAGGGTTATCTTGAAGATAAAGATGGATTCAAAAACTTCAAAAAAACTGAATTGAGAAAGTTCTTTATTGAGAAAGCGCCTGGGCAAATCCAAAAAGAATATCTCACAATCAAGCCTCCCTTACCTCGGGCGCGACTACGCCCATGTCTTGGTGTTCGATTCTGTAAGGGGAATCGTACAGACAGAATAGCTGGGGTCATCCGGCCGATATCTACCCGTCGAGTAATTCCCCAACATTCTTGTCCCTTTGCATAGAGCAAAGGACCTGGGCAATCTCGTCGAGCCGGTTATAGATTCGTATCCCCTCTTTATTGAGATCGTGAACCACCTGACTTTCCCACGGCGTATAGATGCTCCCAATAAGGACGGGAAGACCTGTTTCTTTTTCCATTTTGTTAAAACCGCGAATAATCCGCTTATTGACATCCAAAAAAAGTTTGAGCCTGGGAGGGGCATCCTCCTCCAGCATCCCTGGCCTGCCCATGCCGTGGAGAACCAATGCATCTACTTCCCCGGAGGAGAGGATCTCTTTGCCGATAGCCAGTATAATATCTTCTTGGAAAAAAAGCCCTGATGCGCCTATGTCAACAGGGTTTTTTGTTGATGCCCTTGGGAGCACGCCCAAGGTCCTCAATGATTGCTGAAGCTCTTGGCTCAGTTCAGGTACCATAAGCCCCAGTTCTTCCAATGAATCTGAGAGGGCGACCCCCCATGACCCACCCATAGTGATGATGGCCGTCTTTTTGCCACGCATCGGAGGCCGTTCAAGCAGGGCGTGGCCGAGGGGAAGCAGAAGTTCCATGTTGGGGGAGGAGATAATGCCCGTCTGGCGTAGCACTCCCTCGTAAAGTTCCCTCATTCCAGATAACGCCCCGGTATGGCTTTCTGCGGCGCGGGCTGATCCCTTCGTCCTCCCGGCCTTGTATGCTACTATGGGCTTTTTCTTTGATATGCGGCTCGCTATCTCAACAAAACGTCGGGCATCTCTAACCGTTTCAAGATACATCAGGATGACCTCCACTTCGGGGTCATCTCCGAAATGCTCCAGGAAGTCTGTGGCTGTAATATCGCATTCGTTGCCGGTGTGGACAAATTTCCCCACGCCCATGCCTCTTGAAAACCCTGAGGCAAGAAGATCATAGAAGGCGTAACCACCCTGGCAAATGGCGCCAATTCTGTTACACACCAGGTGTTCGGCGGGTGCCGCCGATGCGTTGAAGGCGGCATGGAGGTTGAATGTGCCGCTGACGTTGGGGCCAAGGAGATGCATGTCGTAAGATCGTGCGATATGGGTAAGGGTGTTTTCCTGTGTCCGGCCATTTTCAGAAGCTTCCCCGTACCCCGCTGTGATTATAGTCACACCTTTTACCTGTTTTTGCCCGCATGCCGTAACTGCGTGTTCTACCAAATCCGATGGTATGGTGATGATCGCCAGATCAACCGGGTCTGCAATGTCATTTATATGTTTGAAGGCAGATATACCAAAGATTATTTCTGAATTTGGGTTTACCGGATAAATTTTTCCGGAATAGTTTCTTGACAATAGACCCTGCATGATGAATGAGCCCCATGACCCGGGTCTGTCTGTGGCTCCGATGACAGCAACGGATTTTGGGTTCAAAAATATGTCCAATGAGCTTTTCATGTTTACTTGTCCTCGTTGTTCAAAATAGAGTGTATTCAGCCTTTTTCAGAAATAAGCTTGGCACTTGAGAGGGAAGGCATAAATGGGTGGCCATGCTATTCCCTCAGCTCGCGATTGTAAAGCAAGTTTTCAGGAATTTTGGGCATTGTGATGTCTGGCCGCTTCTTTTCCACCGACGCAGCCCCTATAATTGGCTATTTAAGTTGCCTGTGTAATAGTAATCGAATAACGATCAAGGAGTGACGAGTGACGAAGGAAAACAAAGAAGTTAACCTTGAGGATCGTCTCATTGATTTTGCCGTCAGAATTATTTATGTGGCAGAATCATTGCCCAAAACAAAAGCAGAAAATCACATTGCCGGGCAACTCATAAGACGTGGTATCCTGCCTCGGCGGGACTCCCAATTATGGCCAAGCCCAGGATAAACCAAAAATTCGTAATTCGGGACTCGGCTGTTCGATATTCGATTGCTCAAGAAAAATGTTATTGGGCTGCAACTCATCCATATTGTCGGGATTATCTAAGTGATTGTTAGATAGTGTCAATATATTTAAGAATATGAGCGGATTATATAGAACGAATATCCGGTCCATTTGTTTTGTGAAAGTATTGTTATGAACCCGATCCATATGGGGTCAGGCAGGCGGGTAATCTTGTAGTGATGTTTTTTGACTTTTTTGGTTGACTTTTAGGTTTATATGTTTAAAATATTACCTATTGCTTCAAAAATTTATTCGAACGATTAAAATTTAGTTGTTTCGCGGGTTGTACACTGTTTTACGGTTCCATACCAGGAGGGCAACCTGATTTTTGGGGAGCATAAAATTCTCAGAAAGGAGGTTATTTCTATGGTACAAGGAACAGTAAAATGGTTCAGTGACAAAAAGGGGTTCGGCTTTATTGAGCAGGAGGACGGTGGGGATGTATTTGTCCATCATTCCGCAATCAACATGTCCGGGTTTAAGAGCCTTGATGAAGGCGAACGGGTTAGCTTTGAGGTAGAAGAGGGTGATCGAGGCCCTTCGGCCAAAAACGTTACTAGAGCATAATTCATTAATACGGTTGTTAAGGGCATCTTGTCGCGTTGAGATGAGATGCCCTTTTGTTTGAAAAATTTTAAATGCTCGAGAAATAAATAAAAAACATTTTAACCCTGGGCAAACCCTTCTTCTTTGTTTAAACGGTGCAAACGGTACAGGTAATAGAAACCATAACAGATTTGGGGGTATTCAGGTTGATGGGAAAAGGAACAAGTAAAATGACAGAAAACGAAGTTTTCGTAACCGAAAATATAAAACCCGCCTTTGTGTATGAGCAGGAGCTTTTTCATGAAGGGGCGGGCAAAGATTTCGATGAAACCGAAGAAGACACTCAGGATAGTCGTGACTTTATGGAATTATACGAAGAGAGTCTCAAGAGTATCCAGGAGGGTAAGGTCGTCAGTGGGCAAATAGTACAGATCGATAATGAATATGTTTTAGTTGATATCGGTTACAAATCAGAGGGAATGATTCAGGTTTCTGAATTTATCGATTCAAGTGGGAATCTAACAGCGGCAGTGGGTGATGAGGTCGATGTCCTTTTGGTGCGAAAAGAGGATAAAGACGGAAGGGTCATTCTTTCCAAGGAAAAGGCAGCAAGTGTCAAGCTATGGGACCACATTGAAGAAGTCTATAAAGATGAGGGGACAATCAGAGGTAAGATTATTTCTAAAGTGAAGGGGGGGCTTTCTGTAGATATCGGTTTGCCTGCATTTTTACCAGGATCCCAGGCCGATTTGCCGCCACTCAAGGACTTGGATCCTCTTGTCGGTACGGAGCATGATTTCAGGGTAATAAAGTACGAAAAACAACAGGGAAATATAGTAATATCGCGTCGAGCCGTTTTAGAGGTTGCGAGGATGGCTTTGCGGGAAAAGACACTTGAAAGCCTTGAGGAAGGCGCCATTGTTGATGGGACGGTCACCAATATTACTGATTATGGACTGTTTGTTGATGTGGGTGGAATAGACGGACTTGTCCATGTCACAAATATGTCCTGGGGTAAGGTGGGGCATCCATCAGAAATGTACCAAATCGGTGAAAATATCACTGTCAAGATTTTGAACTTTGACAAAGAAAAACAAAGAGTTTCCCTTGGTGTCAAACAGGTGACGCGTGATCCGTGGAGCATGGCTGAAGAAAAATATCCTGTGGGGTCTAAAATAAAGGGCTGTATCGCAGGTCTAAAAAAATACGGGGCCTTTGTTGAAGTGGAAGAAGGAATACAAGGCCTCGTTCACATCTCTGAAATGTCCTGGACAAGAAAAATCCGGCATCCGTCCGATATTTTGAGCGTGGGCGATATGGTGGAAGCGCTGGTTTTAAACCTTGATGTTGCTAAGAATCGTATTTCCCTAAGTATAAAACAACTTGAGCTAAACCCCTGGGACGTCATAGCTGAAAGCTATCCTGTTGGGACCATTATAGAAGGGAAGATAAAAAATATTACAGACTTTGGTATTTTTGTCGGTATTGATAAAGGGATCGACGGTCTTGTCCATACATCTGACTTTTCATGGACAAGACAACTAAATCACCCTTCGGAACTTTACAAAAAAGGCGAGGAAGTTCGGGCAGTTGTTCTGGAAATTGACAAAGAAAATGAGCATTTTTCGTTAAGCATCAAGCACCTTGAACCAGACCCATGGGATGAAATCCCTCAAAAATATAAACCCGGTACACGGGTTTCCGGTATCGTGACCAACGTCACTGATTTTGGTCTCTTTGTTGAACTGGAAAAAGGCATAGAGGGGTTGATTCACGTTTCTCAGTTAGCCAAGGATAAACAGGACAATCAATTGGAAAAATTTCAGGTCAAGGATGAAGTGGAGGCTGAGGTCGTTAATGTCTCTCAAAAGGACAAAAGGATTGGGCTGTCCATTCGAAAGCTTGAGGAAAATTCTGGGAGAGATATCTACAAGGGTTATCAGGGCGATGAAAAAAAAGCCTTGTCCAGTCTGGGAGACCTGTTAAAAGATAAGATGAATGGTTTGTAAATCAGGTCTCACCTGAGGGTCAGGAACCAAGAGTAAACAGGGTGCCGAATCAGGAAAAAGTGCAATTTTTTTGTCGGCGTCTAAAGGAATAAAATAGAGAAATTGAAGTAAAAAATGACTGAGTCCACTAACAGTGATTACCTGTTTATTGAAAACGAAACAGATTTACGAAGGATAGCCCTAGAATTTCAAGAAGAGAAGGCCCTTGGTGTAGATCTTGAAGGGGATTCCATGTTCCACTATCAGGAAAAGGTTTGCCTTCTTCAGATCTCTACACCTGAACGCAACGTTCTGATCGACCCGCTTTCCGTTAAAGACCTTTCTCCTTTGAGGCCCGTTTTTTCCGATTCTCGAATCCGAAAGGTCCTACACGGAGCTGACTATGATATCCGTTCCCTGTACCGGGATTTTGGCATCGAGGTTCGTTCTCTATTTGATACCCAGATTGCTGCAAGGTTTCTAGGAGTCAGGGAAACGGGTCTTGCCAGCCTGCTTAAAGAAAAATTTAATATCCTGAGTGATAAGAAATATCAGAAAAAAGATTGGTCCCAGAGGCCTCTGCCGGCGGCGATGCTCCGATATGCTGTTCAGGATACCTCCCATCTTCTCCCCCTGGTAGGGCTTCTTGAAAGAGAGTTGATTGAAAAAGGGTTGCTTTTCTGTGTGGAAGAAGAGAGTGAGTTGCTAAGTGGCGTTCGTCCGAATTCAACAAAAAACAAAGCGTTTTTTCTCAGTTTCAAAGGCGCGGGAAGGCTTGATTCCAGAAGTCTTGCAGTTCTGGAAAATATCTTGCGTTTTCGGGACCAGGTGGCCAGACGCAGAGATTGTCCTCATTTCAAGGTCCTGGGCAATGAATCAATCAAAGAAATTGTTCAAGTCAAACCGGTTTCCAGGGCTGATCTCGCTGGAATCAAAGGCTTTAGTCCCAAAATGATAGATCGTATGGGGGACTCGCTTATTGAGAAAGTAAAGGAGGGGTTAAATATCTCTGATGACACGCTTCCTGTATACCCCCACATAAGCCGGCAAAAGTTGAGATCCAAAGAGGCCACCCGTGTAAAGGCCTTGAAAAGCTGGCGCGAACAACTTGGCGGGAAGTGGAGAGTTGATCCGGCTGTTGTTTTTACGAACTCTCAGATACGTGCAATCTCCATCGCCAACCCCGGGGGGCCTGAGAGCATGGAATGTATCGAAGATATAAGAAAATGGCAGATCAAACTATTTGGCTCCGGCATTTGCAATGTTCTTCAGGAAACTGGTTGATTTGAATGGCTAACTTGTGAGTACGTGAAGTGAATTGGGCGCTTAGCCTCTCGTTTCATGGCTTTCCTCGACTTATTTCCCTGTCTATGGGTGTGTTTCTTGGCGCCTATTCTTTCTTTTTCCTAAAACCAGAGAATACCCAATAGATCCCCCAGATCAAGGCCACCGGGCCAACGCCCATATACAGGAAGGGAACCCAGTGGATGTCCCAAGGTTTAAGATAAAACCCTGTGAGTGCTAGCCAAAAGAGAGAGGCTAAAATGGCAATTCGTATCCATCCCGTAAACCTGAACCCGTGAGCGAGGCGTTGGAAGGGTTGATCAGATTTTTTTCCCGTCAATCTGGGGAGCATAAGAATGCCCAATATAATGGCAACAATCAAGAGAATTTCCAGTATTCCAGACATTTTTACTCCCCGTGGCCAGAAAAAAATAAGGTCTTTGTGTGTGAGGAATCTGCTATGAAATGCGTTTAACGTGACCCCCGAATCAAATAATATCTTATCAGAGAAGGGGTGATCAAGCAAGACCTTGAAGGATTTCAAGAAGTATCCGCCCAGTTATTAGGGGCTTGGTTTTTTTGCTCAGTTATTGAGGCGTCTCCATTGACCTCTGGGGGTAAAGCATTGTGGCAGTGCATGTCGCGAACCGGGCTTATTGAGAAGTTACCAGAAACACATTGAAATATTCCGAGTATCGAAATCCGAACTTGACCCCGGTACCATCTGGCGGAGCTACGGGGCAGGCGCAGAGATTGTGAAAAATAACCATTTATGAACAGGCATTTTTGAGGTTTTTAAGGTGAACAAAGAACATCGGCGCGAAGTGGATCGACGCCGCAATTTCGGGATTATCAGTCACCCCGATGCGGGTAAGACCACACTTACTGAGAAATTGTTGCTGTTTGGGGGAGCCATCCAACAGGCAGGGGCGATCAGGGCTCGCAAGGCAGCCCGCCATGCGGCCAGCGACTGGATGGATATCGAAAAAAAACGGGGTATCTCCGTAACAACTTCTGCCATGAAATTTAATTACCGGGACTACGAAATCAACCTGCTGGATACGCCGGGGCACCAGGATTTTTCAGAAGACACCTACCGGGTGTTGACCGCGGTGGATAGTGCTCTGATGGTAATTGACAGCGGGAAGGGGGTCGAGCCGCAGACCGAAAAATTGATGGAAGTATGCCGGATGCGCAACACTCCCATCATGACTTTTATCAACAAACTGGACAGAGATGGTCTTTTGCCGCTGGACCTGCTGTCTGATATTGAAGAAAAACTCCAAATCGAATGTGTTCCTCTTTCCTGGCCCGTGGGTATGGGCAAGGCTTTTAAGGGAGTCTACAATAAATACCGCCAGGAAATGCACTTCTTCACCGCGGGGCAGGAGACACGTCCACAGGAAAGTGTCATGATTCATGATCTCGCCGATCCCCGTCTCGATCGATTATTAGGAAGCCAGGCCAGGGAATTGCGCGACGATATTGAGTTGTTGGAAGGGGCAGCGGATCCCTTTGAATTAAAGCACTATTTAAAAGGCAATCAAACCCCGGTCTTTTTCGGCAGTGCCATCAACAATTTTGGGGTCAAAGAGCTACTTGATGCCTTTGTGGAAATGGCCCCTGCCCCCACCTCACGTCCTACGCAGACCCGACGCGTGTCACCCTATGAAGACGCCTTTTCGGGGTTCGTTTTTAAGATTCAGGCAAATATGGACCCGGCTCATCGTGATCGCATCGCTTTTTTGCGTGTGTGTTCAGGGCGATTCCAACGCGGAATGAAGGTGATTCATCACCGGATCGGTAAAGAAATCACCATTTCCAACGCGACCATATTTCTTGCCCAGGACCGCACCAAAGCCGAAGAAGCCTTTGCGGGAGATATCATCGGCATACACAATCATGGCACAATCAAAATCGGGGACACCTTTACCGAAAAAGAACCTTTGAAATTCACGGGCATTCCCAATTTTGCCCCAGAGCGATTCCGGCGAATACGGTTGAAGAATCCCATGAAGGCCAAACAACTTCAGAAAGGTCTTCTTCAACTGGCCGAAGAAGGGACCGTGCAGGTATTTCGGCCGGTGGGGACCAGTGAGTACGTTCTTGGTGCGGTGGGGGACCTTCAATTCGACGTGACTTCAGAACGGCTCAAATCCGAATACGGGGCGGACACTGTTTATGAAACGGTCCAATACATGATTGCGCGCTGGGTGTCGTGCGAAGATCAAAAACGCCTCGGGGATTTTGAACGGAATAACGCTGGTTATCTGGCCCACGATGCAGAAGGACATCTGACCTTTTTGGCTTCCAGTGAGTGGCGTCTCAAGAATTGCATGGAAAAGTGGCCCGAAATCGCGTTCCTAAAGACCCGGGAACACAACTGATCGTAACGCCGATTAGAGAGGATACGAGTCAGGTGATATGAGACCCTTGGTCATTCACTCTTGGGCTGGTCCAGATGCCCTTCTCGGATCACTCTGAATTTTCCAGACTCAAGATCCACGTCGTAAACGTTGAAATTTGTCCGAGTGTCGAATCCCTCGTAATGTACCGCGAAGTTAATTGATATAGATCCGGTCTTCTTGCTGCTGACGATTCGATGGAATACGCCCCGAGGCCACACCAGCATTGCCGCTCCCTCAAACAAAATAGCCCCTTCCTCCTCGATATGCGTGGCAGTGACCATGAAAGACCTCATTGTCCCATACGCCCGCGTGTAGAGATCTACATAACGCGTCCCGTGGAGGACGATGAGATTATCATCCTGGTGAGGGTGCATATACCAGGGGGAAATTATATCTCCCACAGATCCGGGTGAACGGGCTCCATTTTCATGAATAACGCGGTCCACAGCATCAATGTGGGAGAAGACATCGATCGGGATTTTGTCAAAGAAAACCCCGGGTGTGCGCCGGAAAACTTTTAGCGGGATGATATGGTAGAGTTCCTGGGACTCATGGATAGTCCGATTTTTTGCCATTATGTTTTCTCCTCGATGTTTTCGGATTAATGTCCATGGACTGGAACTTTTACGAAGTCCGCGTGGTGCGCTATTTTTGTCTGTTGGCACATTCTTTTGCCCAAGTCCTCACCTGAGACCAAATTTTCTGGACCAGAATTACCACAAAAGCCGTTTGAGTTCAAATGTCTTTCATTGTTAAGGTTTCTGGCACCCCATCGCTTCCAGAGGATACTGGGGTTATGTTCAGCACTGAAAATGTCACAATGGATGGGATGGGCGAGGCAAGGGTGGAGGAATAATAATGAATTGTTGTTTTGCTAAAAGCTTAAGTGTTTTCAGGTGACGCTTTTAGACATATTGACAATATAGAGCCTGAAAAAATCATGAGTCCAACCAGGATGATACCCATTGAAAAAAAGCCCGCATCACCCATGAGACCTATGGCCATTGGGATGACACCGCCTCCCAACATTGATGCGACAGGAAGGGTTAGCGAAACGGCAACGTTCCGAGAGCGGGGAGGGGCTATGGAAGAAAGGGCGGTAAGTCCGGGGGGAAAAAAGCTGCTCGCACATATTCCTTGCAGAAAAATGATGACCATGACCCAGGAGTCCGAGACCATTCCCAATAAGACCGTCAATAATCCCGTCAGTACAAATACGCTACACAAGGTTGGTTTAGGGCCAAAGCGGTCTGTGACCCATCCTGAGACAAACGCCATCGCAACCCCCGGCGTGCGCGACAGAGCCAGCATGGTGTTGGCCCGATGGCGATCCATTCCGTGCCCTGTCACCAGATAAAGAGGCAGCATTGTATATATCCCCAATGTGCCGCTGATACCCAGGCTGACCAGGACGATCATTATCCAAAAATCTCGTAATGAGAAGAGGGTACGTGAGACTCCAAAACTGAGAGGTTCGCCCTGAAAATTACCCCCCCTGCCAAACCGCGAAAAGGCCGCTCCGACTCCCAGCGAAACACATCCCAAAAGGACCAGTACGCTTTGCCATGAAAACCACAGCATTAGGGTCTCGGAAAGCAAGGGGGCAACGATGAAGCTCACATTGGGGGCCAACTCATGGATAGCGAGTGCTTTGCCCCAGTGCCTGGGTTGGACCAATGAGGTGAGGGTTGCGATACCCGAAGGGATATAGATTCCGGCTGACATCCCCAGCAGGAAGAGTGCTGTCCGCAACGCCCAAAGGCCATTGCAGAGGGATATAGTCAAAAGGGATGCGCCGACTGCCATAGCGGAGATGGTAATGACTTTTCTGTGGGTCATCCGTGAGGAAAGGAGGCCGGAGAACAAAACTGAAACAAAATAACCGACAGAGAGAAAGAGAAAAAACGATCCGGCCTCGGCATGGTCTACCCCCAAGTCAGCTTCGATTGCAGGCATCAACGGAGCTAGGACGATTCGAGCCATAAAATTGAGGAAAAAAATCGCAGCCAAAAAAAGAATCGGCCCGAGTTGTGAACGAAAAGATTTTGGTTCGTTCTCTTTCAACCCTTTGTTTTCAATACGTTCTGTTTGTGAATTCATATATTTTTTTGTAGGGTCTTCTTTAATGGATTGAAAGTATATGCCTATTCTGATAAATAACAATCCTTATCTGGCGGACCATGGCCATGGCTTCTCCGATGGGGTGCAAATAAACTATAAAATCCATAACTTTGCAACCAAGAACATTTATTTTAAAACCTCAGAAGCGATGACCAGGGGCTGATTTTTCCGCGGAGGGTCAGGTCTTAGAATTTAGGAAGGGAGTCAAAAGATGATTGAAAGGTATACACGTCCTGAAATGGGCCGGATATGGGAGGCCGAGAATCTTTATGCAAAATGGCTTGAAGTGGAGATCGCAGCCTGCGAAGCCATGGCAAAGGAGAATCTGATCCCAAGAGATGCTCTCGAAAACATCAAAAAACGGGCCGGATTTTCGGTTGACCGAATTCTCGAGATCGAGGAGGAGACAAAGCACGATGTCATTGCCTTCTTGACCAGTGTGGCCGAAAACGTGGGACCTGATTCACGATATATTCACTTGGGTCTGACTTCGTCCGACATCGTGGATACAAGTTTTGCACTTCTTCTCAAGGAGGCCATGGAGTTGATTCTTCAGGATGTTGAAAAGTTCATAGATGTGCTGAAAAAGAGGGCAATGGAACATAAATATACGGTTATGATTGGTAGATCCCACGGTGTCCATGCCGAACCCATAACCTTTGGTTTAAAACTGGCTGTATGGTACGCTGAAATGCTCCGGAACCTAAAACGACTGAGGGAGGCCTTAGATGTTATCAGCTATGGGAAGCTTTCAGGTGCTGTGGGTACATTTGCAAATGTGTCTCCAGGGATTGAATGTTTCGTTTGTGAAAAGCTGGGTCTGAAACCTGCAGAGATATCCACGCAGATTGTTCAACGCGATCGCCATGCTCAGTACTTTACAAGCCTCGCGATCGTTGCAGGCACCCTGGAAAAAATTGCGGTTGAGATAAGACATCTCCAGAGGACAGAAGTCCTGGAGGCAGAAGAGGCTTTTTCAAAAGGGCAGAAGGGATCTTCTGCCATGCCTCACAAAAAAAATCCGATTGGGAGCGAGAACATCGCTGGTCTTGCTCGGCTGGTGCGCTCCAATTCTCTGGCTTCTATGGAAAATATGGCCCTGTGGCACGAAAGAGACATAAGCCATTCCTCTGTGGAGCGGGTAATTGGTCCGGACAGCACTATCCTTATTGACTTCATGCTTCATCGTTTGACCAAGATAGTTAGAGATCTGGTTGTCCATCCAGAAAGAATGATCAAGAACCTGAATCAAACAAAAGGGCTGATTTTTTCCCAGCAGATTCTTACAAAGTTGGCGGAAAAGGGTGTTGAGAGACAGAAGGCATATGTTATGGTCCAGAGAAATGCCATGAAAGTGTGGGAGATCGACCAGGAATTCAAACAGATGATTTTGGAAGATGATGAGATTGGTGAGTATCTGAGCCACAAAGAAATCGATGATGTTTTTAACGTTGAGTATCATCTAAAGTATGTGGATGAGATATACAAACGTGTATTTGGAGAGAAGTAGTTTCTGAAGATACTAGATCCGGGAGATCGCAGCTTCTACTTATCCTGAGCCATACCTTCTGTAGTCTGCTGACGTGTCTGCATATGTAAGTTCCAGTAGGTCTTCCCATGGATCACTCTTTTTTACATCCACAAAGATCTCCTGTCTGGGGCCAAGAATGATGCCGTCCCGGCGTTTTATTTCTGCCAGAAGGAGACATTCTTCCAATACGATACGGTACTTGTTTTTAAGTTCGTTAAGAACAAGCGCTTTGTATCTTTCTCCCAGATGCTGGCCAAGAAATTTTAAAATCCAGTAACGGGTTCGTTTTCGTCTTACCATTGCAAGGCTTTTCACCACGGGCTCAACAGAGGTTCTGATCTCCTCAAGGCTTTCATCATCATAAATAGGCTTCTTTTCCATGAGGAAACTGCTGATTTGACGCTGAACCACAATATCAAGATATCTTCTGATGGGAGAAGTTGCCTGGATATAGACATCCAAACCTAATCCACTGTGGGGGTTTGGGGCTGTGTCTATGTAAAGAGGGTGCAACTTTCGCCGTTGCTGGAAGACATAGTAGGTATATGTCGTCTCATGTGGATCCAGTTTCTCCGTGGTTTCTTTTTGGGTCCTAAAGAGAACGGGCAGTTTGTTTTCTTTACAAAAACAGGCTGCTAACCAGTTGTAAAGGATCATAAACTCCGACACAATCAGCCTTGATGGGGTGTTTTGGTCAACCAATTCCAGATTGAGCGATGCGTCGGGATTAAACCTCACCTCCACCTCGGGAAGTGATAGATTGAGTGCACCTTGGTCGATCCTCTTTTGGTGAAGATGCCGGCAAAGCTGATGCATTTCTTTAAATGGGCTTTCCGAAATCAACTCTTTGTTCACTTTATCATAGGTTAATTGTCGCTGGACCCGTACCACACTCCGTACAAACCGGTAGCTGAGAAGGGTACCGTTTTTGTCAAATTTGGTTAAGAGTGAGATGGCCGGTCGGTCGCATCCTTGTTTCAGGCTCAGGATGTCCTGAGATAGGTTTGGAGGGAGCATGGGTATTTGTCTTTGGGGCAGATAGAGAGAGGAGCCCCTGTCAGCCGCCCCCTTGTCCAGGAGGCTTCCCTGTGAAATGATTCCGGTCACGTCTGAGATGTGTACCCCGATCTCAAAAACATCACCGGCCATTTCAAAACTTAACGCATCGTCAAAGTCACTGGTATGTGGGCCGTCAATGGTCATGACGGGTAAATCTCTCAAGTCTTCACATCCTTCAAAGGATCTCTTTTCCGAGGCTATGCGGGCCGATTCTTCAATTTGTTCATCGGTAAATGAGGTCGCAATACCTGATCGGAGGATCTCAAGGTTCTCGTCTTCGGTCCATATACCAATCTTGACAAGGAGGTTTTTTGAATTTTGAACATCGGATATACCTGCCTTTGAGAGCAATTCTTTTCCGTATTTGTAATCAGCTGCCTCATTTCCATGGAGAGCCAGTTGTACAAGTGTGTCAATTATATTTTTCTTGCAAGACGGCTCTTCAGCCTTTCTGTCCTGCCAGACGGCATTCAACCATACGCTTCCATCCCTCAGCCGTTCTTCCTTTAGGGCCTCTTCTTCCCTTTGTCTGGCGATCTGATCGACTCTCTCTTGGGAATTTGGTCGAAATAACCCGTCTTTCATCTTGAAATATAGGCGATCTTCAAAAAGGGCGCGTACGAGAGCAGAAAAATGGTCTTCGGTTGCAGCCTCCCCAAAAGCCAGTTGGGCGAGATATTTGAGGTTAAAAGTCTCATTTTCGTCGTTGGTTAGTTCCCAAAGCTCCTGGACATCTATCCGGTCTTTGAGGTTGTTTCTGGACTCTTCGGATAGTCTCAATTTTTCCAGCAGGCTTTCCCTTGGTTTTGAGACATCAACTGTAGGGCCTGTAATAAGAACCGCTCGTTTTGGAGGGATGTTGACCTGGCGATTTGTTGGGGTCAATAAGAGCAGTCTGTTGCCTTTGTCCTGTATGCAAAGGGCCGAAACAAACTTGCCCCGATCAATGTATTCTATTATTTTTCCCTGGTTCATATGAATTTCGATACTTTCTTTTGATATGTTTTTAGTGGTGTACTAACAACTCGGACAGGTTCTGTCAACAAACATGAGACCCGAAACAGGGTTATGGCGTACCAAGTCAGGGCAGTCTTCAAGGGGGATGGAGAAATCCGGGCGCCCACCTTGCGAAGTTATTTTTGTGTAGACCTTTTAGCCTGTACGGCGGTTTTTTGATATGGTATATGCTTTCTCAGAAAAGGAAAACAGGATGCAAGAGAAAAAATCTAACAGATTGATATCAGAAAAAAGCCCTTACCTGCTCCAGCATGCCTACAACCCTGTTGATTGGTATCCTTGGGGGGATGAGGCCTTTGAAAAAGCGGCCAAAGAAGACAAACCCATTTTTTTATCCATTGGATACTCTACCTGTCACTGGTGCCATGTAATGGAAAAAGAGTCCTTTGAAGACCCGGAAGTGGCCCGACTGATGAATGATGTCTTTGTCTCAATAAAAGTGGACAGGGAAGAACGGCCTGATCTGGATCATGTTTACATGATGGTGTGCCAGATGATGACGGGAAGCGGAGGGTGGCCGTTAACCATGATTATGACGCCGGAAAAACAGCCTTTTTTTGCTGCAACCTATATCCCCAAGACAAGCCGATTCGGTCGAACGGGGATTATGGAGCTGATACCCCGGATCAAAGAAATCTGGGTTACCCGCCGTGAGGAGGTTTTGAAATCAGCGACAAAAATTCTGGATGTCCTTCAGAAAGTAGAGAAAACATCACCGGGAAAAGAACTGGATAAATCAGTTCTTGATAAAGGTTTCCAGGAGCTGGCCCAGCGCTTTGACAAAGAGTATGGAGGGTTTGGCAAGACCCCCAAATTTCCAACCCCGCATAACCTCCTTTTCATGCTTCGCTATTGGAAGCGAACGGGCGAAAAAAAGGCGCTGACCATGGTGGAGAAAACCCTTCAACAAATGCGCATGGGCGGGGTATACGATCAAATCGGGTATGGTTTTCACCGTTATTCAACGGACAGAAAATGGCTTGTGCCGCACTTTGAAAAAATGCTCTATGACCAGGCCTTGCTGGCCATGGCTTATACAGAGGCATTTCAGGCATCGAGAAAAGAAATCTATAGGAATACATCCAGGGAAATTTTTTCCTATGTGCTGCGGGACATGACCTCGCGTGAAGGGGGCTTTTATTCGGCGGAAGACGCTGACAGTGAGGGCGTAGAGGGGAAATTTTATCTCTGGGACGAAGATGAAATCCGCAGAGTTCTCAAAAAGGAGGATGCGGATTTTTTTATAAAGCTGTTTAATATAGAAAAAGGAGGCAATTTTGAAGAGGAAGCCACTGGAAAGAAAGAGGGGCGTAATATCCCTTATTTCCGAAAATCCATGGCGGAAATTGCTCAAGATCAAAAGATGTCTGAAAACGAACTAAAAGATCGAATTCGATCAGCCAGTGAAAAGCTTTTTCAAATTCGTGAAAACAGAGTGCATCCACACAAAGACGATAAGATCCTTACCGACTGGAACGGTTTGATGATTGCGGCCCTGGCTTGCGGCTATAAGGTTTTTTGTAATGATGAGTATGCAAGGGCCGCGCAGAAGGCAGCCAATTTTATTTTAAAACGCATGCGCAAACCTGATGGACGTCTTCTCCACCGCTATCGGGATGGAGAAGTAAAGATCAATGCCAATCTTGATGATTATGCATTCTTGATTTGGGGCTTGATTGAGCTTTATCAGGCCACCTACGAAAGCTATTATCTTAAGGCTGCCCTTGAACTCAACGAGGGCATGGTGAGCCACTACTCGGATAAGAGTTCGGGAGGCTTTTTCTTCACACCTGACGATGGGGAAAACCTGATTGTACGGAAGAAGGAACTTTACGACGGAGCAGTCCCTTCGGGAAACTCGGTGGCAATGTTCAATCTCCTCAGGCTGGCGCGACTTACCGGTGATCATACACTGGAGGAAAAGGCCGCTGAGATCAGTCGTGCCTTTTCTGATCAGATCAGTCAAATGCCATCGGGCCATGCTCAATTCATGGTCGCAACGGATTTCGCGATCGGTCCATCCTATGAGGTAGTGATCGCGGGGTCTCCGGGCGCCAATGATACCATTGATATGTTTGGGGCGCTCAATTCCCGATTTATCCCAAACCATGTGGCTATTTACCGCCCCTCTGATCAAGAATCCCCGGATATTGACAAAATTGCCGGTTTTGTAAAAAACTGTATCGCCGTGAAAGGGAAGGCAACAGCATACGTATGCGTCAATAACGCATGCAACATCCCCACAACCAATACCAAGGAGATGTTGGCATTCCTAAAGGAGTCTTAATGAAAAAGGAACGAGAAGAGCAGCCTACTCAAACTCCACTCTATATTTATCATAGTTCACACAAACATGTTCCATCCGTGAGCGAGCTTCATGGATTTGTTTAATAAAATGGATAACTTTTTCAACAGAGGTGATGTGAAAGATATGATGCATGTCCTTGCTGTCAAAAAACTTTCTTCCTTGAACTTCGGTCCGCATCCAATTTATGAGGGTTGCCCAGATGTCTCCATACAGGATGATCGGTGTTTCACAAATATGCTGTACCTGTACGAGCTGCCATGAATAAAACAATTCAAGAAGTGTACCGATACCACCTGGAGCAACAATCACCGCATCCGATAGGGACATAAATGTGTCTAACCTGCTGCTGAATCTGTCGAAGTCTTTTTTTATGTCCAGATATTTGTTTGTTTCTTGTTCAAATGGAAGTTTTATATTTAACCCAATTGAATGGGTATCGGATTGCACACTTTTATGACCGGCATTTGCCGCTTGCATAATACCCGGTCCTCCTCCTGTCACAATATCAAATCCTGATTCAGCCAATCCTTTGGCGATGCGGTACACATTATTGTATTCCGTGTCCCCCTCTTTTGTCCTCGCGGAACCAAAAATCACCACCCGATAATGTGCATCCATGCGATCACCTGTCTGATACGTTAAGGCTAAGCCTGTCTCCGTCTATTTCAATGGTTGTCTTTGAGTATGTAAGTTTTTTTATAATCTTTGCATCTCGAAAATGGATGACATCAACTCCCCGTCGTATTTCCGGTTTTCCTTCATAGCCATTTTCCATAGAAGGCCATTGGAGCGTCCAGCTGTAAAGGACCTTTTGCTCACTCTCATCAATAAATGTTTCCTCCTCCTTAAATTGAAACCCTCCATGATTTGAAAACCATGGTGCCCACGCCTTCCTAAGCGCTTCTTTGCCTTTTATCTTTCCACCGGTCCAGTTTTCAAAGAGTATCTCGTTATGAAAGAGTTGCATAACGCCATCGAGGTCATGGCTGTCCCAGGCTATATTCCATTTATTTAGAGCATCCATGATTTCTTTTCTTGAAAGTGTCATTAGTTCCTCCTGCAAGATTGGTGGTTTATTAAAAGCAATAAAATTTTGAAACCTCGATCAAGGCAGTCCAAATAACCCTTGAGAAGCATCAATCGGCCGGTGTCCGCCTTACTTCCCCAGCACGATTTTTGGACGCCATTTTAGCCACTCATCTTTGGGTTCGTTATAAAGTGTAAATCTTGTTCCGTTTTTGGCCCGTTTTCCAGAGGGTTTCGGTTGGGGGGATGTACTATCTTTGACCTCCCCATTTGAGTCCGATTCTGAGAGAAGTACGCCCTTTCCGGGTTTATCATCTCTATCCGATGCGCTTTGTTTTTCCGGTGTGGCAAAGGCAATGCCGCCTTCCAATAATGACTGCATGGATTCAGTGCGCACCTTTGCCCCTTTAAACAGACCAAAATCTATTTTGATTCCTGATGCATTCCAAAACTTTGAATCAATACGTACCAGCGGGGCATAGTGATTTTGAATATCCACATTTATAAGTGCAGACCTGGCATCCCCAGAGAGCCGGGTCTCTGTGACTTTTCCCACCTTTATCTGACGGAAGTATACTGGATCGTCGGCCTTTACTGAACCAAGACGTTCAGCCACCAAAACAATTTTCATGCCTTTTTCGGATGCGAGGGTGGAGGACGGCGGCACACTGAGGGTCTTGAAGGTTCGTTTGGGTGATCCTTTGCCGGGACGAAGGGTAATATATGTTCCCGAGATGATCGTTTCGAGGTTTTTCGCGCCTGCAAGACCCAGTTTGGGTTCCACCAGCCAGAATTGTGTCCCCTCTTTGAGAAGTGATCGGTATCGTTTTTGTACGGACGCTGTTGCCCGGACCCCTGACAGTTTCCTATTGAGTTCAACCCTGAAAACCCTGCCTATTTCAACACCTCTGTACCTGATTTGAGTCGTCTCTGAGAGTCCCTTTCCATCGTCAAATAAAAGAGTGATGTTTTTCCCTGCCTGTTCAGCAAGGTCCCTGTTTTCAAATAGAATGAAAGAGTCATTGTCAACCGCTGTTTTATCGGTTTTGTCTCCATCAGGCGTAACAAAAGCGACACCACCCAACACCAGCGAACTCAATGCCTCTGCATTGATCTTAAAACCCGAAAAACTCCCCTCAATACTCACACCGCTGACATTAAAGAACTGTGATGACTTCTTAACTTTGGATGCATATTTTTTTTCAATGTAGAGATCAATCACTATTTTTCCTTTATCGTTTAGGTCAAATTGTTGAATTTCTCCCGCCCTGATGCCTTTGTAGAATACCCCGCTCCCCTGAGACAATGAACCTAGAACATCGGAAATGAGGTGGATGTGGAGTCCTGGTTCGTCAAAACGGATGGGTGGTGGTTTGGATAAGGCCACAAACTGCCGCTTCTCAGATCCATCCCCCGGCTGCATGGTGATGTAAACCCCCTTTAGGATGGTCTCAAGCCCTGTAATTCCTTTTGGAGAAATTGTTGGAGCAACCATCCAGAATTTGGTGTTTTCTCGAAGTTGTTTTCGTGCCTCTTTTACAAATTCCACCGTCACATCAATGCTTGTGAAATCCTTGTTAATGGACAAGCCCTCCACTAGTCCTATCGGCATTCCCCGATAAATAACCCGGGTTTTGCCTTTTTCGATACCCTGCGCGTTCTCAAACCTGATGGTTGCCTTGATGCCGGCATCAATAACGCTTTTATAGACAAGCCAGGATGCAATCAATAATGCCACAAGGGGTAAAATCCATATCGGAGAAATGGTTCTTTTGAATGTCACTTCCGGGTCGGGAATGTTTGAGTCCATTTGATGATCATCTGTCATTCGGTATCCTCCCATATAAGCCGTGAGTCAAATGTATTCGCAGCCGCCATGGTCAAAACAACTACCCCCGCAAAATATGTGGCTGCAGGTGCCGGGACAATAGTGGTCAATGTACCCAAGTTTACCAGAGCGACCATGATTGCGATCACAAAGATATCCAGCATGGACCATCGCCCGATAAATTTTATGATCCGGAACATCAGGGTCTTGTGTCTTAACCATGTTTTCCATTTTTTCCGGATTGATATCATGATGAGAATTATGCCTGTGATTTTAAATACAGGCACCAGAATGCTCGCTACAAAAATAAGAAGTGCAATAAAATAACTACCCGATTGCATGAAATGTTCAATGCCATCCATGATTGTGTTGGGCTCCTTATCGCCCAGGTAGGTAACGGTCATTATGGGAAGGAGGTTGGCTGGAAACAAAAGGATCAGGCTGCTGATCAACAAGGCCCAGGTCCTTGTTAGGCTGGCGGAGGTTTCAAAACAAAATTTTGCATTGCAGCGCGGGCAGCGTGTTTTTGAGGCTCTATCTCTTTTTTTTGTTAGAAAATGGCAGTCCGGGCATTGAATCAGACCCGATGCCAGTGCTGTCAGTTTCTCTTTAGCCATTTCTGGTGTTCGCATTTCGTCCAATAAGAGACCAGTATTGTTGTTTGTCCAAAGTGACAGATGAAAACAGGGTAATTATCAAAAGAAAGACAAAACAAAACAGCCCTACGTCATAAGAGACTTGGGCGAGGTCGGTCAGTTTTGTGATCGATACAAGGATCCCAAGCATGTAGACCTCAAGCATCCCCCATTCGTCCAGTCGTTTATAGAATCTGAAAGCAAGGGCCGGATTGCCCAAATTAGCCTTGAATCGAACAGATATCGATACATAAAACAGTAACAGGAGTTTGAGAAATGGGACAATTACGGCAGTCAAGAGCACTAGGATGGCAACGAGATGAAAATCATCCTGGAACAGCGTCATTATCCCCCGCAGGATATTACTGGTTCTCTCGATCCCCATGGCATTCAGCGTCATGATGGGTAATACCATGGCCGGGACAAAAAGAATCAGGCCTGCGAGGCTCAAGGTGAGGGTTCGTTCGATGGAGTCCTTTTTTGTATGAAAGAGCACGCATCTGCATCTGGGACACAAACCCCTGACCCCGGATTTGGGAGTCGTTTTTTGAATCAACAAGTCGCATTCGGGGCATGCTGTCAGCCCTTTCGGGTCTATTGGTTTTGGACTTGATCGGGGTGTCGCCATTTTTGCCCAATTATGTTGTTTATAGTTCAAAAAGGTGTCTTGGGGTCTTTGTCAAGACTTTGTTCCCGTTGTCGGCTATCAGAATCATGTCTTCAAGTTTAACCACGCCAATGTTTTTATCCATCATATGCATATCCAGGGCAAGCACAAATCCATCTGAAACCTCGGAATGGTCATAATCAGCAAGGGTAGGGGGCTCGTTTAGCTCTAATCCAACCCCATGACCTATTATACGACTCTTTTTCCCTCTGCCAAATGATAAAAAAATATCCTGTACTTCCAGTTTTTTTGATTTTTCGATGGCTAGTTGGTAGATTTCACTGCACTTCATTTGCGGTCTGATGTTTTCTATGAGATAGTCAGCAATCTCCTTGAGATGATGATACATGGTTTTGATTTGTGCCTTGGCTTTACCCAGAAAGTAGGTCCTTGTCTGATCTGCATGGTATCCGTTTACCAGGGTTGGAATATCAACAATAACCAGATCCCCTTTTGTGATGGTTCTCCTGGAAGGACCCGCCGGGACCGATGGACTCAGACCCACACCTGTTATAGTATAGACGACCCCGCTGTTTTTGAAAAGATTTGGGCCCGAGGCAATAGGCCCTCTGCTCATAAAAAAATCCGGTTGCCGGATAAAAAATATTCCTTCATGTCCGGCCAACCTGTGGGCATTTTCGACTGCCGAGGCAAGTTCAAGCTCTGTGGTCCCTTCCTTGAGATTTTCCAAAATTGCATCGTGTCCCGTATGAAGTACTTCACAGGCCTTTTCGATCAGGCGGATTTCATCTGAATCCTTTTTTTTTCTTTGTTCTAATATCACCGGAGATATGTTGACAAATTCAAAATTCGGAAAAATCTTTTTGAGCCTGAAAAGCTGGACGGCTGGCAAAATGTCCAATTCAGTCCCGATTTTCTTGTTGGCCGACAATTTGGAGAATATTTTCTTGTAAATATTCTCTAAATTCCGCTCTTCTCTTACCCGTTCCTTTGGAATAAAGACCTCATTTATTGCGAATTCAAAACCACTTTTTATAAAGAGGAAATACTCGTCAGGGAGTACGACAAAGTATGATGGCTGTGCAGTTCCCGTGTAATAAAACACGTCCCGTGAATAAGACAGCAGCGCCGCTGCGATTCCTTTTTCTCGTAACGCTTGCTGCAAAAACCGGATTCTGTTTTTCAATTTCATTTTACTCTATTCTTTAAGGAAAAATTTGATGCTCATTTCAAAAGCCATTGGTGGACGATGGCACTCAAAACCCATATTGCAAAACTCACTGAAAGTGTCGCTGGGAGGGTAAAATTGTTTCTGAAACACACAAAGGCGGCCGTGAAAAACAGGATTGATGGGATAATACCCCATAGGGCGCCTTTGGTATAGGCTTTCATCAAATCGTAGTTTCCAGGGTCATCGGAATACAACCACACCAAGACAATTGCCCCAGTCAGGGGCATGGTTGCAATCAGCCCGGCCAGGGACGGAAGTTTTTTTCCAATCTGCGTGCAGATCAAAATGATAGCCAGAGTGATGGCCAATTTGATGATGGTCTGCATATGGTTTGTCCAGATAAGTTAGGGTTTGCACAAAAATAACTTTGTAGAATTGACGTTCATATTTGCTTCTCACTGGGCACATTCCGAAGGGCTTTTTTCAGACAGACCCTATCCAAAACGCAGCATAACCACCCGGGGAACAAGGTCAAGATTATGGAACCTCTTCGACCCCATGTGCGCTTTCTCGGAGCTATTCACCTCTGGTTTGACGATCGGCTGAAGAGAACGCGATAAACAGAACGGCATCGTCATTTGAGATATTCTTGGCTTTATGGGGGAGATTGGGAGGCAATGCTATGGTGTCACCCTGCTTCATTTCAATCTCTTTTCCGTCCTCGATTGTGTGTAAAATTAACCCCTGAATGACCACGAGGATCTCTGAGCAGTTTGGGTGACTGTGCATCGGGTTTTCACAACCGGGCTTGATAACACATTTGCCAAGCGTCATGTCTTTTGAATTCCGTGATTTTTGACCGGCAAACCAGGTCAGGGTTCCCCACTCCGCGTTCATGACCTCACAGTTATCAGCTTTCAATATAATGGATCGTTCCATGTTTATTTTGCCCCTTGTTTGAGTGGTCCAACCTCCTCCTTGTTCTCGTGGAAGAAGTTTACTCTCGCTATTTTATTTCTTGCGCTTATTTGTTAGATAAATTGCCTTGGATTGTCCGTCACTGGTCTGACGCTCTTCTATCTCAAAGAGTTTTGTGGCCTTAACCATTTCGCCGAGTTTTTTGTAACCGTAGTTCCGTGGATCAAAATCAGGGGATTGATTGGCAACGTTGCTTCCTACAGTGGCGAGATGAGCCCACCCGCTATCATCTGACGATGCCTCAACCGCATTTCTTAAAAGATTAACGAGCTTTGTATCTTGTTTCAGTTCTTTGCTGGATTTTCGTCTTATGGATTGGGTTTCATCTTCTTTGGATCTCAGAACCTCTGTATATATAAATTTGTCACATGCAGAAACAAAAGGTTCTGGCGTTTTTTTCTCCCCAAAACCGTAGACAACAAGACCGGATTCCCTTATTCTTGAAGCCAATTTGGTAAAATCGCTATCGCTTGAAACTATGCAGAAACCGTCAAATGCGTTTGTATACAACAAATCCATGGCATCAATTATCATGGCGGCATCCGTGGCATTTTTCCCCACTGTATAGCGGAATTGCTGTATCGGTTGTATTGATTGCACCAGCAAGACCTCTTTCCAGCCTTTCAAGTGAGGACCGGTCCAGTCTCCATAGGCCCTCTTGACGTTTGCGGTTCCATATTTTGCAATTTCTGCGAGCAATGGCTCTGCAACTGAGGGCTGTGCATTATCCGCGTCAATTAATACAGCCAATTTTTGTGAAGATTCATTAGACATAATTCCTCCTCTGATTTATTAAGGCCGATCATTACAAATTTCTCACCAAAGCAGATGGGCATCCAGCAAATCACTCAAATCCCTGCGGAGGGGAAAAACTTTGAAAGTCGCGTTCAAGTAACCGTGCAAAGTGAAGACATTTGTAATCGCCGTATTGGGGTCCGACGATTTGTACACCAACAGGCAGACCATCACTGGCCAGCCCAGCCGGTGCCACCGTGGATGGCAAATAGAAGTTACATGAATACCCCGCCCAGAACATTTGTGTGGTCGATGGCTGCGGTTTGCCGTTGACCATAACCATACGTTCCCATCGCTCACCCCTCTGGTTGTGAGGAAAGGCCGTGGTGGTTGCAGCAGGACACAGGAGCAGGTCATAGTCATTAAAAAAATCTGCCCAGGCAAGACGCATCTTGTGACGCATTTCATTGAACTTGAGCCAGTCTTTGTGATACATGGCTTGGGCACGAATCATCTGTGCGGGATAACTCTCATCCCTGGGATCTATTTCGCTAAAAACATCCAAATTTTTCTGGAACTCATCAGGTGTGAGCCTCCCCGCGGTTGCTCCTCGCAGCAACCGGATGTAGTTCTGATGCGCTTTTCCGGAATCAAATTTTGGGCGTGCGGTGTCGCTTACTACTACCCCGTTTTTTACAAGGAATTCGGTTACGGCATGGAGCCTGTTCTGCACTTCGTCATCTACTTCTGCCTCGGGGTCTGAGTAGATGACAGCGACTTTGTATTCGCAAAGAGATTTTTTCTTGGGCCTTGGCAGTCTCAATTGCCACCCGGCCCCATCAATGTCATCCGGGCCAGCCATCACTTTCAGGGCCAAGGAAAGATCGCCGGCACTCCGTGCCAGAGGACCGACAGCGGAAATATCGGTAGTGGCAACCACTCCGGGAAGGGCCTGCCCACGGGGTGAGACAATACCATAGGTTGGCTTATGACCATACACCCCACAGTAATGGGCCGGGTTGCGAATCGAGGCCCCAATATCGCTTCCTGCCTCAAGACCCGTCAGTCCGGCTGCAAGGGCTGCGGCTGACCCGCCCGAGGAACCTCCTGGAACACGTGTTACGTCCCAGGGGTTATTCGTTGTTCCGTAAATGTCATTAAAGGACTGCCAGTCGGCAAGATGATATGGAATATTGGTTTTGCCAAAGATTATGGCGCCGGCGCCTAGAAAACGCTCAACCACAATTGCGTTCTTTTCGGGGTAGTTGTTTTTGTATTGAGGTACACCCCACGTGGTTGGCATGCCTGTAACATCATAAGAGTCCTTTATCGTCATGGGGACACCATGAAGCGGCCCCCAGACGTCACCCTTTGCAAGCGTTTCATCGGCTTTTTTTGCACGGTTACGGGCTGCCTCAATATCCATGAAAATGATTGCATTGATCCTGGAATTATAGCGGTCGATACGATCCAGATAAAGGTCAAGCAACTCCAGACATCCAACTTTTTTTCGGCGAATCATGGACGCCAGTTGTTTTGCCGAACAAAATTGAAGCGCAGACATCTTCCCCTCCCGTTTCCTTTTTGGTAGTTGTATAGCGAATTCTTATGATTCCATCACCTTTCTAAAACTGAAATCAACCACCTGATAGATTTTTTCAAAATCAGAAATGTTCTCGGTTACCACCGTCGCCCCGATCTGCCGGGCCAGTAATGCGATGGAGACATCATTGTAAATACGGGGATATACCGGATCCAGCTTCCCTGATGAACGAAGCTTGTGACATACCTGACCTATCAAGACCTGTGTTGACGCTGAGGGGACCACGAGCCTGCCCAGTTTGATAAACCTCGCGCCAAAGTTGATCAGATGATTGATTTCTTTTTTCGCTTTGGCCCCAATCCATAATTCATGGAGCACCGGGTGGACCAGATACATCACCTTGTTGAACCCATGGATCTCATCTTGAAAAAGGCCGTGATTAAAAACCCCGATATAGACGCTCGAGTCAAAGACGACTTTTTCCTGCACTCTTTAGGCCTCCTCGAAATCAAAACTTCCAGCGTCTTTCAGAGTCGCCTCTGCAAGCTGAAGATCGGTGTCAAATTTCTTGAGTACGGTGTTTATGGCCTCCTTTTCCGATTTTGCTTTCAGGGCCGTCTTAATACGATTGATCTGATCCTGGTCCAATTCAATGGTCTTTTTTATAAGTGCCATTCTATTCCTCCATTTAATACAGCTGAACTGTCTGTATTTTATGGTTTAATGGTACAGCATGTTATGTGATTTGTCAAAGATTTTTCCGGCGGGTAGCCGATCTTTTTTTATTGGTCCCTGACCAGCTTGTTATTCTTGACGACATCCAATAGCTCAACTGGTGGAAACCACGACAATGAGTTTTTTTGGGGTTAATCTCATGTGCAATTTCTTAAAAAGCTAATTTATGCCTCAAAATTGGGCTTTTAAGCTCTAATGCCAGCCCCTAAATCATCATTTATCATGTAATTGCAAGGCCTTGTTTTGGTCCGACCCAACTCAAATCAGATCGGCATTCTCAAGCCAGAGAGCCTTCAAAGATAAACTCCACCACTCCGGCAAATGTGTCCCCTTCATAAAAAGGAACATTCACGATGGTGAGTTTTCCGTCTGGTATGTCCACGGTGTAGTAATCTAGATTTTTCTTCTTTTCCTTGTATTCTGAAAAGAGTTTTTCGAGTTTTTCCATAGTCTCGGGCTTATGACAATCACCCATGTGGTTCCCCACATAACCTTCCCTGTTCAACCTGGCCTTAAACCTTTGCTTACATTTTTTGTTGGCATAGGTGACTTTGAAATCAGCATCACACGCCACTACGGCTGTATT
>PVMK01179106.1_pt1 | contig 29427 bp, 23 predicted proteins | sample 1853481 | NCBI WGS metagenome assembly PVMK01 (sample SAMN08533507, study PRJNA380276) | Marine sediment metagenome, whole genome shotgun sequencing project.
CTAACCTGCTCCTCGCTGTTGCCGGGTTGGCGTTATGGCGGCGGGCCAAATTGCTCGCCATGCTGCTGTTCGCCGTATCCTTCGTCAGTCTCGCCGTACTCAGCATGCCGAAAGTGGGCGATGCTCTGTTCGCGGCCGTCGAGCGCTTTCCCGCCAGGCTTCCCGGGGCGGCATTGGCCGAAGACGTCGGTGCTATCGTCGTGCTCGCCGGTGGTCGCAACGGCAACGCGCCGGAGTACGGCGGTGAAACGGTCGCCTTTCCGTCGCTGGTGCGATTGCGCTACGGGGCACGCCTGCAACGTGAGACCGGGCTTCCCCTGCTGGTCAGCGGCGGCAGGGTTTATGGCGGTGAGCCCGCCTCGGAGGCGGCGCTCATCAAGGGCGTATTGGAGCAGGAGCTGAATGTTCCCGTCCGTTGGCTGGAAGAGCGCAGCCGCAACACTGCCGAGAACGCACGCTATTCTGCGGAGTTGCTACGCCAGGAGGATATCGCCGCCATCATTCTGGTCACCGGCGCAGCACACATGGCGCGCGCCGTGGAAGTTTTCGAGGGTCAGGGTGTGCGGGTGAGCGCGGCGCCCACCGGGCGGCGCGCGGGCAATCGCGCCGCCGCCGGCGTGCTCGATTGGTTGCCCAGCTCTGGCGCGCTGGATAGAAGCCGGATAGCGTTGCACGAGCTCCTGGGCCAACTCTGGTACCGGATCCGCTATTGACGGGAGCCAGCAGGCGTCGGCAGCTGTTGCTGTCAACGTTCTTTGATGGTCGATCGCAGCCGCCCATCGGCGAGACGCGTATCGATCTCCTCACCGACACGCACCTGATTGGCGGCCCGCACCAACTTGCCATCCCGGGCACGGGTGACGATGGCATAACCCCGGTCCAGCGTCGCCACGGGACCGACGGCTTGCAGGGCCCTGAGGATGTTGCTGAGCCGGGATTGCTGCTGCACCAGCAGGCGGGCGCTAGCGTGCTGCAGGCGTTGGCTGAGTTGTCGGTAGGTGGCCCGGTGAGCTGCCAGCATCTGGGAGGGATCCCGTTGTCGCAGGCGCCCATGGACGGCGCTCAAACGGGTGCGCCGGATGACGCTCGTCTGGTGGGCGGCGCGGGTCAGGCGCGCGACCAGGGCATCGAGTCCTTGGGAGTGATCGAACAGGCGGCGTCGGGGGTGGACCAGGCGCCGCGATAGCGCGAGTGCCAGGCGCCGTTCGTCGGCAACCCGGCGCCGCGCGTGACGGTGCAGCCGGCCCACGCCGGTAGAGAGCTGCTGGCGCCACTTACTGGCTTCCGGACTCACCAGCTCCGCCGCCGCCGACGGGGTCGCGGCGCGCCGGTCGGCGGCGAAGTCGGCGATGGTGACGTCCACCTCGTGGCCGACGCCGGTGACCACCGGCGCGCTTGCCCGGCGGATGGCGCGGGCCACGCTCTCCTCGTTGAAGGCCCACAGATCCTCCAGAGAGCCGCCGCCACGGGCCAGTATCAGCACGTCGCACTCGCCGCGCTCACTGGCGACATCCAGCATGCGGGCAATTTCCGGCGCGGCCTCCGCACCCTGCACCGGCACCGGATAGATCATCACCGGTATGGCGGGAAAGCGCCGTGCGAGGACGCTGAGAATATCGCGCAAGGCCGCCCCGGTGGGGGAAGTGATGATGCCGATCTGTCGGGGCAGGGAAGGCAGCGGGCGCTTGCGGGCCTCATCGAACAATCCTTCGCCTTGCAGGCGCTTTTTGAGCGTCTCGAAGGCACGGCGCAGCGCCCCCGCCCCGGCTTCCTCCAGAGACTGCACGATGAGTTGAAAGTCGCCGCGCTCCGGGTACAGGCTGATGCGACCGTTGGCGAGCACAGCCAAGCCGTTCTCCGGCACGAAGTCCAAGCGGCGATTGTGCATGCGAAACATGGCACAGCGCAGCTGGCAGCGGTCGTCCTTGAGGGAAAAGTAAATGTGGCCGGAGCGCGGCCGCGCCAGATTGGAGATCTCCCCCTCCACCCAGATGTGCGAGAAGTTCTCCTCGAGCAGCGCCCGGGCCTCCATATTCAGTTCGGAAACGCTATAGACGTTGCGCATCGCACCGTTTTCCGCTCCCGTGTCTTTATCGTTCATGGCGGCTCGTATTGGCTCAGAGTCTGTGGATCCATTCCGGTTGACAGGCCACTGTACTCGGCGGCGGCGGCGGGCAACAAGCGGCCAGGGGGGTCCGAATATGGAATTGTCGTTTACGATTGGCGAATAAGTGATTAAAATGATCGGCTAACTTCACGTCTACGCGGGGGATCATCCGGGCATGCAAGACATCGACGACGCCCTTACCTTTGACGACGTCCTGCTGGTTCCACGCTACTCCAACATACTGCCGCGCGAAGCGTGCCTCGATACCCGCCTCACCCGGGGGATCTCCCTGAATATCCCGTTGATCTCGGCGGCCATGGACACGGTCACCGAGTCGCGCCTGGCGATTGCCATTGCCCAGGAGGGCGGCATCGGCATCATCCACAAGAACATGACGGCCGCGGAACAGGCGCGCCAGGTGCTCTCGGTAAAAAAGTTCGAGAGTGGCGTCATCGGCGATCCCATCACCGTTTCTCCCCGGGCCAGCATCCGCGAGGTGCTGGATCTCACCCGTGAGTACAACATCTCCGGCGTGCCGGTGGTGGATGGCGAGGATCTGGTCGGCATCGTCACCGGTCGTGATCTGCGCTTCGAAAGCCACTACGACCAGCCGGTCACCACCATCATGACACCGAAGGAACGCCTGGTGACGGTGCGCGAGGGTGCGGAAAAGAGCGAGATCATCGGCAAGCTGCACGAGCATCGCATCGAAAAGTTACTGGTGGTGAATGGCGATTTTCAGCTGCGCGGGCTGATTACCGTCAAGGACATTCAAAAAGCCAGCGAATTTCCCGACGCCTGCAAGGACAGTCAGGAGCGGCTTCGAGTCGGCGGCGCGGTCAGCACCGGCGCCGGCACCGACGAACGGGTGGCCGCACTGGTGGACGCCGGCGTCGACGTCATCGTCGTCGATACCGCCCACGGCCATTCCCAGGGCGTCATGGAGCGGGTTCGCTGGATCAAGTCCAACTTCGACGGCGTGCAGGTAATCGCAGGCAACATCGCCACCGGCGAAGCGGCCCACGATTTGGTGCAGGCCGGTGCCGATGCGGTCAAGGTCGGTATCGGTCCCGGATCCATCTGCACCACCAGGATGGTGGCCGGCGTCGGCGTGCCGCAGTTGACCGCCATCGCCAACGTGGCGGTCGCGCTGGAGGGCAGCGACGTGCCGCTGATCGCCGACGGCGGCGTGCGCTACTCCGGCGACATCGCCAAGGCCATGGCGGCGGGCGCCCACTCGGTCATGATCGGCAGCCTGTTCGCCGGCACCGAGGAGTCTCCCGGTGAAGTGGAGCTGTACCAGGGACGTTCCTACAAATCTTACCGGGGAATGGGATCCCTCGGCGCCATGTCCCAGCAAGAAGGGTTCCAGGGATCGCTACTTCCAGGGCGAGACCACGGATCTGGAGAAGCTGGTGCCCGAGGGCATCGAGGGCCGCGTGCCCTACAAGGGCGGCCTCACCGCGGTGATTCACCAGCTCACCGGGGGTTTGCGCGCCAGCATGGGTTATACCGGCAGCGCGACTCTCGCCCAGATGCGTGAAAACACCAAGCTCGTGCGCGTCTCCCACGCGGGCATGCGCGAGAGCCACGTGCACGACGTGGCCATTACCAAGGAAGCCCCGAACTACCGGGCCGACTGACGGGGGCCATCGCCTTTGTCAGATCACAAGCGCCAGGACATTCACGCGGATCGCATCCTGATCCTGGATTTCGGCTCCCAGTACACGCAGCTCATTGCACGGCGGGTGCGCGAGGCCCGGGTGTATTCCGAAATCCGCGCCTTCGATATGGACGCGGACGCGCTGGCCGACTTCGCTCCCAAAGGCATCATTCTTTCCGGCGGCCCCGAGTCGGTATTCGAAGCAAGCCATGTGCGTGCTCCCCGGGCGGTCTACGAGCTGGGGGTGCCGGTGCTCGGTATCTGTTACGGCTTGCACACCATGGCCGAGCAGCTGGGAGGGCGCGTGGAGAGCACCGGCCAGCGCGAGTTCGGCTATGCGCAAGTACGCGCCCGCGGGCATTCACGCTTGCTGAAAGACATCGAAGATCACACCAGCGAGGAAGGTTACGGGCTCCTGGATGTGTGGATGAGTCATGGCGACAGCGTCACGGAAATGCCCGAGGGCTTCAAGCGCATCGCCTCCACCGACAACGCACCGCTGGCGGGCATGGCCGACGAAGAGCGGCGCTTCTACGGCATTCAATTTCATCCCGAAGTGACGCATACCAAGCAGGGCGCGCGCATTCTCTCGCGCTTCGTGCACGACATCTGCGGCTGCAGTGAGCTGTGGACGCCCGAGCAGATCATCGACGACAGCATCGAGCGCGTGCGCGCCCGGGTCGGCGACGACCAGGTGCTGCTTGGGTTGTCGGGGGGTGTCGATTCTTCGGTGGTGGCGGCGCTGCTGCACCGTGCCATCGGGCGCCGGCTCACCTGCATATTCGTCGACAACGGTCTGCTGCGCCTGAACGAAGCCGATCAGGTCATGGCCACCTTCGCCCGGCATCTGGGTGTCAAAGTGATCCGGGTGGATGCGCAGGATCGTTTCCTGGCGGCGCTCGCGCGCGTCGTCGATCCGGAGCGCAAGCGCAAGATCATCGGTAACTTATTCATCGAGATTTTCGAGGAGCAGGCCACGGCCCTGGACGACGTCCGTTGGCTTGCCCAGGGAACCATCTACCCGGACGTCATCGAGTCCGCCGGTGGCGCCACCGGCAAGGCCCACGTGATCAAGTCCCACCACAACGTGGCCGGTCTCCCGGAGCACATGAAGCTCGAGCTGGTCGAGCCGCTGAGGGAGCTGTTCAAGGACGAGGTGCGCACCATCGGGGTGGAGCTTGGCCTGCCCTCGGAGCTCGTCTACCGCCATCCGTTTCCGGGCCCGGGGCTGGGCGTGCGCATCCTGGGCGAGGTGAAACAGGAATACGCCGACATCCTGCGGCGCGCCGATGCCATCTTCATAGAGGAGTTGCGCGCCCATGATCTCTACGATCGCGTCAGCCAGGCATTCGCGGTCTATCTCCCGGTGCGTTCCGTGGGCGTGATGGGAGACGCGCGCCGTTACGAGCACGTGATTGCGCTCCGCGCGGTGGAGACCATCGACTTCATGACCGCGCGCTGGGCCCATTTGCCCTACGAGTTTCTCGAGCTGGTATCCAATCGCATCATCAACGAGGTGCCGGGGATCTCTCGGGTCGCCTACGATGTGTCCAGCAAGCCGCCGGCGACCATCGAGTGGGAGTAGGCAATGACGGCTGACGCAGCCAGCGTCGCCGTCGACCGCCAGTGGATGCGGCGCGCGCTGGCGCTGGCCGATCATGCCGCCGACGCCGGGGAAGTGCCGGTGGGAGCGGTGCTGGTGCGTGACGGCGAGGAGCTCGGGGCGGGCTGGAACGCGCCGGTGGGCAGCAACGATCCCCACCGCCCATGCGGAGATCATGGCCCTGCGCGCCGCCGCCGCCGCGGCAGCCAACTACCGGCTCCCCGGCAGCACCCTGTATGCCACCATGGAACCCTGTCCCATGTGTGCCGGCGCCATCGTGCAGGCGCGGGTGGCGCGGGTCGTGTACGCCGCCAGGGACCAACGCTGGGGGGCGGTGGAGAGCGTGTTCGAAGTCCTCGGCTCGCGAAGACTCAACCACCACGTGGAATGCGAGGGCGGATTGCTGGCCGAGGAATCCGCGCGTCGCTTGAAGGGTGTCTTCGAGGCGCGGCGTTAGTACATCTTTGTGGGATGAACCCGAAACTTTCCGAACAGGACATCCACGATCTCGCCGTGCAGCTTGGCCAGGCACTGGTGGCGCGAAAGCTCATGCTGGCCACCGCCGAGTCCTGCACCGGTGGTTGGGCCTCCATGGCCGTGACCGCCGTGCCCGGCAGCTCGGCCTGGTTCGAGCGCGGCTTCGTCACCTACTCCAATGCCGCCAAGCAGGAGATGCTCGGCGTGAAGCCCGGGACCCTGGCGGCCCACGGCGCCGTCAGCGAAGCGGTGGTGCGGGAGATGGCGCGGGGCGCCATCGCCAGGAGCGGGGCCCGGGCGAGCCTGGCCATCAGCGGGGTCGCGGGTCCCGGTGGCGGCAGCGTGGCCAAGCCCGTGGGTCTGGTGTGTCTGGCCTGGGCGCTGGAGGGCGGTGAGAGCCGTTCCCGTTGCCTCCAGTGCCAGGGCGGTCGCGAGGATGTGCGGCGTCAAGCGGTGGCGCAGGCGCTGGCAGGCCTTCTGGAGCTGCTGTCGGCGTCCCCCGGGGGCCCATGACGGCGGCGGCCCGCCAGCGCTTGTTCTTCGCCCTATGGCCCGACGGCGACCTGCAATCGGCGCTTGCCGGGATTGCGAAAGCCCGGCTGCCGGCCGCCGGTGGGCGCCTGATAAGCGCGCAGAATCTTCATCTGACCCTGGTGTTTCTCGGCTCGCTGGACGCGGGCTCGCGGGCCTGTGCGCAACGCGCGGCGGCATCCCTGAGGGCGCCCGCATTCGAGCTCGAATTTCGGCGGCTCGGCTACTGGCCGCGGCCGCGGGTGTTGTGGTCGGCGCCTGAGCAGGTACCGGAGGGCCTCACAATGCTCGAATCCATGCTGCGCGACGCGCTTTCGGCATGCGGTCACAAGCCCGACTCCCGCCCGTTCCGGGCCCACATTACGCTGGCCCGAAAGGTGCGGGGCCCGCTGGACGACACCACCCATGCGCCCCTTCGCTGGCCGGTATGCAATTTTCACCTGGTGGCGTCGCAAACCCTTGCCAATGGTGCCCGCTATCAACCCCTGGTGAGCTGGCCACTCGCGTAGGCTCCTATGCCGACATTCGCATCTATGGGATAATTCCCTGATTGGCCGCAATCCATATCCGCACACGAGGAGATACCGTGGACGACAACCGCAAAAAGGCACTGACAGCTGCGTTATCACAGATCGAGCGACAGTTCGGCAAAGGCGCCATCATGCGCATGGGGGATTCCGGCGTGTCGCGCGATATCGAGGTCGTATCCACCGGCTCGCTGCAGCTGGATGTCGCTCTCGGGATCGGCGGCCTGCCCCGGGGGCGCGTCGTCGAAATCTATGGGCCGGAGGCTTCCGGCAAAACCACGCTGACCCTGGAAGTCATCGCCCAGGCGCAGAAGGCGGGCGGCGCAGCCGCATTCATCGACGCCGAGCATGCTCTGGATCCCCAGTACGCGGAGAAAATCGGCGTCGACGTGGACGAGTTACTGGTATCCCAGCCCGATACCGGCGAGCAGGCCCTGGAGATCGCCGACATGATCGTACGTTCCGGCGCCGTCGATGTGGTGGTGATCGACTCGGTGGCCGCGCTGGTGCCCAAAGCGGAGCTGGAAGGCGACATGGGCGACACCCACGTGGGGCTCCAGGCGCGCCTCATGTCCCAGGCGTTGCGCAAGCTCACGGCGAATATCAATCGCTCGAAAACCATGCTGATCTTCATCAACCAGATACGCATGAAGATCGGCGTGATGTTCGGCAGCCCGGAGACCACCAGCGGCGGCAACGCGCTCAAGTTCTACGCATCGGTGCGTCTGGACATCCGCCGTATCGGCGCCATCAAGCGCGGAGACGAGGTGGTGGGCAACGAGACCCGGGTGAAAGTGGTGAAGAACAAGATGGCGCCGCCGTTCAAGAAGGTGGAGTTCGACATTCTTTACGGTGAGGGTATATCCCGCGAGGGCGAGCTCATCGATCTGGGCGTGCAACACGGCCTGGTGGACAAGGCCGGCGCCTGGTACAGCTACAAGGGCGACCGCATCGGTCAGGGCCGCGACAATGTGCGTGAGTTTCTCAAGAAGAATCCGGACACGGCCGCGGAGATCGATGGCGCACTGCGCGATATACTTCTTGCTCGAAAGCCGGCGGCGCAAGAGACCGAGGAAGAGAAAGCGGCTGAGGAAGCGGAGGCCTGAACAAGGAAAGCCAAGCGATCCGCGACAAGGCGACGGCGTTGCTTGCGCGCCGCGAGCATTCGCGCGCCGAGCTCGGCCGCAAGCTCACCCAGCGAGGATTTCCCGAGCTGCTCATCGGCGAGGCGCTGGACGCGCTGGAGGCCGAGAATCTTCTCTCCGACCTGCGCTTCGCAGAGAATTACGTTGGCCACCGAACCGCGCGAGGCCAGGGTCCGCGGAAGATTCGATATGAGCTGCGAGAGCGCGGCGTGAGCGACGATCTGGTGATGCGGTTTATCGACGCCGACAGGCAGCGCTGGTGCCAGCGTGCGCTCGCCGTCCGGCACAAGCGCTTCGGTACCGAACGGCCCGATGATGTACGGGAACGATCGCGCCAGACACGCTTTCTGGAGCAACGTGGATTTGAGACCGAGCATATTCGTTTCGCTCTGGATGAATAGTTGATATGACCAGCACCAACGAGCTTCGCCAGATCTTTCTCGAGTACTTTCGCGATCGCGGTCACGAAATCGTGCCGAGCAGCTCACTGGTGCCGGTGAAGGACCCGAGCTTGCTGTTCACCAATGCCGGCATGGTGCAGTTCAAGGATGTTTTTCTCGGCACCGACAAGCGCCCCTACGATCGCGCCACCACCGCCCAGCGCTGTGTGCGCGCGGGTGGAAAGCACAACGATCTGGAAAACGTCGGCTACACGGCGCGTCATCACACATTTTTCGAGATGCTCGGTAACTTCAGCTTCGGCGACTACTTCAAGCGTGAGGCCATCGCGTACTGCTGGGAGCTGATGACCGAGACATTCGCGTTTCCCGTCGAGCGTTTGTGGGTCACCGTTTACGAGGAAGACGACGAAGCCGCGGACATCTGGCTCAAGGAGATCGGCGTACACCCGAGCCGCTTCTCCCGTTGCGGGATGAAGGACAATTTCTGGTCCATGGGAGATACCGGGCCATGCGGCCCCTGTTCCGAGGTCTTCTACGATCACGGTCCGGAGATTGCCGGCGGGCCCCCCGGCAGCCCCGACGAGGACGGCGATCGTTACATCGAGCTGTGGAACCTGGTGTTCATGCAGTTCAATCGCGATGCCGAGGGTAAGATGACGCCGCTGCCGAAGCCTTCCGTGGACACCGGCTTAGGGCTCGAGCGGCTGGCCGCCGTGGTTCAGGGCGTGCACAGCAACTACGAAATCGATCTCTTTCGTTTTCTCATCGAGGCGGCCGCGGAAGTCACCGGTGCCAGCAACCTGGACGACAAATCCCTGCGCGTCATCGCCGATCATATCCGTGCCTGCGCCTTTCTGGTGGCGGATGGCGTGGTGCCGTCCAACGAGGGACGCGGCTATGTGCTGCGACGCATCGTCCGTCGCGCGATTCGCCACGGCCACAAGCTGGGCATGAAAGATCCCTTCTTCCACCGCTTGGTGTTGCCCCTGGACAAGGAGATGGGCGCCGCGTATCCAGAGCTTGGCGAAAGGCGCGAGCTGATAGAGCGCGTGCTCGCCCAGGAAGAGGATCGCTTTGCCGAGACTCTGGACCAGGGTCTTCGGTTGCTGGACCAGGCCATCGAGAATCTCAGTGGCGGGTGCATTCCCGGTGAGACCCTGTTCAAGCTCTACGACACCTACGGATTCCCCGTGGACCTGACCGCCGACGTCGCCAGGGAGCGGGGCTTGGACGTGGACATCGCCGGATTCGAAACGCATATGGACGCCCAGCGCCAGCGGGCCCGGGACGCGAGCGTTTTCGGAGCCGCCGCAGGCGCGCGCCTGGAGCTGTCGGGCAAGTCGGAATTCTCCGGGTACGATGGATTGAGTGGTGAGGCGGAGGTGCTGGCGTTGGTGTGTGACGGCGAGCCGGTGGAGAGCCTGCAGCCGGAAGACCATGGTGTGGTGGTGCTCGATCGCACGCCGTTTTACAGCGAAGCGGGCGGCCAGATCGGAGATCGCGGCGCCCTGACCAATGACCAGGCGCGGTTCGAAGTTGCCGACACCCAGCGCCAGGGCGAGGTGGCCGTTCACATGGGCGTGCTTACCGACGGTGAGCTGCGCGTGGGCGATCATCTGTCCGCACAGGTAGACGCCCCCACGCGGCGCGCCATCGCACGCAATCATTCAGCCACCCATGTGCTGCACGCGGCATTGCGCGCCGAGCTCGGCGACCACGTGCAGCAAAAGGGCTCGCTGGTAGGCGCCGACCGCCTGCGATTCGATTTCTCGCACTTCGAGCCGCTGAGCAACGAGCAGCTGCTGGCCATCGAACGCCGGGTGAACGACTGGATACTGGGTAATGATGCAGTCGTTACCCGGGTGCTGCCCCTGGCCGAGGCGATGCACAGTGGTGCCGTGGCGCTGTTCGGCGAGAAGTACGAAGACCCGGTGCGTGTCCTGTCCATCGGTGAGTTCTCCACCGAGTTGTGCGGCGGCACCCATGTCCAGCGCGCCGGTGACATCGGACTATTCAAACTGACCTCCGAGACCGGCATCGCCGCCGGCGTGCGCCGGGTGGAAGCGCTGACCGGGGAGTACGCCCTGGACTGGCTGGCCCGTGCCGACACCAAGCTCAGCGAGGTGGCGGAGCTGGTGAAGGCGGACAGCGGCACCATCGTCGAGAAGATTGCTCAGGTGGTTTCCCACAATCGCGCCCTGGAGAAGGATCTGGAACGTTTGAAATCGCGCCTGGCGTCCACCCAGGGAGAAGACCTGGCGGCTCAGGCCATCGACATCAACGGCCTCAAGGTTCTGGCTGCGCGGCTCGACGACGTGGATGTAAAAGGACTGCGCGCCACCGTGGACCAACTGAAAAACAAGCTGGGCTCGGCCGTCGTGGTGCTGGCCACGGTAGACGGCGAAAAGGTCAATCTGGTGGCCGGCGTCACTGCCGACTACACGGATCGCATCGAGGCGGGGCCGTTGGCGAATTTCGTCGCCCAGCAGGTGGGTGGCCGCGGCGGTGGCCGTCCCGACATGGCCCAGGCCGGCGGCAATGACCCGGCGCGCCTGGCGCAGGCCATCAAGGCGGTGCCGAACTGGATCCGTGAGCGCCTCGGGGCTTGAGGCCGTCCGAGTTGCGACAACGTCATGGCGCTGATCGTGCAGAAATACGGCGGCAGCTCGGTGGGCGACCTGGAACGCATCGAGTGCGTCGCCCAACGGGTAAAAGCAACCCGCGAGGCCGGTAACGACGTGGTAGTGGTGCTGTCCGCCATGGGCGGGGAGACCGACCGGTTGCTGGAGATGGCGCGCCAGGTGAGCCAAAAGCCGGCCAAGCGCGAACTCGACGTGCTGCTTTCCACCGGTGAGCAGGTGAGCATCGCGCTTCTGTGCATGAGCCTGGCAAGCAAAGGGTGCGCGGCGCGATCCTTCACCGGCGGCCAGGCGCGCATCCGTACCGACGCGAGCCATACCAAGGCGCGCATCCAGGGCATCGACGTGGATGCTCTGAAGGATGCGCTGGCCCAGTCCCATGTGGCGGTGGTGGCCGGGTTTCAGGGGGTCGACGAGGCCGGCAACATCACGACTCTGGGACGCGGCGGATCGGACACCACGGCAGTCGCCCTGGCGGCGGCGCTGGAGGCCCGGGAATGCCAGATCTATACGGATGTGGACGGCGTCTACACCTCCGATCCCCGGGTCGTGCCGGAGGCGCGCCGCCTGAACACTCTCACCTTCGAAGAAATGCTGGAGCTCGCCAGCCTCGGCGCCCGGGTCCTGCAGATCCGCGCCGTGGAGTTCGCCAGCAAGTACAACGTGACACTGCGTGTTCTGTCTTCCTTCGAGGAAGGTAAGGGCACCCTCATCACTTCCGAGGACGCAACCATGGAACAGCCCCTGATCGCCGGTGTGGCATTCAATCAGGATGAGGCCAAGCTCACCGTCAAGGGGGTCCCGGATCGCCCGGGAATCGCCGCGGCCCTGCTGTGCCCCATCGCCGAGGCCGATATCGACGTGGACATGATCGTCCAGAACGTCTCGGAGGACGGCACCACAGACGTCACTTTCACGGTTCACCGCAACGAGTACGAGGCCGCGTTGGCGCTGCTGGAGCAGCTTTCTCGGGAAATGGATGCCAGAGAAGTGACCGGGGACGAGCGGATTGCTAAGATTTCCCTTGTCGGAGTCGGAATGCGGTCCCACGCCGGCATCGCCAGCCGGATGTTCGAGACGCTCGCCGCCGAGGGTATCAATATTCAGATGATTTCTACCTCTGAAATCAAGATTTCCGTGGTGGTGGATGAAAAGTATCTGGAGCTGGGCGTGCGGGCACTGCACGCGGCTTTCGGGCTCGGCGACGAGCCTTCCCGGGACAAAGGCGATTAAATCCTAAAGATCTGGTGCAAATAGAACGACAACAGGCTTAGACGTTGGAATTCGGCCGAGCTGCCGGCGTAAACGCTCGAGGGATCCCGCCAGGACCGGCGGCCCGCTGACGACATCCTCACGGAAGAACCCGGGCCTGGCGCGGTTGGCGCCCCCCCCGGAGGATGGGTGGGACGAGATGGCCAAGGAGAAGCAACATGTTGATTCTGACGCGCAGAGTGGGTGAGTCGCTGATGATCGGAGACGATGTCACCGTCACGGTGCTGGGGGTCAAGGGCAACCAGGTGCGCATCGGTGTAAACGCTCCGAAAGAAGTTGCCGTCCACCGTGAGGAAATCTACGAGAAAATCCAGGCGGAAAAGTCCGGCGGCGATCCCCCGGCGCCGGGCGAGCAGGAAGCGTGAATTGCCCGAAAATCTCCGGTATGCTTGCCGGCCTCTGCGGAGAGATGGCCGAGCGGCTGAAGGCGCTCCCCTGCTAAGGGAGTATGGGTTAATAGCCCATCGAGGGTTCGAATCCCTCTCTCTCCGCCACTTTTAAACGTTGCAGCACAACCCTCCTTTGCGCGCGCCTTGACACCCCTTCGGCGCCTCCAGATAATCCCCCCTCTTCTCAGCGCCCGTAGCTCAGTTGGATAGAGTACCTGGCTACGAACCAGGTGGTCGGCGGTTCGAATCCGTCCGGGCGCGCCAATAATCCGAAGGTGCATTCAAGCGGTTAACGTCTTCCGACGTTGACCGTTTTCCTCTTCGACAGAGCGAGTTCCACCCCATAGCTCCCCCCCCGGCGCGCCACGGCCACAAGCCTCAGAAGTAGCGGCGACTATTCGAGCGTGCCGCCCCGGCGGACAAGATCGATATACGCTTCCAACCCTTCCTCGCAGCACAGGCCTGCCTTGACGCGTGCCAGCCGACGATTCGCCGGGCGTAGGCATCGATGACGAACGCGACGTAGACGAACCCGCGTCACGTCGCCACATACGTCAGATCCGAGACCCACAGCGCGTTGGGGCGAGCGACCGAAATGCCCTCCCAGTTGAGCCGACGCCCCCTGATGTAACCGGGCTGTAAACAGGTACGCATGCGTTGCGCCGAACTAAATGTGTTCTGGCAATCGAAGTTAATCAATAGAGCCCTTCTCAATGAAAGGACTCCCGTTCTTCCAGTAGGACTTCCGTTCCGATTGACCACGCCATTCATCGAGAATTTCGCACCGTTCGTCGATTTGCGTGTAATCACCCATTACATCCTCTAAGTAAGCTCGTCCTCAAGCCGATGACCCTTTCAGGGCTGCGATTGTGCGTGGCTCACAAAACGAGGGGTCAGTTCAGAAAAGACTGTGGAACTCGACGTACGAACTTCGCAGTCCCACCATTCTGACGATTGCAAAACAGATGCAAACATGTTTCTCAGGCGGCCCGAGCGACGTCGTAGGAATTTCGATTATCGAGCTGGTGGTTTCTCTCGCCGTCGTAGCGATTCTGACCACCACCGGTGTACCGGCCTTTTCGAGCTTTATTCAATCGAACAGACTCAGTGAATCGTCGTTCGACATGCTCGCGACGATCAACCTGGCCCGCACGGAGGCCGTCAAACGCAGGACACGGGTGGTGCTCTGCCGGAGCGCGGACCCGACGTTAGCCACACCAAGCTGCGGCGGAAGCGCGAATGCCTGGACGACCGGCTGGTTGGTATTCGCAAGCGGCGACAGTAATGAGCACTTACGAAGCAGGCACGGACACACTGCTCGGAGTGGGTTTGGTTGATTCGCCCAGTCTGACAATTATCACCAACAGCACCTCCAACAGAAACCTCGAGTACAACTCCGACGGCACGACAAACGAAGGCGGAGGCACGGCACGGTTTCGCCGTCTGCGATAAGCGAGGTGGGGCACAGGGTAGGCAAATTAATGTCCCCCCGCACGGCCGGCCGAAATTCGTCAAGGGCAATAGCGCCAGTCCGATCAACTGCACTTCACCGTCATGAGCACGAAGTTCACAGGTTCGAGAGCCCACTCGCACCCCAGACGCTGCCGGGGTACCACCATGATGGAGGTGCTCGTATCGATGTTCGTATTGTCCATCGGGATTCTGGGGGTGGCGGGCCTTCAGGTGACTGCCAAGCGTTCAAACTTCGAGGCAACTCAGAGGGCCACAGCCGCCGCCCTGGCACAAGACATCGTTGAGCGCATGCGGTCGAACTCGGAACAGCTGGGGACCTATACCGACGCCGGGGTTGGGCCGCATGATTGAGGGCAGCACCATGCCGGCGGTCGATTGCTCGACAGACTGCGCACCCGTCACCCTCGCGCAGTACGACCTCTATGAACTGCAGCAGGCGGCCAATGGAGTGGCGGAACAGGCAGGGGGCGGCAATGTAGGCGGTCTATCACTGCCGACAACCTGCATCACCGGCCCTGACGGAGGGCCGGGAATCTACAGCGTCGCCATCGCGTGGCGCGGTATGACGAAGCTTAGCGATCCCGGTATCGACGCCTGCGGCAGCGGTTCCGGAAAGTACGACACAGTGGGCGGCACGGAAGCAGACGTCTATCGACGCATACTCGTCATGCAGGTCTTTATTTCGGAGGCCAGCTGACCATGGCCCCTACCAGCAACAAACCAGGGCTTCAACGCGGCCTGACCCTCATCGAGCTGATGCTGGGGGTGGCCCTGGGTTTTCTCGTCAGCGGCATCGTTCTGAGTTTGTATATCAATACCAGCAGAAGTCTTGCGCAAAACGAACGTTATGCATGGATGCAGGAAAACGCCCGCTTTGCACTCAAGGCGCTCTCCGAAGACTTGACCATGGCGGATTTCTGGGGGCGAGTGATTGCGACCGACGTTATCGGCGCGAATGTCACGTCGCCCACGGGAGACTGCGGGGTGGACATCGACATTTTCAACGGCAACACCGCAACTTTGGTTAATAATTACCACGCCAGCCCTGCTTCAACCCAGTTTACTCCGTGTGCTGCGCTCACGACCGATGTGAGGCCGAATACGGACTTGCTGGCCCTGAAACGAGTGGAAGGTTCCTCCACCGCAAGCACCTTTATTGACGCGGCGGACATCGATGGTGATTCGGACACCACTGAGATTCTGACTCTCGGCGCATCTGACCTGAGCAATGGAGTCGTGTATCTACGCAGTACTGGCAGTGCGGGGACTTTCATCGATGACGCATCACCGAGCAACCCTCCGGGAACCGGCCAGAGTGACTGGCGTTACATGCCGCGTATCTACTTCGTGCGCGACTACTATGAAACTGCCGGTGATCAGATCCCAGCACTTTGCCGATTGGCGATTTCAGGCGTCGGTCTGAGCACGACGGAGTGTATCGCCGAGGGAATCGAGGATTTTCATATCCAGTTCGGTATCGACACAGACAAGAATACTATCGCCAACTTTTATACCTCCACCCCGACCTTGAGTGAAATGGAAAATGCCGTGTCCGCGCGCGTCTATCTTCTGGCACGCAGCATCGATGCCGATCCGCACTTCACCAACGATACGCAGTACCTGCTTGGAGATTCAGTCATCCTCGCGGCGAACGATGGATTCTACCGCCGAGTCTACAGCACGACGATTTCACTGCGAAACACTGTGGCAAGGAGCTTGATGCAATGACGAACAACGGCTCTCCCATGACCTCGAGAACTCCAGGCAAGCCATACCAGAAGGGAGTGGTGCTGATCGTCGTATTGATGATGCTGATCGGTATCACGCTCATCAGCTTGGCGACAGTAAATACCAGTGTTATGGAGCTGCGTATGGCGCGCAATGCGGAATTCAGCGTGAATAATTTCCAGACGGCACTGAGCGCGGTCGATTTCGTCATATCCGATTCGGCGAATCTCCCGACAGTCGGTCCACTGATGCAGCCTGCACCGGTGACCCTGACTGGCTCCGTGTTCGGTGTCACGGCGGGAGACACGGTCACGGCGTCCGCCGTACGTATCGGCGAATGTGGCCTGCCGCCGAGAATGGGAGCCGCGAACAGCCTGATGGCCTTCTCGGCGTTTAATTACGAGATAACTGCCGACCTGGACAAGAATGCGAGCGGCATGGGTCAGACCGGTGTTGTCCAGGGCTTCCTGCAAATGGGGCCGAAGTGTTGAGACATTTCGACAGCTAGAGATAAGGCCATGCGACATTCAAATAAGATTACCGCCGGATTGATTGTTTGGCTTTCGTTTGCGCTCCCGGTTTTCGGGGACGATACGGATATCTACCTGAATCCATCGGTAGCCGCCGGCGCGGAGCCTCTGGTGATGTTCACCTTGGACTATCGCCCCAATCTGACCGCCGCGGTCTGCGGTGGGACCGAATGCGACAATCTGATTGCCGGAGGCTATTTGTCGGCGACCGGCCCCTATAATTTCTTTCAACTGCTTCGCGCCGCCTTCAAGAAGGTCCTCGATCCCATCGGCGGCGTGCGGATCGGCTTCATGATGAACCATGCCGACAACTGCACTGGATCCCCGACGTCCGGCCCGACTAAGACCGGCTGCAGTAACGGCGCTTACGTGCTGTCAGGATTCAAGCTGATGGGCACCGGCAGCGACGATCCGGATACCTATCAGACGACGGGAGAGGATGCGAATAAACTCGCGTTTATCGACAAGCTGGCGGCCATACCGGATCCCACCGGGACCTCGAGCCACTCCTTTCAGGGCAAGGAACTTTATTTCGAGCTGTTCCGGTACCTTACCGGTCAGGACATTTATAACGGTCACCTTGGCTACAAGAGCTTCGGTAATACCGACCCGTCGACCAACCTCGACACCTATGCGCCTGCATATGCATGGGATACAAGCAGCCAGTTGGGAAGCAAAAAGTATTTGAGCCCCATTCAGGCTGCAGGGGAATGCGCCAAGACATTCGTCATCAACCTGATGTTCCAGGTATCCAATCAAGAGGACGACTCCGACACAGCCATTAAAATGGACAAAGCCTCTGGAGGCATGGGTGGGATTGTTCTCTCGGGAAACTCCAACAACTTCGATACGGTGATCCGTTATCTGAAGGACGCGGATCTCGGCGACGGCACCTACGGCACGGTCTCGAACCTGGGCGGCCTGCAAAATGTGACCTCGTACTTCATCGTCGACCCCACCAAGCTCAACACGACCACCCACGGTTATGCCAGCGCAGGCGGCACCGGCGCGGCGCTGCCTCTGAGCACGGATCCCGACGAGCTGATCAAGACGCTCACCAGTCTGTTCAAGAGCATCCTCAGCGTCAGCACCACATTCGTCTCGCCGTCCGTTCCCGTCAACGTGTTCAATCGCACCCAGGTCGTGAACGAAGTGTTTCTGGCGCTGTTCGACCCGGACGAGAACGGAAACCCGCTCTGGAACGGCAATCTGAAAAAGCTGCGCGTCGGAAAGAATGCCACCACCGGTGAGAGCGAGCTTCAGGATGTAACCGGTAGCAACGCCATCGACATCGACGGCCGCATCAAGCGGGACGCGGTCACATTCTGGACCGATGTGCCCACCCTGCCGGCACCGGTTGACGACGAGGTGGCGGGAGCTGATGGACGCTCGGTGACCAGAGGCGGTGCGGGACAGAGGATCCCCGGATTCATCAGCGGTGGTCCCGGCGCTTCCAATGCGGATCCCGGCGCGCGTCAGCTCTACACCATCGATCCCAGCGACCTCATCGACGGCCTGATGCCCATGAACACGACATCGACGGTGGCCCAGACACTGTGGCCGGGGATCGTCCAGGACTGGTCTCCTGCTGCGTCGTCGGGCAGTTACACCGGCGCCAGCGGGGCAGAACAGACCAGGGCCGTCAACATCCTGAAATTTGCCCGCGGCCTCAACGACGACGGCGTGACCACACGCCCATGGCTGCTCACAGATCCCCTGCATTCCCAGCCGCTGGCGATCAACTACGGCGCACGTGGCGGCGGTTACGACGCGAACAACCCCGACATTCGCCTGGTGATGGGTACCAATGACGGATTCATGCACATGTTCCGGAATACGACTCCCAGCGCGACCGAGGACGGCGGAGAAAGTTGGGCGATCATTCCACGGGAGGTCATACCGATTCTCGACCGTCTGCGGAGCAATTCCGCAGGCGTACCCGTGCATCCCACCGGCACCGACGGCTCTCCTTCCGCCTATACCCTGGATGTGAATTTCGACGGCAACATCATCAGCAGCGATGGTGACATCGCGCACATATTCTTCGGACTCCGCCGCGGTGGGAAATCCTACTATGCCCTCGATGTCAGCGATCCGGATTCACCGAAACTGCTCTGGACCCTGAGCAAGGGCGCACCCGGATCGGCCTTTGCGGAGCTCGGTCAGACCTGGTCCACGCCTCAAGTGGGGCTGATCAAGGTGGCGGGAACAGTCATGCCCGTGGTGGTGTTCGCCGGTGGTTACAACGGCGACGACGACGGGGATGACGCGGGTGATCTCGGCAAGGATGCCAAGAATCGTGCGACCAGAGCATCGGCTATACCGTCACCCGGAACCGACGATGACGAGGGTAATGCCATCTACATCGTCGATGCCACCAACGGCAATCTCATCTGGAAGGCAATAAAGGATACCTCTGTCGGTTACGACAGCACCCGGAAGGCGTTTACGCACCCGGAGCTGGTGGACAGTTTCCCCTCCAGAGTGAGCGCCGTCGATACCGATGGTGACAGGCTGCTGGACCGGATCTACGTGGCCGATAGCGGCGGGGTCGTGTGGCGGATAGACCTTGCCGGACTGTTCGATCACGACAGTGACAGCACCACCCCGGATATCCTCCTCCACGATAAGCCCTCGGTGTGGTCGATGACAAAGTTGCTCTCCGTCGGCCGGCACGTGAGTGGCTTCACCACCCTCGCCGACGACCGCAGGTTCTTCAACCGACCCGATCTGGTTCAGAGCAGGGACAGCATCGGTCCCTTCGACGGCGTGCTCATCGGCTCCGGTGATCGCGAGGATCCCAATGGCACCGGGGTCGACAATTTCTTCTACCTCATAAAGGATCGCGCCATCACCAGCGGACTACCGCCCACGACCGTGCTCGAGCACGATGATATCGCCGATCTGACCAGCAACTGCCTGCAGGATTCGAGCTGCAGCGTATCCCCGGATCTCGGCAATGGCTGGCGCATCGCGCTCACCGACAACGGCGAGAAAAACCTCGCGTCCGCGATCACTGCCGCGGGCAGCGTGTTCTTCAGTACTTTCGCCCCTACCCCTCCGACCGGCACCTGCTCATTGAGCGAAGGCACCGGGCGTCTGTATGTGGTTTCTCTTCAGGATGCGACTGCCGTTTTTAACTTCGACACCACCAACGATATCGGCGGGACAGTCCTGCTCGATCGCGTGGATCTTCTGGCCAGTGGCGGCATCCCCGTGGAGGTCGTACCCCTTGGAGCCGGGGAGTTGCTCGTCCAAGGTCAGGAAGCCGGCCAGAACATCATGAATGCCGGTGGTCAGATGAGCTTCAAAACATATTGGCATGAGATTTTTCAGTAGCCGAAAGCCGCGAATAATCATAGGGGGTGTAGTAAATTGCGTAGAGATGGGACCATTCGGACCGATGGGGGTTTCAGCCTTCTCGAGCTCATGGTAGTAGTGGTAGTCGCCGCAATCATAGCGGCCATCGCCGTTCCCAGTTACCTGGATCAAACCAGAAAGAGTCGGCGAGCCGCTGCCACTGCGGCGCTCATCGATGCGACGTCTCGGCAGGAACAATTTTTTCTCGACAATAAGACTTACACGAACACGATCACCGCCGGGGGACTGAACATGGCGGCCGTCACGGAGAGTGGCACATATACACTGTCCGTGGACGCACCTACCGGCGCCTGCCCGCTGGACCGCTGTTATCGAGTACGCGCGACGCCACAGGGCGCGCAGACCGCTGATAAATGCGGTGCACTTGCGATAGATTCCGAAAGAGTAAAGACCCCGAACAACTGCTGGTAGCGCATATGCGCCGCGGGGCGGAGCGCCGCGTCGCTGGAGACCCTGGACCCCGCCGGCACGTTGTCTACCAGCATCCAGCCGGTAGCTTGGTGCCGTCGGAAGTCAGTGTGAGGGTACCGCATGCATCGCCCGCCTTTGCGCTCTGCGGTACGGCGCTGAGAATATAGCAGTACCCCACCGGGCAAGCGTCTGCCGGAAGGTCTACTCGAAGCGCATAATGGCCACCCGGAGTCATGGTGGATTCGACCCCCAGTCCCTTCGAGCCAAGATGCCGCGTATAACGCTTGTTGTTCAGAAAGTACTGCTCTTCCCGCGCGGCAATTTCCACCAGTGCCGTCTGAGCCAGTGCTGTCTGAGCGCTCGCAGGCTGTCCCTGCCGCGGACCGCCGGATGAGCCGTAGGAAGCGGAAACGGCGGTGATTCCAAGCGTGCTCGCGATGGCAAGGACGGCTACGAACTCCACCAGCTTGAAGCCGCGACAGCGCCGAGGGGTTCCAAAAGCGTCGCGCGAGCGCAGGAACGAAATTCTTCCGGTCTGCGAGGCTTTGAGTCCTTCGGTGGTCATGGCTATGTCTTCCTGCTGTGCGGTAAGTTCCTACCCTTTACCAAGCAGGAACCATGCCAAGCCGAATCAGTCCGGATTAGAGCCGATAGTGTGATGGCCGGCACCGAATCAGACGCGGATGTGATGAGCTTCACCGAATCGAGTGGGCCCGTGGCGTCGAAATCTCGACAAGCTGTCGACGCGGCCACAGGTGGCGCTTTTTCGAGTGGCTACCACCGTTTCGAGGCGAAGGTGAACCGAATTTCCACCACCCCCGTGCGCGTCAGACGTGGACGTCGGTGCGCTCCCGTGATGATTCCGAAGGCTTGATTGTCCGGCAAACGGTCGTTAATCTCAGTCAACTCGGGACACCGCAACCTGGCATAGCCTGAGAATCGCAAAAGACCGATTTGAGCCCGGGGGCTGGATCTTCACATCGAGATTAGCCAACGGAAAATGAGGATAGTTCCATGGCAAGTAAACAGTCTCGGCTAACAGCCGCTTTCAGGTCCCTGGCGTTTTTCGTAGGAGTTGCTGGTGTCGGGCTCCCAATGGGCGCCAACGTTGCATTGGCCGACTCGGTAAACGTCGATTGGTCGAAGGTGCCGTCGAAGACGGTCACGCTCTTCTACCCCGGCCAATCCAGCTATCAGTGGTTACGCAGTTCCAAACATAAACGGGCCAACAAGAAGACCGCCCAGGGGGACGCTTGCGTGTCTTGCCACGAAGGTGAAGAGGCGGAGATTGGCAGCCTGATCGTCACCGGCAAAAGGCTCGAGCCCAACCCCATTCCCGGCAAGGAAGGGGTCAAGGACCTGGCCGTGCAGGCGGCCCACGACGACGACTACCTCTATCTTCGCTTCCAGTGGAAATCCCAGCTCAACCGCGAAGGCCGCATGCACAACATGATCCGCTACGACGGCGAGAAGTGGCAATGGTACGGTGGTCACCGGGCGAGCAAAAAGGTCCGCGACGGCAAACAGCCGCCCATCTACGAGGATCGGCTGGCGATCATGATCGACGATGGTTCGGTGCCCATGTTCGCGGAGCAGGGTTGCTGGCTCACCTGCCATAATGGCATGCGCGACATGCCCGGCATGCCGACGAAAGCTCAGGTCAAGGAACATCCCTACCTGGGCAAGAAGATGAAGAAGAGCGACATCCGAAAGTACCTGCCCGCGTCGCGCACCGACGAGTCGGCAAGCTGGGACAAGACGAAGAGTCCGGAGGAAGTGGCTGAGATCAAGGCTGCCGGAGGCTTCCTCGACCTGATGCAGTGGCGCGTCGCACGGAGCAACCCGGTCGGCAGGGCCGATGACGGCGACGTCCTTCAATACCGCAACTTCGATGCCGGCAAAAAGATGTTCTCGTGGAATCTCGACAAAAAGAAGATGATCCCCAAGTTCATGTTCGATCCGGCCAAGACGGGCTATATCGCGTTGAGCGAAGCCGACCTGACAGATCCCACCAAGGCGGTGGCCATTGTCCAGGAGGTCAACGCCAAGCCCTATGATCCGAATGCGGGATTCAAGAAGGGCGACATTCTTCCCGGCCGCCTCTTGACCGCGCAAACGAAAGGTTCCGCCGGTGACAACGATTATGCCAAGGGGACGTGGAAGGACGGCGTTTATACTCTGGTCTTCCGCCGCAAGCTGAATACCGGCAACCCGGAGGACGACAAGATCATGAAGGTCGGTGGCGTCTATACGGTGGGTCTGGGGGTGCATGACGACAACGTCACCACCCGTTTCCACCAGGTGTCGTTCCCGCTTACGCTGGGAATCGGCGCCGAGGCGGACATCACGGCCGTCAGGGTGAATTGAGGCCTGAAATAAACGAAAGCCGGCACAGGCACCCACCGGGTGGCGGGAAGCGAGGCGGGCCTGTCCGTATGGCCGGATGGCACCACACGAAAAGGAGATGGTGATGGCATCGCAAGGGGCAAATTCGGAAGGCACTCCCAAGCGCGGACCCCTGCGCCGTTGGCTGACCGCTCACCGATTTGCCCTGAGCCTTGTCGTCGTCTTCGCCGTCGGCATGGTCGCCGGCGTCCCGTTCTTTGACGCCACCGACCGCTACTTCTCCTCCGATGCCTTCTGCATGACAGGTTGCCACCTGATGGACGCGACCGTCGCCAAAGAACTTCGTCAGAGCGACCACTGGACGCGACCGAGCGGGGTCCGCGCCTCGTGTGGCGATTGTCACGTCTCCGAAGGCCTGACCGCTGCCATGTGGGATCATGTGCTGGGAACGCGGGAAGTCATCTCGTTTCTCTTCAAAGGCATCCGCACGCCCGAGGATTTCGAGAAGGTCCGCGTCGAGGACGCCGATCGGGTACGCCTGGCGATGGTCGCCAACGACAGCAAGAACTGCCGAAGCTGTCACACCATGGAAGCCATCAAGCCGGAGCGCAAGCGGGGGCAGAGGCAGCACACCGAGGCTTTGGAGACCGGCACCACTTGCATCGCCTGCCACTACAATTTGGTGCACAAGGATGTCGAGCCTTCGGAGGCCTTCCTCAAGGCGATCGACGAGAGCGAGACTTCCAATTAGCCCGGCAAGATATCCGCTGCAAGGGAGCAGGCAGATGCGTTTGAATCCACACTATCCCGCTTCCTATGTCTGGACCTTGGGCCTCGCGCATTTCGTGAACGCCGATTACCAGCAGGCCAGAAAGTTCTTCGAGGAAGCGGGAACCGATCAGGCCGGTCTCGATCTCGTGCCACTGCTCGCCACCTACGGTTATCTGGGGCGGGAAGAGGAGGCAGGGAAAATTTTCGATCTGCAACTGTCCCGATGGCAGGAATGGCATCCCGGTTACCCGATGACCGTGCGCTCCCTGGTTGCGGAATTCCCCCCGTTCTTGAAACAACGCGACCGGGACCGAATCAGCGACGGACTCGAGAAAGCCATCGGCCGGCGACTGTCGTTGCGCTCCGGCGCCTCGATCCCCGGCCCGGTGGCAAGATTGGCAATGACGAAGGCTTTGACTCGGCCGACTCCGTAACGGCTGCGACTACCACGCTGAGCTTTTTCCGATAGTCGGCTTGGCGGATGCGCCGCCGGTACCGGAAATGGCCGCTTTAAAATCCGCGATCTTGTCGTCACCGGTTGCCTGTGAAACATCTTTCGCGGCGTTCAGCTGCAAACGTCGTGGTTTCTGTCCCAGTTGCGGCGCCCGGCGCTGCTGGTTGACGAAGTGTTTCCCCAACAGCCGGTACGCCAATGGGTGCTGAGCTTTCCCTATCCGTTGCGATTCTTGTTTGCCACTCGCCCGGCCATCTTGAGCCAAGTGCTCGGCATGGTCTACCGATGCAAGGCGGGGTACGCCTGCAAGACTGAGTGGATGTGATCGACTACGGCGTGAACGCCGCCCAGGCCGAGGCCTTCTATGCATCCATTCGCCGTTAATGGGCGGAGCTGCCGGACGGAGCGCTGAGCCCAATCGACGGACTACACCGAGCGTCTCGGCCGAAGCTCCTCGACGCCGAGAGGCGCCTGACCTCGGCAGCGCGGGATTTCGACATCCAGTGCGCGGACGAGCCCGGCGTGCCGGGTCTCACCAATCTCAATGGCATCGAGTCACCGGGGCTTACTTCGTCGCTGGCCATCGGTGATCACGTCGCCGGCCTCAGCGCCGTTCCGGGTTGACCGGTGTGTTGACGCGACGGCTCCCGCTTCGTTCCAGTATCCGGCTGTAGCGCGAGATGGCGAAGCACAGACAGAAGTAGACCGCTCCGCCGAATACGAAGGGCTCGATGTGCAGTCCTATCCAGACCGGATACGACCCCGACACGCGCAACATCAGCAGGAAGTCGTACAGGCCGACGATCGCCACGACGGTCGTATCTTTCAGCAGGCCGATGAACTGGCTGGCGATGTTGGGAATCATGTGCCGCAGCGCCTGGGGCAGGACGATAAGGCGCATCAGGTTCCAGTAGCCGAGACCGATGGACTGCGCCGCCTCGATCTGACCGAGGGGCACCGCCTGCAGCCCACCCCGCACCACCTCGGCCATGTACGCCGTGGCGAAGGTCGATACCGCCACCAGAACCAGCACGAGCTTGTCCAGTGCGACGTGCGGCGGCAGGAACAGCGGCGTCATGGTGACGGCGAAGAACAGCACGGCGACCAGCGGCACCGATCGCACCAGCTCGATGTAGGCGATGACGCAGGCGCGCATGAAGGGCATGCGCGACCGTCGCGCGAGCGCGACGACGACACCGCCGGGGAGAGAGACCGCGATGCCGACGCCGGCGATCAGGAGGGTCACCAGCAGTCCGCCCCAGAGGTTCGTCTTGACGTGGACAAGCGATGAGTCGGAAAGCAGCACTCCAGTCAGCACGGTCAGCGCGGCACAAACGCTGACGAAGACGATCCTCCGCCTCCGCTCGTTCTCCCTCTCGATGCGGGCAGCGCGATACAGCCACTCCACCAGCGGGCGTCCTGTCCACAGGCAGGACGCGACATGCAGCCAGATCAATGCGAACGCGACGATGCCGAGCGGTACCGTCACCTGCAGTATCCAGCCGCGCTCGCCGCCGGCGAGCAGGTAGGTAGCGAGGAAGGGAAAGATTGCCGCCGCCGTCGCGCCGATGACAGGCTTCGCGCGCACCCGGGGGATCCACAGGGGGGTCAACCACAGCACCACGACCGCAAAGGTGAGAACGACTCTCCAGCGTTCTGCCGCCGGGTAGCGCCCGTAGACGAAGGCGTCGAACCAGTGGCCGATACCGGCCCAGCAGGCGCCGTGGGGACTCTCGTCCAGGCACTGCCGGCGGGAGTCCGCCTCCCAGACTGCGTCGGCGACTCCCCAGGTGTAGACATGCAGGAAGAAACTGACCACGCAGTAGCTCAGTGCCAGGGTCAGGATGGTGCTCCACCAGGAGTAGAAGAGGTGGGCACGCAGCCATCCCAGCGCCCCGGTGGTGCCCCTGGGGGCCGGGCGGGAGGGCTTCGGCTTGAAGGCGATGATCTCCATGAAGGCCATCATGTCCGTGGACACCGGTGGCGGCAAGAGAATCTCCCGCAGCTTGCGGAGGCTGCCTTATAGCTGATTGACGACCTCGGGAGACTCGATGGACTTGCCGAAAAGGGCGTTTATTCGACTTGTACTCGCGACCGAATGCCCGTGTGGTGCGATAATGATGGCTGCCGAGCAGGTCGGAGATCTGTAGACATCCATCGATCGCACCCGGCGACTGATGCGCGGGGATTTGCCAGGAGATTCGAACAATGCTCGACAAAGCGCCCGAGATTCACCGGCAGATGCTGGTCGGTGGCGAGTGGGTCGACAGCGCCAACGGAGAGACCATTTCGGTCGAGAATCCTGGCGACCGCACGACCCTCGGATATGTCCCTCGTGGTGACGCGGAAGACGTCGACCGCGCGGTCCGAGCCGCCGCGTCAGCGTTCGGGTCCTGGTCCAAGGTGATGCCGCGCGATCGCGGCAGGTTGCTTCTGAAAATCGCCGAGGACATCGAGGCCCGCGCCGAGGAGCTGGCACGTATCATCGCCGCCGAGACCGGGAACGCCCTGCGCACACAGGCACGACCAGAGGCGGCCCTGGCGGCGGATATTTTCCGTTACTTCGGTGGCCTCGCGAGTGAGATCAAGGGAGAGACTCTGCCATTGGGCGAGCAGGTCTTGAGTTATTCGCGCCGGGAACCCATCGGCGTGGTGGGCGCGATCATTCCATGGAACGCACCGGTTGCGCTCGCGTCGCTCAAGATCGCGCCGGCGCTGTGCACGGGAAATACCATGGTCCTCAAGGCCGCCGAGGATGCGCCACTCGGGGTTCTGATGATTGCCGAGATTTGCCAGGCACATTTGCCGTCAGCGGTGCTGAATGTACTGACCGGGTATGGGGAAGACTGTGGCGCATCCCTCGCCGCGCATCCTGCGGTAAGAAAGCTTTCCTTCACAGGCTCCACCGAAGTTGGCAAGTTGATCATGGAGGCAGCGTCGCACCGAATCGTTCCAGTGTCGCTCGAGCTTGGCGGCAAGAGTCCTTCCATCGTGTTTCCGGACGCCAACGAGGATTGGGCCGTCGAGGGCATCATCGCCGCGATGCGTTTCACCCGGCAAAGCCAATCCTGCACGGCCGGGTCACGCCTGTTCCTGCATGCCGATATCTTCGATTCATTTCTGGACAAGCTCGTCGAGAAAACGTCCGCATTGAGGCTCGGTAATCCACTCGATGAAGAAACCGACATGGGCGCAATCATCAATGAGAAGCAGTTCAAACGTGTTTGCGGTTACGTGGAAGAAGGCGTACAGCGCGAGGACGCACGCCTGATCATGGGTGGGATGCCGCCCACTAGTGGGCCGCTGAGCAAAGGATACTTCGCATTACCTACCGTATTCGCAGATGCATCCAACGATTGGCGGCTGGCGCGTGAAGAGATCTTCGGGCCGGTGCTGGTAGCGATTCGATGGGAAGACGAGCGAGAAGCCATTCGCATGGCCAATGAAAGTCATTACGGGCTGGCAGCCTTCGTCTGGTCTCGCGACATTGGCTGCGCGCTGCGTACCGCCCACGCCGTGGAAGCCGGTTGGGTTCAAGTCAACCAGGGCGCGGGACAGGTACTCGGACAATCCTATGGCGGCACCAAGCAGAGCGGAATAGGTCGGGAGTTCTCGTTGGAAGGCATGCTCGACAGCTTTACCCAGAGGAAGAGCGTTACCGTCAACCTCGGGCTTCCGGCTCCGGAACTACCGTAGATATGGCTTCGAACCAGGTGGTCGGGGGTTCGAGTCCCATCAAATCAGCGACTTGCGATGATGCAAGCACCGATCATTCTGCCGCCCGTAGCTGATTCGTAACTCCTTCCCTCCGATTTACGGCCTTCAGGCTGCCCGACATACGGTCTACGTACGCGACCAGATGGTCGCTGGAGAGGTGCGCATAGCGCCTCACCATCTCCACCGACTCCCAGCCACCGAGCTCCTGCAGAACGTGCAGCGGCGTCCCTGCCTGTACATGCCAGCTGGCCCAGGTATGACGCAGGTCGTGCCAGCGGAAGTCCTCGATGCCGGCACGTTCCAACGCCCTTCGCCAGGCTTTGGTGTTGAGCTGCTTGGTTGGATTGCCCCGGTAAGTGAACACCACGACCGGATGCATTCCAATCTGTTCGCGTAGCACCAACACGGCGGCTGCGGAGAGCGGCACGGCAATCGCCTTGCGCCCCTTCGCCTGGTCCGGATGAATCCACGCGCAGCGCCTGCGGAGATCCACCTGCGACCACTGCAGCCCGGTGACGTTGGACTTGCGCAGTCCTGTCTCCAGGCTGAACCGCGCCATGGCGCGAAGATGCTCCGGTAGCTCCGCGAGCAGCCTTTCGGCCTCCTCCCGGGTAATCCACCGGATGCGTCTTCTCGGCTCGGGCAGCATCCGGAACCTCGGTGCCTTGTCCATCCACTCCCATTCATTCACCGCCTTTCGTAGAATGGCCCGAATCACCTCCAGCATCCGATTGACCGTGGCATTCGAAACGCCCTCGGCCTTCTTCTGCTCGGCAATCCGGTCCAACAGCTCGCGGTCAATGGCTCCGAGCGCGACCCCGTTCAGGTACCCATCCAACCAACGCAGATGCGACTTGTCGTCGGCTTTAGAGGCCTTGTGCGAGGTCTCCGCCAGGTAGCGCAAAACCGCTTCATTCCAGCAGTGACTCGGTCGAGTGCCGAGCCGCTCCTGCCCCCACAAGGCTGCTTTCAGCTTGTCGTGGTACTCCCGGGCTTTTTCCCGGTCTGAAGTCCCAGTGCTTTGCTGTAGGCACTGTCCACTGTGGGTGATTTTGACCCACCAGTTAGGCGAGTCTTTGCGTTTGTAGAGTGACATACTGATTCCTCCGTACTGTCACCCTGCAACGCCCGCGAGGCGTAGTGTGACCGTACGTACTCCATCAAATCAACCTCGAGGAATACCCACCGCTTGCCGGGTTTGGCGCCGAGTATCTCCCCTGAGCGCGCTTTGGCAGCCAGCGTCGCCGGGTGTAGCTGCAAGAACCGTGCGGCTTTTTCGAGGTTGAAGGTTTTCATCGCCGAGACCAAACGAGCGCACGCGCGTCGCCTGAACGCAGAGTGTCGACAAAGCCACGCGCACAGGACCACCAGCACTTACCCACCTTGGCCCCGAGAATGACGCCTGCCGTGGCTCCGCTGCGCAGGGCCTCCGGGGAGAGCCCCAAAAAGCGCGCAGCCTCGGCGCATGTCAATGTCGCGCTCATACTGGCTCGTCAAAAGTGGCGTCACTTTTCGTGAGCAGCATTTGCGCGAAAAACGATCGCGCGATTTTTCCGCCAGAAATACCGAGCGGGAAAACATCGTCAGAAAAAAACAAACTATTTTTCAGGCAAAAGCACTGCGTCACTTGCATCGCTCCAAATAACGATTGACCAAGTGCGCTTCGGGAGGGCATCAAAAAAGCGAACCCGCGAGAAGCGCACAACCAAGACCGTACAAAACACCTGTACAACCATCGTCATGTTGCCCTCGCCGCGTTCACTTTTCTTCAGTATTGAACTCGGCGGAACTGCCGATATCCATCGGTAGTTCGACAGCGGAATCAGAGTCGTCTGAAGCAGACATCCATGACTCCAATTCAG
>PVMK01149363.1_pt1 | contig 29418 bp, 49 predicted proteins | sample 1853481 | NCBI WGS metagenome assembly PVMK01 (sample SAMN08533507, study PRJNA380276) | Marine sediment metagenome, whole genome shotgun sequencing project.
ACTAATGGCAATTATTCTGGATTGGTATACCAAATTGACGGAGTAGATATGACTATTAATTCTGACAGCCCATTCATTGCTAGAAATTCTGATATAGACATTGACTTTTACCCACCTCAAGCTGCTCCTATCAATGGTATACCACCATCAGATAATGAAAAAGTTATCCCGGGCATTTATGATGTAACTGTCTTTTTGAATGGGTATAATGAGGATGGAACAATATTTCTCCGTAGTATTGATTTAGGCACGATTACTGTACTTGAATAGTGTAACATTGAAGCACATACACATTTTAATGTAATTTTCAGGTGTTTTTAGGTCATTGCAATCAGCAGAATCTACTGACCCAAAGGTACCTAGTACTACAAAGCCAGTTAGTACTACAGAAAAGCCAGTTAGTACAGAACAAAAGCCAGTTAGTACTACAGAAAAGCCAGTTAGTACAGAACAAAAACCAGTTAGTATTACAGAAAAACCAGCTAGTACAGAACAACAAGATGAACTAGATCCAAATGATGTTAATGCAAAAACTCTTACGCAACTAAACACCTTGATGGAAGAGTCACTTCAAATTTATGAACTCGAAGATCAAAAAACAAATGTAATTGATGATTTACATAATGCACTACAAGTAATCACTCAATTTTTAGGATTCTCATCTAACATACATCCTGAAATTTTTAACCTACCACCTAACACTACTATTAACTTATTACCAAACTTGAAAATAGTAATTACATTAAGTAACGGAAAAACTGAGACTAAACAATTCACTGACTATGCACCTGAAATAATCACAAAGATTGTTGAATATGTTACTCCGCAATTATTAGAACTAATTAAAAAACAAAAATCTTATCTTACTGAAAAAATTACTTTCTTGCGTACTGCTACAAAACAACTCAGCACTCTAAGCCAACTCAAAGAAAACCTACCATCATTTGTTGCTATGGATGAGGACGAACAAAAATGAGAACTTTAATTGAGAGATTTAATTCTGTTAATTCTTTAAAAATAAGTTTAGAACAAGAAATTGAAGATACAGAACTTGTGATTAAAGAATATTCTAATATGTTAGGTGAAAAAATCAGAACAAATGAAGAGTCATCAGCTGATGATCCTGAATTTCTAGCATTAAAAGCAAAATTAGATGGAGGCTCTTCTGATGATAAATCCAAAGACAAAAATCCAAGGATGATAAATCAAAAGACAAAAATCAAAAGACAAAAAATCCAAAGACAAAAATCCAAGGATGATAAATCCAAAATAAAAAAAGTAAATGATAAAAAGAAGAAATCAAAAAAAGGTCATAGTGACAGATGGTATAATCTCAATGAAATACTAGTCTATAATGGAATTGGTAAAAGGGAGAACTTGAATTATATTTTAAGGCAATTGATGAGTCAAAATCAAAGTTAGAAAACCTTCGAAAGAACTCTGGCTATCATTAAACAATGTAATTGAAAAAGGCCTTAAAGGCGACATGGGGTGTGTTGCCTTTAAAGGAACTGAAGGAGTTTTAGAAATTGCATTTTTAAAATCTACAGGAATGAGGGAAAGTTTTTCACTAAAATCGATCTATTCAGGGTGCTGCAATCCCAATAGAAAATATGATAAAAATAGGAGCATAATGAAAAATTATGCCTAACTTCTTTACACATCAATATCAAAAAATTAGCAAAAGCGATCAAATCGATCTAACAAATTTAGCTATGCCACAATATAGTCTAGTGTTTTCTATAGGAGGATCCTGAAAAAACATGGCAAACGACACAACTCAAACATCAATATTTGATCCTACTCCTGACTCTCAAATGTACGAGTACAAACTATCTGTTGAAAAAGTTCAAACTGAATTATTACAATATGGACTAACATCAAACCAAAGTAAAGTATTCATTTATCTAGGAAAGTATGGTGCAAAGACTGCTCCGGAAGTTTGCAAGGCTCTAAAGCTACCAAGAACCGAAACATACCACTTGTTATCTGCTTTACAAAATAAAGGAATTGTTACTGCAACATTTCAGCATCCAATTCAATTCAACGCAGTTCCATTAGATAAGGCAATTTGGATTTTAGTTAATTCAGAAAAAGAACGGGTAAAATCACTTGAACAAATGGAAAAAGGATTATCCGAATTATGGAATAACATCCCAGCATTTGATTCAATTCACGATGAGGTTGAAGAGAAATTCCAAATGCTGCAAGGTGCAAACCAAATTCATTCAAAGATAACTGAGATGACTGATAACTATAAAGATGAATTTTTGATTCTAGGTTCTGAAAAAGATTATCTTAAACTATATCACGGAGATTTCTTAGAATCATTTGTAAAATCAAAACAAAAATTTAGATTACTAAGTGCGTGCTCAGAAAAAACTGCATATATCTTTGATGATCTAGAAAGAAAAAATATCAAAAAACTTAACAGTGATATTGAAAATCATCTATGTTTCATTCTAAAGGATAATAATGAAATGTTATTCTTTACTAAAAATACAAATTCAACAGATGAACTATTTGCAATGTGGACAAACTCCAATTCTATGAGTTACGCCATGAAGTTACTCTTCGAGTCATTGTGGGCAAGCTCCAAAAGTATTCACTTGTAGTAATTTGTAAAAAATCACTTGTTAGAATCTGATTCGTCTTCCTCTTTATATAGAAAATTCTTGCTAGTTTCTTTACAGATATGGACTCTACATATTCTAAAGTAAAAACTGGCATTCCAGGATTAGATTCTATAATTTCAGGAGGAATGAAAATGGGTCGTACTGTTACTGTTTCTGGACCTCCTGGCAGTGGAAAGACTACCTTTGGTTTACAATATCTTTATTCAGGTGCCAAAGACTTTGATGAATCAGGAGTCTATTTGACCTTGTCTCAAAACATTGATGACATTAAAAATGACTGTAAATCTTTTGGTTGGGACTTTGATGATTTAATCACGAAAGAGAAAATCCTAATGGTTGATGCAAGACCATTCAAAATAGAAGATGAATTAATCGGAAAAGATGAATCTCTTTATCGTGGGGAACAGTTGCCATTTGAACATTTGACAAAATTAATCTTGAGTAGCATCAAACGAATTAATGCAAAACGAGTTGTTATTGACTCGCTTACAATTTTGGCAATGCAATACAATGATCAATTTTACATGCGACAAGGTCTTCAAGGCATGGTTCAAGCACTTGAGAATTTTGGTGTGACTAGCTTGATTCTATCTGAATACTCTGAAAAAGATAAAATTCCATTAGAATGGTTTGTTACTTCAGGAATTATTCAACTTCGTCATACTCGAAAAGAGGACACCATGGAGAGAACAATTCAGGTAACAAAAATGCGTGGAATAAAGCACAGTGAACAAATACATCTAATTGAACTTGATTCAGATGGGCTGCACTTGTTGCATCCTAGATTGATACCTTGATCATTTCTTTTTTCTAATTTGTTGTACTACCATTGGTAAAAAGGCACCTACATCAGATACAATTCCTAATGCTTGCCATGTTCCTCTGTCCATAAGTTTTGTAACTGTTGGTTGGTTGATATCAACAACAATTACTTTGACATTTGCTGGTAACATGTTTCCAGTTGCAATAGAATGAAGCATAGTTGAAATCATAATAACCATACTTGCATCTTTTAGAACTTTTTTGTATTCACGTTGGGCTTGAGTCATATCAGTGATGACATCTGGTAATGGCCCATCATCTCGAATTGACCCTGCTAACACAAATGGCACTTTATTTTTTACACATTCATACATTATTCCCTTTTTCAATTTCTTAGTCTTTACCATATTTGCAATAGAGCCTGCTTTGAAAACAGCATTGATTGCATCCATGTGATTTCTATGTCCGTGATATGCTAGGGTTGCATCATCTACATTCATTCCAAGTGATGTTCCAAGTGTGGCATATTCAATATCATGAACTGCAAGGGCATTTCCTGCCAATACTCCGTCAATATACCCTGATTTGATTAATTCAGATACTGCATCAGCTGCCCCAGTATGTACTATGGCAGGACCGCCAACAAGTATTATTTTTCCCCTTTCTTTTTGATATTGTAGATATCTTCTGCAACTTTTTTTGCAATATGCTGGGTTGGTCTTTCGCTAGAGCTTGAACTTCCCATAAATTCAAAAACATTGACTCCTTCTCTTGGACGTTCAGGTGGTGTAATCTTGATTCCTTTTTCACCTACAATTATTTGGTCTCCTTTTTTGACATCTCTTACTGGTACACAGAATGCCCTGTTCCCCTTTACAACAATACATTTGTCCATCATCATGTTTTCAACTTGAATCCATTTTCCTTTATGGAAAACTTGTGTATGGTTGTTTGTTGTACTGTAAAATTTATCAGGCATTACATAGTTTTTTGGAGATTTTTTTAATTTGATTTCTTTTTGAATTTTGGATACTGCTCCTTCTCGATGAATTGTTTCTAAAATATTATCCAGATGTTTTTGATTTTTTCCTTTAACAAGTAATCGCACATATGATTGATCTTTTTTTCTTTTACCAATATCAATTTCCTGTACTTGAAATTCACCTTTAAGGTCCATTATTTTATCAAAGATCTTAGTTAAAATCAAAGAGTCAATTAGATGACCACTAACTTCAATCTCTTGGGAATACTTGCTCATTTTATTATTCTCTACACTAGATAACTAAAAGTTTACGTTTTAAGGCTAGAAATTATACTGGAAGGATTACTTTACCTTCAAATTTTGAGATGTTGTCAGCCTCAAATGCTTTTTCCAAATTTTCTTTTTGTTGTTTTGTCACACCTTGAACTATTGTCTTTGAAGAACCAGTTTTGTCAACTAGAGCAAGAATGTAGCCACTATTGTCAGTCAAAACAAAACCTGCTGATTCATCAACAAATGCATACAGATTTTCTTCACCTACTGGTTCCCATATATCAGAATTATTGGAAATTAAGGCAAGTGCAGGCATTGCTTTACCATCAGTCAATTTGTTGAGGTATTCTCTTGCATCAGCTACTCTTTTTTGACCTAGTTTTAATGCCTGAAAATATTGCATGATTTCAAAATAAAGTGGTTCTTATAAAAACAATCTCTCTTCAAAAGATTGTTATAGAATCTCAGATTTTTTGAACTTATGCCTCTAACAAACAATACGATAATCAAACTAAATGAAATAACTACTATGGTTGAGGACAAGTCAAAACTATCTGAATCCGAAATTGATGAGATAAAGTCCATCTTCAAAACTATTGTTGAAAGTGGTGATAGGTATGATGTTGATGAAATTGAATTCTGGTTTGAAAATGAAGGAAGTTGGAAAAATAAGGAATCGAGAATCAGAATTCTTAATCTTTCAAATTACATTCAAGACAAATATCAGCAAACAGCCCATCTGAGAATTATTTCTGATGATGATTGTGGCTGCGGAGACTAGGTTTCTAGTTGTTCTAACAATCGCCCAACAATTTTTGAATTTTCAGTTCTTTCACCAAGAATTTCTTTGAGACGAGTTTCATTTTTGTTATCTTTTTCAACTATCTGAAAATATTCTTCATCCAGATCATTATTTGCCTGAAGCCTTTTGATTACCTCAAACAAAATTCCAATTACTTGTTTTTGTGCATCAATTAATTCATCTTTACTTCTCTCAGACATATTTTTACTGTATATCTTTGATAATCTTTGTAAATAATTCTTTTAATTTAGGATCAGTAATGTCTGTCTTTGCAGATTCAAAAAAGGTCTCAAGTTTTTCTTGAGAATATCCATCTTTTTCATAGATTTTAGCTTGAAGAGCCATCTCTAATTTGTCAATTTGATGCACAATCTTTGATTCAAGGGAATTATTTTCTTGATATTCTTGCCAAATTTGCAAATATTGTGATTTAATTAAATCAGGTAAATTTTTGATAATTTCATTAAATGCGTTATTTTCTAATTTGTTCTTTTTTTCTTTATCGAGTTGTTTAGGTGTGTGGTCTCCAATTTTTGATTCAGCTAAATCATGTAGTAAAATCATTTTAAGAATTTTTTCAGAATTATAATTTTCTAAATCTGATATTACCATACCTATCATTGCCATTGAATAAGAATGGTCTGCTACTGATTCTGGATTTTCTAGTGATACTTTATCTATCCATCCTTGTCTAGGGATTTTTTTGAGATTTGCTGCAGTTTTGAAAAAATCCAATATCATTTTATTATAATATTGATGATGTTTTCTACTAATGAGTTTTCATATTGTGATATTTCGAACAACATAATAGTTAATTTTGCTATGCTTAATTGATGAAAATTTATACCAAGACTGGTGATGACGGAAATACAGGTCTGCAAGGAAATCTTAGAATAGCAAAATCCCACCCAAGAATTATCTCATATGGAACCGTAGATGAAGCAAATGCTGCGTTAGGGGTAGTTTTAACAAATTCATTGGATGATGATATCACAGAAATTTTAACAGATATTCAAAATGATTTATTTTTGGTCGGATCCGATCTTTCAAATCCAAATCTAAATGATGTAAAAAATAGAGTAACATTAAACATGGTTGAAAAATTGGAGCAACATATTGATAAATTTGAATTAGAACTCCCTCTTTTGACAAATTTTATTTTGCCAGGGGGCGATATTGCTGCAGCACAATTACACTATGTAAGAACTATTGTAAGAAGAGCAGAAACTCAAGTGGTTCAATTAAGTGAAAAAGATGAAATCAATTCAAATTGTATCAAATATCTAAATAGATTGTCTGATTTGTTTTTTGTATTTGGTCGTCTAATAAATAAAAGAAAAGACATAGATGACATTCTCTGGAAGATCTGAAAAGACAAACTTTAATTCCTCAACTGAATTCATTTTTCTAAGTGCCGTGGTAGCTCAGCCTGGGAGAGCACTCGGCTGAAGACCGGGCTGTCGCGCGTTCAAATCCCGCCCGCGGCACTTTATTTAGATACTTTGTGGAATTAATGAGATAATCAAATCATACTTTTTGACACATTGAGATTATTTGACGTCTTTTTTTATAATGACATAGGGTTAAGTATAGATTTCACTTAGTAGATTTGGTTTTCATTTTATTCCCTTTTCTTTAAAAATAAAGAAAAGGTGGAAAACCCCTTTCATGTATTTATTATATTCTAAACTCATTTTGAGTCTAAATTACATACTGAATTACATATTTGATTAATGTAATTATGAAACTAATACCCTTAATTGCTCGTTAAAGAATTATGTTGGATAATTTTACTAAAAATTAATTCTGCATAATCTTTAAAAACTAGGCAAACTCTTGTTTTTCGATATTCATGGTTGAAAAAAAGACCGAACCTAAAGTTAAAACGAAAAAAACCAAGGCTAGTAAAACTAGTAAATCAAAAGATAAATCAACAAAATCAAAGAGTAAAAAAGCCAAGGAAGAACCATTTGGTGACGGTGGAATTGTTATAGTTGATGATGAATTAGAAATTGATCAAGAAAAAGTAAATGAAGAACGAAGGGCATATCTTGAAGAAGCAAGATCCCAAGATGCATCAGACTAGGAATCTTTATCCGATCCGGTGACATATACTACTCATGCGTGCATTATGCTTGATTATGGTAAAACCTGGTAAGGTAGATGAGGTTGTTCAAATATTAAAGAAAAAACGTAAAATTCTAAAACAGGTAATGATTGTTGCTGGAAGAGCAGACATTAGTGTGCTTTTACAAGGAAATATTGATGAAATTAACAATATGGTAATTGATTTTAAAAAAATCAAAGGTATTGTTACTACTGAAACGCTAATTGAAGTGGAGGTAAATCTAGGATGGTAAGGGCAATAATTTTGGTAAAATCTCCCAAGAAACTCATAGCTGCAAGACTGCGAAAGATTACTTCAATATCTGATTCTTTTCCAACAAGTGGACAATTTGATGCTGTTGCAGTAATTGATGTTGAGCAACTAATTCAGATTAAAGATGTGGCCAATCAGATTCAAAAAATTAATGGCGTCGAAAGAACTGAAACTATGGTTGAAGTTCAATAACACTGGATATTTGACAATTTTATTACTTAAAATACGTATAAATCATCATTTTTAAAAATATGTCATTTTAAAGTATTATTTTCATTTAAAGTAAATGGATTTAAAGAACTTCTAGGTAGAATATTTGTGAACGTCAAAAAGGTTGGAAATGTAATTTTGGCTGTTAAAGACATAGACAAATCCATACAATTTTACCATGAACTCATAGGCCTTCCAATCAAAAACCAAAGAAGATCTTGGGTTGATTTGGGCACATCTGGTGCTTTACTGAGTTTACATCCGGCATCATTGACTGCACAGCATATTGGTAGTTCTATTGAAAATGGCATTACCATAGGATTTCTTGTAGGTGATGTCAAATCTGCAGTTGAGGAATTAAGAGCAAAAGGTGTCACGATTCATCGCGATATTGTAGAAAAAGATGCAGGGAAAAACGCAGTGATTTTGGATCCTGATGATTATTTAATTTCCTTGTTTGAGCCAATCTTTGATGATAAAGCTCAACAAACAGGTGGATATCAAGGATTTACACCAGCTTAGATTGTCTTTTTAATTGAAGAGATAATCTTCTCCAAGCCTTTTTCTTTTCTATTTATTGAAATATAATATGTAATATCATTTTTCTGCAAAACCACAATTGTTATTTTTTGATGTTGTAAAATCATATATTCTAATTTTCCAACTGTGCTGGTATTTTTTCTTAATGACATCAAAGTAGAAATTATGAAAAACTCATTTTTTACTTGTTCTGATTTCAACAGAGGTTTCAAATTTGGTCTAACGATTCCAGTTAAGGTTCTACCATACACGTTAATGACTCCTGCATATCTAATACTGTTTGATAATTTTAGAATGTTTTGGCATTGTTTTTTATATTTTATTATAGTGTCTTTCCATTTTTCTGCAGGAGTTTTTACCATATTCAAAATTGAATTTGGAAATTAATAAGGATTTTTATTAATTGTAAATTTTGGAATTAGAGTTTGAAAATGGTTTTTAAGTATGTTTAGGTGTTGTTTCTTTTTCTAATTTTTTCTTTAAATTCAAGTTTTCTTTTAGTAGTTTATCATTATCAGCTTGAAGTGTTTCAGCTGAATTCGCTCTACTATACAATGGATGTCCAGGTGGGAATAATTGCAGAATTCATTGATAATAATCCTGATGCATATTGTTGGTACATGTGTTGAAATCCTTGGAGTTTTTGATGAATAGTGGCAACTTCTCGTGAAAATTGCTCTTTCATAGGGGTCTCATAAATTTTGAACATTGGATGAGTTAATCCTGGGTGGTAATCTAGGAAATTGTAATGCCATGTGAGGAATATTTGGATTCAATCCATAAAGGTCTTGTAGGTGTTTTCATTGTTGAATTATCCACAAAATTAGTCCATATTTGGTATATTTCTGCATTGCTTTAGGCATTTGATATACTGTTTAGTATCATCTCAGTAGTTTTTGCTCAATTTGAGCTGATCGCTGATCCTTATAGATTCCCAATTTAGATCGCTGATACACATGGCCGGAACAAAAAAGATATGTCTTAAATGTAAAAAAGACATCCAAGAAAAAGATCTTCATAAGATTGTAATCTATGTTGTTCAAGAAAAATTCACTGAACATCATTATGAACATGTAGAATGTCCAGACAGATTCACTGTATAATAATTTAATTTTTAAATTGCTATCCTCTGTATTCGTATACTTTATAGATCTCTCCAGTTAGTCTAGAACGATATCTCCATTCATTATCTTTCCATATTATTTGAGTAAATTCTTTTTGCAACTTTGGATCTAGTCTTTGAAATACATCACTACCAATCAAGATTTGATTAGGTTTTGCCATATTTTGAATTTTTGCAGCAATATTCATTGCAGGACCCATTAAATCTACATGAGAATGTTTTACATCTGCTCCATACCTAACTACAATATTTTGTCCAAAATCAACACCAACTTTTACCATCAAATCTGGATAGTCATATTGATTTAGAATTGGATTGATTCCTTTTTGAATTACTGAAATCATTGATTTTGCACATTGAACTGCATCATCTGTTGCTCCTGTTTCGTAAATTTCATCTTCATCTGATACAAAATATCCAATTACAGCATCCCCGACAAATTTCAGTACATATCCGTGATGTTGCCTGATTACTGCGGCCATCTCTTGTGAAAATGAACTTACTATCGTTGCTATTTTTTCTGCAGGCATTTCTAATGTCATGGTAGTTGAACCCACCAAGTCGACATAAAGCACTACCATATCTAATTTTGAAAATACATTTTTTCGTAGAAATTGATCTGATTCATCAACCATTCCTGAATATTCATAACCTTTTTTGAGAGCCCCCCAAACTCTTTTTTGAGTTTCTAAGATCATAGTCTCCGAATCTAGAATTTCTTTCTTGTGTTTACTAAGAGACATGTCAACATTATTTTCAGATGTTTTCTTTGATGTCTTTAATTCTGATTTTATTTCATTTTCATCTTTAACCATAAAATCACCTTATTCTAAGGGAAAATCAATCCCACAACTAGGACATTTCCCTCTTTTTCCTTTATAACCATCATGATAATACTCGGTAATCTCCACACCGCAGTTATTACAGGTAATTTTAGAACCTGACATGCCTAAAATTATGATTTTGTCTATTTAGATATTGTTGATGAAGGTTTAAGGAGAACAATAATTTGTTATTTCTTGTGCGTCTAGGTAGTAAATCTCCTGATAAATTTATTCAACAGTTAAATCAAAAAAATGAAGGAATTCAAAAGTTGTTTCTTTCAAAGATGACTCTGCTGACAAAAATGATTGATACAAAAGTAATGATGGGTGATTCTACGGTAACAGAGCAGAAAACATTTGATCCAAAACAAGTAACTGATTATTTTCAAAAAATTAACAATTAGTCTCAAAGATTGGTCTCTTCATGATGTAACAATTACCAATAATGAAGACGTCACGAAGAATTTTTACAAAGTTTGAGATAATGGAAGGAAATTATTTAATATCTGGACACGTATCGTTACAATTTCATGTGTTATTGTATTACAAACCAGATCAACGTGTACTTGACTGTCAAAAAGAATTAGCAGAGATTGTCGATTTGACAAAAAATAATGAGCAACAAATTTCTGATAATAGTGATGAATTTGTGTTAAACAAACTAAGGGAAATGGGATACAAAGATCTTGATCATCAAAAATTATTTGAAATATTTTATGAAAATGATGAATTTAGAGAAAAAATTTATGGTGAGATTGAGAAAGATGCAGGAGTAAACTTTCAAGAACTCTCAGAAAAAAAGACAAAATTATTTAATGAACTTGATTCTCTTTTACTTGAAACTTATCAAACAACTCTGTATTGATTGATGATAATAGATTAATTACTGGTGAAGAAGGTTGTTTATGTACAGTAGATTTAGAATTTGTCAAAAACAAAAATAGAGAAGGATTATTTGATCCAAGAAAAATGTCTGATTCAGTTAAAGAAAATATTTTAAAACGCTTAGACGAATTTGAAAAGATCATTAATTCATAAATAAAACCAAGGAACCGAAAATGAGAAGTTTTCTCAAAGGGGAGTTTCGATCCCTTGATATATTTTGAACGATATTTTTGAACTATTTAGGCATTCCTAAAGATTTACGCGTAAAATTTGACAAAAGATACAATTTTTGTATAGAAGAAGTGAAATATGCCGTAACTAGCAACATTTCCAATGAACCCATCATACGATGAAATACTAAAGGCAAACTCTATGCGAGGAAACGAGATAAAAAAGACTCCGTTAATTCATTCACCTACATTCAGTAAGACTTACAGACTCTGAGGTTTACCTTAAAGCAGAGTTTCGACAAAGAACTGGTTCATTTAAAATTCGTGGTGCTTATTACAAAATCAAATCATTATCTGATGAAGAAAAAAAACATGGTGTAGTTGCAGCATCTGCAGGTAATCATGCTCAAGGAATGGCATTTGCATCATCATTGGAAAAAATTCATTGTACTATTGTAATGCCTAAAAATGCATCTCCTGCAAAAGTAGCAGCAACTAGAGGTTATGGTGCAGATGTTATCTTAGAAGGAGTAAATTATGATGAGTCATCTGCTAAAGCAAAAGAAATTGCTAAAGAAACAGGGGCTATTATGATACATGCTTTTGATGATCCTCAAATCATAGCAGCTCAGGGAGTTATAGGGTTGGAGATATTAGATGACTCTGCCAGATGTAGATGAAATTTATCTTCCTATAGGTGGAGGTGGATTAGCTGCTGGAACTTTAATTGCAATTAAAGAAAAAAATCCAAACATCAAAGTGATTGGCGTTCAGTCAAGATCATTTCCTTCAATGTATGAATCACTCAAACAAGGTTCTTTGACTGCAAGTGGTGGTGAAAGAACTATTGCAGACGGTATCTCTGTAAAAATTCCAGGACAACTAACCTTTGATATAATTAGTGAACTCATAGATGAGATTGTTCTTGTTGATGATACAGAAATCACAAAAGCAATGTTTTTGCTAATGGAAAGAATGAAGTTTGTTGTAGAACCTGCAGGTGCAGCAAGTTTGGCATACTTGATTTCAAAGAAACCTGCTCCTGGAAAGAAGGTGGTTGCAATTTTAGCAGGAGGAAATGTGGATATGTATCTTTTAGGCCAGATTGTAGACAAGGGGCTTGCTGCAATGGGCCGTTTGCTAAAACTATCCATATTACTACCTGATAGACCTGGTGCATTCAAAGAAATTGTTGATGAAGTAACTCTAGCAAATGCAAACATCGTAGAGGTAGTTCATGATAGGCTAAGCTCTAACATCAATGCTGGCTCTGCTGGAATAACTTTGAGTCTTGAGACACAAGGAAAAGAGCAGGCAGAACAATTGATCGAGGCATTACGAAAGAAAAATATTCAGTTTAATTTATTGACTTAGATCACTTGAATTTTTTTTTAGCGAATTTTGAAAGACCAACTTTCTTTAATTGCTCTGATTCTTTCATGACAGAATTATGTTGATCAGATTTGTGTTGTTTTAGCTTCTTTTTTAAATCTGGAAATTCATTTGCAAGAATTTTCATTGCATAAATTCCAGCGTTGCCAGCTTTGTTAACTCCAACAGACACCACAGGAGATCCTGATGGCATCTCTGTAATTGATAGTAATGAATCTAATCCACCAAATGCTGAAAATTTTGCTGTCTCTGTTTTTTTTGGATGTTTATCATTATAGACAAGTATTGGTACTCCAATAACAGGAATTATTGTATGTGATGCAATCATTCCAGGTAAGTGTGCTGCACCACCTGCCCCTGCTATGATAATTTTGAATCCCATTTTTTCAGCGTGCTTTTGCATATTCAGTTAATCTAGCTGGAGTTCTATGTGCAGAAACAATCTGATCTTCATGTTTGATTTTAAATTCATCTAATATTTCAGCCGCAGCTTGCATAATTCTGCTATCTGAACTAGACCCCATAATGATTCCAACTAAGGGTTTTTTTGAATATGTCATAATATTAGAAAAAACTAGAGAGTAATTAACGATAACTGTTACAAAAAATCCGACAAAATTGTTCAAATCAACATTATCTATTTTTAGTCCATGAATGTTGGTTGGTGTGATGACAAAGATCCTTGGAATTATTGGAGGAGGACAACTTGGAATGATGATTACAGAGGCAGCAAAGAAAATGCCAGAACACATCTCAAAAATCATAGTGCTTGATCCAACTGAAAACTGTCCTGCTGCACAAGTTGGCGCTGAGCAAATTATAGCAGATTTCAAAGATAAAGACGCTATTGTTGATCTGGCAAATAAATCAGATATCATTACTTATGAGATTGAGTCTGGAGACAGTGATGTTTTGAAATCTGTTGAAAAATATGCAGAGATAAATCCTTCTCCAGAAACACTGAGAATTATTCAAGACAAGTTTTTACAAAAATCTTTCTTACTAGAAAACAATATTCCAGTTCCAGAATTTATCAAAATAGAAAGAATTGAAGATATCAAAGAGGGTTTGAAAAATTTTGGGTATCCTGCATTACTAAAGGCAAGAAGAGATGCTTATGATGGGTAGAGGAAATTTTAAAATTAATTCAGAAGATGAAATTCAAAAAGCATTTGATTATTTTAAAGGACAAAATCTATTGCTAGAAAAATTTATTCCATTTAAGATGGAAGTATCTGTCATTGCATCACGAAACACTAAAGGTCAAATTAAGACATACCCTCTAGTTGAAAATATTCATGAAGAAAATATTCTACGTGAAACAATAGCTCCAGCTAGAGTTACAGAAGAAGTTACAAAAAAAGCTGAACAAATTGCAGAAAAAACAATGAGCTGTTCTTAAAGGAGCCGGGAACTTTTGGAATTGAGATGTTTGTGACACAAGATGATAATATAGTAATTAATGAAATAGCTCCTAGGGTTCACAATTCTGGTCACCATACATTACAATCAAGTGAAACATCTCAGTTTGAGCAACATCTAAGAGCAATTTTGGGTCTTGAACTTGGGAATACTAAACTAATCCATAATACTATTATGTACAATATTTTGGGAACAAAAGAATTTGAAGGAGAATACAAATCAATAACTCTCTCAGAGTCAAATGTATATCTGAAAATGTATGGAAAACAATTTCAAAACCATTACGAAAACTTGGACATTTTAATTTAGTTGCAAAAAATGGTGAAACAGTAGAACAATTATTGGAGAAACTCAAAACTCTCAAAGAGAAAGTTGTTACTCAACCTCTTCACTAAACTAGCTAAAACTCTAGCAAAAGACTTCTAATACGTTTATTAATTAATTAAAAATTAATTCAAACATGGTATCTCCCCCACTTGTGTTATCTGGAATTTCGATAATTCTTTTGATAATATATGGTGCTGATGCCATGGTTGGCGGTGGTGGAGCTGGAGATGGATTCTTACCATTAGACGCAATGACACGTGGAATAGGACTTGGAATGCCTCCAATAATTTTGTCATTTGTTGCATTTTTCATATCAAAAAAACCTCCTTTCAAAGTATTAGGCATTATGCTTATTGTAACTGGTGTATTGATCATTATTGGTGGTGCAATGTTTTTTGTTGGTGCTGCAGAAACTGAAAACTTGGCTAGAATGGCAGGTGAAGGTGTGAGGATTAATTGTAATTGGTATAATCATTACCATATTGGGCGGAATAAAGATTAAAAAATCCTAAATGATTGACATTGCCAACCTGTGCAAAATGCAACAATGATGTAAAAAAAGTCTATGATTGTGATCATACAGATTTTGAAGAATATTGTGTAGAGTGCTATACTGAATTACATTACTATTTGACAGAAGAGAAAACCGAATAGAAGAGGATTCAGTCAGGATACTAAAGATGAGGTAGATAGACGGCAGAGAGGAGAATGTAATGCTTGCCATGAAATTCCTAGACATAAAAAATATGATCACATAAACAAGAACTGGGACAACTCATTAAGAAACTGTCAGATGTTATGTGGGGATTGCCATGACGATAAAACAAATAGAGAAAGAGCATGGAGAGAAAGAAGATGAAACCTGTAATAATTATCGCACTAATGAGGAATGGAGATGGGTCGTAGGGATTCTGATGATTGGAGAGGTTGGAAAGACGGAAAATATGATAATAGATATTCTAGAAATTCTAGACGGAATAGAAATAAAACAAAATCAGTCACAGTAGGAATTGTTTTTCTATTAATTATCGGAGTTTTTGGATTTATCTTATTTGATCAAGGATATCTTGATGCATCAATTGAAAGTGCCCCTAAAGAAATTCAAGATGTTAGTAAAACTGTAAAAGAAATTGTAACTGAAACAACTAAAACTGCAAAAAAGGTTACAACTGAAACAACTGAAAAATTAAGTGAAACAATTAATGAACAACTAGAAAAAGTTCAGATAGAACCGATTGAAGTAATTGTTGATGATATTAAAAATATTCCAAAAACTATTCAAGACAAAAATCCAATAAACCAAAAACCAGTAATTAATAAAATTCAGCTAGAAGAACAAGTCCATAAACTTACTAATCAATATCGCATTCAAAATGGTCTTAACGCATTATCTTGGGATGATAAATTATCAAACATTGCAAGAAGTCATAGTGAAGATATGGCATCAAGAAATTATTTTGCACATGACACTCCCGAAGGAAAAGATCCTTCAGATAGAGGAACATCACAGGGATATAGATGTCAAAAAACTATTGGAAACCTAATTTATAGTGGCATTGCAGAAAATATTTTTCAAAATAATTTGTACGATACAGTGTGGTATACAAATGACATTCCAACATCTTATGACTGGAATACTCTGGATGAACTTGCCTATTCAACTGTAGATGGTTGGATGAATTCTCCAGGACATAGAGAGAATATTTTAACAAAAACAATTGATAAAGAAGGAATAGGTGTTGCATTTGCATCTGATGATAAAGTGTACATAACGCAGAATTTTTGTTGAATGATTTTACTTACATCTGCGTTCATTTCATCCCCAAGAAAGGTTTTCCATAGTTGGGGGGGATAATTTCCCTCTTCCATTAACACATAATACGGTAAATCAAGATTAATTCTTTAATTCTTTGAGTTTTGTATCTCTTTTTGTAGGCATTTGTCTGGAAACTCTAGGAACTGATCTCCCAGAATAATCTTTATGACATTCACATTGACAAGAGGCAATAATACATCTATGATTTTGACATAAGAGACAACGTTTGCTTCTGCCTGTTTTCATTCTTAGTTCTTCTCTTTTATTCTCTTTTTTACTCACAAAAAATTGATCAAAATAATACATCAAAAGTGTTTTGTTCATTAAATTATCAACTGTGATCTTGAAATTTGAAAATGTTACATATTAGGAATTCATAGTTGATTTCTTAGTGGGAAATCCCTAAGGGAAAGCCCCTAAGGATCATTGACTCAAGAAACAAAGCTTTCTTTGTCTTTTGTGTATACAATGTGTTTTACTCCATTGTACGGATCTATTACGCGAAAATAGTAATTAAGTAAATCGTAGTAATTTGAAAATGTTACAATAACCGAGATAATCCCCTCTTACATTAACACACAATACCCCTTAAAGACATACAATTCAAAACAATTCATTGAATAGGTACATCAAAAATCTAATCATTCTTTTGTTAGGATTTGTGATAATAATTGGAGGATTATCGGTGATATCTTATTTGACAACTCAATATGATCCTCAATCATGTGAAGACATCATAAAACACGAGCGTGAATCACTAGAAGCAGCGTGTCCTGAAATGTATCTGGAATGGGGTTCTAATTCACCAGAAGAATGCGTCAATGATAAAATGGCAATCTTTGACCATAGAAGAGCTTGTAATATGTTGAATAAACCTTAAACCAATACAATTGCAATATTGTTTCAGTTAAAATAATTCCCACATTGAAAACATCTAGGTACCTTCATCGTACTTTCAAACTCATGTCTACATTCAGCACATTCTACAATACGGCGCATAGTTCTTTCCTTGTATTTATCATCAAGACCAGGCACATTTGGTGATAGATTATTTTATTATTATCATCTAGTGTGTAATGAATAGTGACAACTGATCAGCAACATACATCGGCATACAGGTTTCATTACTTAGGCAATACCTTATCATCTTTTGGTTTATGACATCCACAATTATAATAACAAATTGTACTTCCACCTGCACAACCACAAAATTCACAGTTTTTTTCTTTAGTTGTCATAATTCTATTACGAGTATCTGACTAATAATATTTCCAAATTTCTCTATTTGATCTAAAAGAAAACATCTAATCTAATCAAATGGGCAATATGCCAAACACATTTCCTGTGATACCAGTTCTGATACCTTATTCTTATCTCGTCAAATGGCATTTGTTTCGAACAGCATGCACAGTATATTATCAATGATTAGTAGGTGATTTTTTGAATTAAAGGGAGTTGGTTATTGTAACATTTTCAAATTTTGGTTACAATTGATACTAATTATTAATCTATACAAGACATTTGATATAGAAAATTAATTTGATCGGGCAAGAAAAAATATTTAATTGAGTTTATTGAAAATTCTGTATGGAAGAAGAGCCTGACTATATGAAAAGAATAGAAGAGCATATGATTCCTAAACCAAAACAAGGTGAACATGCCAAAGGTGATACAGGATCTACTGGTCCACAAGGTGCCAAAGGTGATACAGGAGCTACAGGTCCACAAGGTGCCAAAGGTGATACAGGAGCTACTGGTCCACAAGGTGCCAAAGGTGATACAGGAGCTACAGGTAAGACCGGTCAACATTCTTTTGATCCTGAAAAGCTTGTTTTGACAAAACCTGAAATTTTAGAATTTTGTGATAGAGTGTTAAAAAAATGGGAAAAAAATCCTACAAATAATGAAAACAATATTCTTGCAATGAATGGTGTTAAGGTAAGTGTTGCTTGGACTGATGAAGAATCTCTCAAAGCAATTTGGGGTGAGATTTTAGCATGGACATTTGATCTTTTGTTCAAGAATGCTGTTTCTTTGCATGAAGAAGAATTGGTAGAGGTCATAAAAAAAATCAAAGAAAAAGGATTACTAGTCAAGTAATCAGGTTGTAACATTTTCAAATTTCAAGATCATCTTTAAATGATAATCACATGTTCATTATTTGGGCATAGGGGAGAAGATAATTTTTTTTCTTAATGTTAATTGTAAAAATTTGTAAATGGAATTACTAACTTTGAAAATTTTCATATACTCCAAATATTAATACATTGATAGTTGAAAGCAATAATTTTAGCTGGAGGGCAGGGTAAAAGATTAAGACCCCTCACTGATTATGTTCCAAAATCTCTCGTCCCTATAAAGAATATCCCAATTATTGATTGGCAGATAAAATATCTAAAAAAATATGGAATAACTGAAGTGATTATCTGTACGGGCTACAAAACAAAAATGGTTGAAAATTATTTATCCATCAAAAAAACTGGTGTTAAAATAAAATTTTCAATTGAAAAATCACCATTAGGTACAGGTGGTGCGATAAAAAAAGCAGGAAAAATGATCAACGATAAATCATTTTTTGTAATTAATGGAGATGCAATAACAAACATTGATTTGAGAAAACTTTGCCAAAAAACCAAATTCCATAGCATCTATTGAATTAAGAACAAAGTTTGGAACTTTAGAAACAATTGGCAATAAAATATCAAAATTTAAAGAAAAAAAAGAGATTTCAAATTTGTGGATGAATGCAGGTATTTATTATCTTCAAAAAGAAATACTCAAAGATTTACCAAATAAAGGCGATATAGAAAAAACAGTTTTTCCAAATTATGCAAAAAAAGGGTAAACTCAATACAATAAAATTTAAAAAGATAAAATGGTATTCTATAGATTCTATAAAAGATATTGAAGAGTGCTCACTGGAAGTACAGAAAATAATAAAATAAAATTTTGAATCTTATGCACCTGTTCTGTGTAATGTAACCATCATGTATGCTACTTCTTCTACAAAGGATTCGTCTTTGCTAACTAGGGTGTATTGGGTAGCATTATTCCAAAAGATTTCCCCCTTGGTATGGTTTTTCGATGAAAGTCTGTTCGCTCAATGCTTATGATGATAGTTTGATCTGATAATACTCAGCCTCAATCAAAATTAACCTATTGCTAAAACAGATACGCTAAATATCCAATATACATACAATTTTCATGCGTATTGCATGTAGTTTAGGCTCAATGCTTTCAGTAAATCATGTTTTAGAATGCTCAGAAATTCTATCTAAAACCAATGTCGATACAATTTGGATTCCTGAAACATGGGGAATGGAGAACTTCTCAATGCTTAGTGCAGTTTCTAATAAAACAATAACTCAAAAAATAGGCTCATCAATTATCAATATCTATTCAAGAAGTCCGGCTGTAATTGCAATGGGTGCATCTACCGTAGATACATTATCAAATGGGAGATTAATTCTAGGTCTTGGAACAAGTAGTTTTCCTGTTGTAGAAACTTTTCATGGTTACAAATTTGAAAAACCTGTACAACGAATGAGAGAATATGTTGAAATAATTAGACTAGTATTATCAGGAAAAAAAATTGATTATGCTGGAGAAATTTTTAATTTAAAGAATTTTACACTACTAATAAAACCAAAAAGAGAATCAATTCCAATTTATCTAGCAGCAGTCAATCAAAAAATGGTTGATTTAACATGGGATATTGGTGATGGTGTGATTTTTTATTTAAGACCAATAAACGAGATGAAAGAAACAATAACCAAAATGCAATCAAAGAAAAAAATTGATGTTACCTGTCAGATAATTACTTGTGTTGCAGAAGATTCAGATGTAGCAATTGAACGTGCTAAAAAAACATTGGCATTTTATGTATCTGTAGGAAAAGTGTATAGGGAGTTTTTAGCAAAAAATGGATTTAAAAATGAAACATCTGACATATTTGATGAATTCAAAAAATCAGGATTGAGTTCAAATTATAAACTTGTTACTGATTCAATGCTACAGTCACTTTGTATATCTGGTACTCCAGAAGAATGCAAAAAACAACTTCAAAATTTTTGTGAAACAGGGATTAATTTACCAATAATTCAGTTTAATCCAGTTGGAGATGTATCTGAGTCCTTCGAGTTGCTGAAAAAAACGTTTCTGGAGAAGTAATATGATCAAAGTAGGAATTGCAGCATATGGAATTACTCCATTTACAAAAGATGATCAAAAAATAGAATCTGTTTTATTTGAATCTACAAAAAAACTCTTTGAAAATAATCCCAAAATTAATAGAAATGACATTGATGCTGTTTTAGTTTCTACAAACAATAATTCAAAATACCTCTCCCCAATTCTATCTGAAATGGTTGAAATTCAACCAAAAATTGCTCATTCTATAGAAAGTCTATGTAATTCAGGCACAAATTCAATAGTTTCAGCATATTCCTATATTGCGTCAGGTCTTGCAGATGTGGTTCTCATTAGTGGGGCAGAAAGATATGACAGTCCAGGACAAATCTTGGAATGGGATAATTCTAGAGGAGAATTCAAACATCCTATATTTTGGGCATCAATTTTTGCAAAATCCTATAAACGTGAATTTTCAATTTCAGATGAACAACTAGCGCTAGTTTCAGTAAAGAATCACAAGCATGCTAAAGAAAATCCTAATGCATTATCTAACAAAACTTTCACAATACAAGATGTAATGAATTCTAAAAAATTGACAGATGATCTTAGACTGTTAGATTGTTCAAGACCTTGTACTGGCAGTGCATCTATTCTTCTTGCTTCTGAAGAAATGACTAAGAAAATTACAGATATGCCAATATGGATTACAGGTATTGGACAAAAAACAACTTCTGCAGGATTTACAAAAAACACATCATTAAGCTCAATGGAATCAACTAAAACAGCAGGATATGCTGCATTAAAAATGGCAAATAAGAACATACAAGATATCGATGTTGCAGAAATACATGATGCGTTTTCTGTTTGTGAACCAATGGCATTGGAGTCCTTGGGTTTTTCTGAATTAGGTAGTGGTACTAGTATGATTAAGGAACTATATGAAACAAATGATTTTAAAATAAATCCAAGAGGGGGATTGATTGGATCAGGACATCCACTTGGTGCAACTGGCATAGCTCAAACTATTGAAATTACACAACAACTTCAAGCAAATGCAGATACTCGACAAGTTGACAATGCTAAAATAGGATTGGTTCACAATATGTCTGCAGCAGCTACATCTTCAACAGTATTGGTTTTAGAAAAATGAGTTTTGAATCTGAGTTATCACAAGGAAAATTCTGTATACCTGAATGCACCATTTGTAAGAAAATTGTTTGGCCACCTGTTAAATTTTGTAATCATTGTTTTGGCACAGTATCTCTAAAAAAAGGAGATTTCAAAGGCAAAATAATCGAATTTTCAAGGGAAAATGAAGAATATTTTTGCCTAGTAGAATTTGAAAATACCATTAGAGTAATGGCAAAAATTCTACAAATTCCTAAAATAGACCAGATAGTTAAAATTTCAAAATGTGGAATTGTTAATGGGAATTATTTTTTCTATGTTCATTGAATTTGGTATAAATATATGGAGTTTCAATTGTTTGATCAAAAGTCCAGATAGTTGGCAATGAAACTGTGTTCGACTATATTCAAATGATATTTTTCAATAACTGAACCCCACCCTCCATTAGCCAAGTTATTTGACAGTTGTTTTTTAGAATTAGTTCCAGCAAATACTATTCCTGAGTTATTAGATAGATTTGAAATAGCATTTATTTTATTAATAATACTGATTGCCAGAATATCTCCCCCCATTTGAGAAAGACCGCCAATAAAAAATACAGGATGTGTTAATTGAAGTTGGGAATAATCAAACTCTAATGCATCTTTACATTTTGGATTAAAGTTTTGATTTGTAGACTTGCTAATAGTTTCTTGTAATTCTACTAATACATCATCAATTTCAATACTGTATGAAATTAACCCCAATATTTTTCCACAGAATGCAATTCGTCCATCTCCAGAACCAATATCTACTAATTCTGTATAACCTAATTTTTTTGCAATGGATGCCATTACATAAGCAGACATTATCCAGGTTGGGTAAAATGGTTGACAACTAGAACCATGTTTTATGCTATTTAGCCAGTATTGGTTGATATCTCCTTCATAAACGGTACATGAAATTCCTGCAATTTTTTGTTCAAATGAATTAAAGTATATGGGATTTTTTTGAGCAAAATCATGAAGCATTTCTAAGTGATTTTTGTCGAAAGGAAATTGTTCAGAGACAGCAACAGGGATTACTTCTTGAATATGGGCACTTCCAGTATAATTTTTTGCAAAATCTTGTTTTACTAGAACTAAATTTTTGACAAGTTCATCAAACATAAGTTCTGTAAAATAATTGGGTTTGATAAACTCACTGTCATTTAATGTGACTTTTCAATACGCTTAAGTTCACACTAATAGAGAGAAGTTGTGGAAGGTTCAGAAATAGCGAAACGTGATCATCAGAGAAATAAATCTGAAATTGTAAAATTAGTGAAAGAAATGTTTGATTTAGAAAAATGGGGTGATGAAGAATATAAGAAAAAACTGCAAGAATTAGTTATGAAAGATAATGAACTAATTAGAGATGTTATTAAAAAAATTAAGTTAGAAAAAGGCTTGGAATGAAACCTGTAATAAAATCAAAAAAAACTATGTTATAACCTTGAAAACATAGGGTATTCTGTAATTACCATCTTTACTATATCTAATACAGAGAATAATTTGTCATTGAGAACAAAATCACTAACATTAACAATTTCAAAACAAAAAATTAATAAAAAAAGTAAAAAAAACAATCAAAAATCTGCCCGAATACGTCGACAAAGAGGGTATCACTGGGAAGATACATTGGTAAAACGATTCAATAGTGCAGAAAAATGGAAAGCCTTTAGACTCGGATCTCCAAGTATTGCACTGCCTGACGTATTAGCAGTAAATACAGAAGAAAATACAATATACACTATAGAAGCTAAATCTGGAACCAGCACATATCTTCCAGTTCCCCGCAGACCAAATTGAACGATGTTTAGAATGGATTAAGACATTTGATATTTATAAAAAAAGAAATGTGCTTTTGGCATTCAAATTTCTCTCAAAGAAAAGAATAGGTTTGGGAATATACGAAAGTCGAGAATTAAGAGAATTTTACAAGATTTGGGATGAATCTCTGGAAATCACAGACTGTGTCTGTACGTATGAGGGAAAATTTTTTGCAAAAGTAAATGGTACTAGAAAAGAACTTTTTCTCAAGGAATGTTTAATGCCATTTAAGACAAAACAAAGAAGCAACATCTAACCTGATTTAATTTCCCAATCGTTTTTTAAGGATAAGATGTGAGAATGAATATTGCCTGAAGAAAATAATGATATTAAATCAACTGAGATAAGCTCAGAATCACTATTAGAGACAGTTTCTGATGCGGAAGTCAATTCAAGAATTAGTTTTGAAGAATTCACTGATGAGAGAACCCTTGATTAGCTATGATACGTTTGGGGAAAAACAGATGAAGATCAAAGTACTGGAAATATCTGATGAGACTCCTCATTTAAAATGGAAACTTGGAGATCGTGTTAAAATAACAAAAATTCTTGTGACAATCAAACATCTTGCAACACAACAAGTAGAAGAAGGTGAATTTGATATTGAATCAATTGAAAGAGAGTTGGCAGAAAAAGAGACACTATAGTTCAACAAATAGGTGGGTCCCAGTAGATTATATTAAAAATGGATATGTTTTAAAATCGTATCATACCAGATTAATCAGCGATGCTCATGCACTAGATTATATTATATTTTGATTAAAGTTCATATCAAATCTTCATGATTAATCTCTGAAAAACATTATAAACAAAAGAAATTGAAAATGGTATATGAGTTCAAAAGAATTTGTGGTAAATGGAACTGATTACAAAGTTGTATTGACAGACCAAGTAATAGGCCATGTAAACAACCTCAAAGATCTCTATAATGCAGCATATGAAGATCCTGAAAGCTTTGAGGATGTAAGTGCAGAAATTTCAAGTACGATTAATGAAATTGCTAGTAACTTAGAACCTACAGCAGAGGATAGTGATCTTGATGGAATTATTCAAGCGATTATCAAAGCAGTAGATACCAAAGCATCGGAAATTGAGAAAGAATTGGAAGGAAAAGAAAAACCTAGAAAAAAATCAAAATCTAAAAAATAATCCCATTTGACCTTAAACTCATAAAAAATCGAGATATACATTATATTCTAAATAGGATAATTAGCATCATGTCTGGGAGCTGTGAATGTGGAATTTGTGATCATCATAGTGAATCAGAATGTCTTGAAAAAGAATGTAAATGCTGTTTGAATTTCCACGAAAGATCAGGCCCTAAACGAAAATAACTATTTTTTTAACTTAATTGTGTTCATTGTAGCAACTACACTTTTTTGAAATGTGTCTTGAACATCCAAATAATTTATGATCTTTACAACCACATAATACACATTTTTTTCCATCAGTCATATCTTTTCGATTAATTCTACTACTTTATCCATCATTTTTCGGTCTTCTAGTGCTTCCAATATTTTTAATCTCATATTTTTTACCCTATTGAGATCATTGGAATACAATGGTGCCATTGTTTCTATTTCTTTTTCAAAATAATAATTATCCAAATAATGCTGAAATTTTGATTGTATTATCTTAAAATTAGATGAAGTGATTTTATCCGAGTCAATTTTTCTTAGTACAACTTTTACGAATCCATTAATTTTCAACATTTCTATTTTGATAAATTCAAGATCTTCCTTTTTATCATTAATTTCTCTAAGGGTATTGTAAGAATATACAATCTGTTCAAGTATGTTTTTTAAATATTCATTATAAGTAACCACAGTTATTTTTCAGATTAATCTAATCTAAAGTTTAGGAAAAATAGCTTGACTTGTGTAAAATTTACACATTTGCTTTAAATTATCACCAATTGCCTGTAATGACAATGCAAGATGCTGCTTATCTGAAGTGTATTGACTCACAATGTGGTTTAGAATACCCAATAAAGAGTACAAATTTACAATGTGAGAAAGGTCACATGTTAGATGTCAAATACAAAAACAAACCATCTGATAGCCTAAAGGAAGTATTTTACAAAAGACGTAATCCTCAAGGAAGTATTTTCAATGAAAGTGGTGTTTGGAGATTCAGAGAATTGTTAAATTTTTGTCAGATAGATACTGAAAATATTGAAGAATGTTCAAAATATCTAGTATCTCTTGATGGGGCAGAGGGAAGACAATCAAAGCCATATCAGATGTCAAAAGCTGCAAAATTCGTAGGAATCTCAAATGAAAATTTATGGTTGCAGCCTGAAGGATACAATCCAAGTGGTTCTTTCAAAGATAACGGTATGGCCACAGCTGTTACTCATGCAAAAATGATTGGTGCAAAAAGAATTGTTTGTGCATCAACTGGTAATACATCAGCTTCTGCTGGAATGTTTGCTGCAAATGAAGGAATAGAGTGTGATGTCTATATTCCTGCAGGACAAATTGCACCAGGAAAACTTAGTCAAGCATATCAGTTTGGAGCTCAAATCGTAGAAGTTGATGGAAATTTTGATGACGCATTAAAACAATCACTCGAAGATGTGCAAAATAATGGAGGGTATACAGTAAACTCTATCAATCCATTTAGAATAGAAGGACAAAAAACAATCCCGTTTAGAGCATTAGAGTATCTTAATTGGGAATCTCCTGATTGGATTGTTTATCCAGGGGGAGCTTTAGGAAATACCTCAAGTTGTGGAAAAGCATTAATGGAATTGCATGAATGGGGTTGGATTAAAAAAATTCCAAGAATTGCTGTCATAAATTCTGAAGGTGCAAGTACTTTGTCTGATTTGTATAATGGAAAATTTGAAGGTGAGGAACTTAGATGGAATAAAGGTAGACCTAATACTGAATTAATATCTAGATACTATGATCATTTAGATAAAGAAGGATTACGTCCGAAAACTAAAGCTACTGCAATCCAAATTGGCAGACCTACAAATATTTTGAAAGGTTTACGTGCATTAGAATTTACAAACGGTATAGTAACAACTGTTTCAGATTCTGAAATGCTTGATGGAATGTCAGTTGTTGGCCTTAATGGTTTTGATTGTGAGATGGCATCAGGCGCAACAGTAGTAGGAATTAAGAAATTAGTCAATGAGGGCATAATCAAAAAAGACGATGTAGTAGTTGGGAATTCTTACAGGTAGACAAAAAGATGCAATGCTTCCTGTAGATTACCATAACAATCCTGAAAACACATTTGCAAAACCACCAAAAAATTAGGCTCATCTTAATTAATTTAGAACAGTATTGACATCTCAAGAGTTAAATACAATTTTTACTAAAATATTGTAACCAAAAGATGGTGTTAAAAAAATAAATGAATAACGTGTGTTGTTCTAAGAAAATTTTCTGGAGAATATCATGGTAGATTTATGGGTTGAACTTGTAACCTTATCTGTTCTCATTGGACTATCTGGATTTTTTAGTGGTTTAGAAGTTGCTCTGGTTGGAATTAGAAAATCAAAAGTCATTCAACTTTTTCAGGAAGGAAAGAAAGGCTCAAAAGCATTACACAAATTAAAAACAAATCCAAGTTGGATGATGTCAAGTGTAAATCTTGGCAACAACCTTGTAAATGTAGGAGCTTCTGCACTTGCAACAAGTTTAGCAATCAGACTATTTGGAAATGATGGATTAGGAATTGCAGTTGGAGTAATGACATTTTTGATTCTTGTATTTGGTGAAATTACTCCAAAAACATATTGCAATGCAAATTCTACTAAAATTGCACTAAGATATGCTCCAGTACTACTAACATTTAGTTATGTGTTTTATCCAGTTGTAAAATTTTTTGAGATTATTACAAAAGGAGTAGTAAAGTTAACTGGAAGTAGCTATACTCCACCACCAATTACCGAAGAAGACATCATAGGAGTTGTTGATCAAGGATTAGAAGAAAAAGCAATTGAGAAAGAAGAGATGAGATTAGTTTATGGTGCTCTGAAATTTGATGACACAGTAATTCGCGCTGTAATGACTCCTAGAACAAAGATGTTTACACTTAATTCGAAAATGTTGCTTTTTGAGGCATTACCACAAATTAATCAAAGTGGGACATTCGAGAATTCCAATTTATGGCAATACAAAAGACGATATTGTTGGATTTATTCATGCCAGAGATATTCTTAAAGAATTAGAAAAAGACAACAAGATGACAAGTCTAGAACAGATTGCAAGAAAACCTGTTTTTGCTTCTCAAGAAAAGTTGGTGAGTTCTTTGTTAAAGGAGATGCAAGGAAGAAGAACTCACATGGCAATTGTTATTGATGAACATGGTGGTGTGGAAGGTCTTGTTACTCTAGAAGATTTAGTTGAAGAAATTGTAGGTGAGATTGAAGATGAAACAGACATACCTAAACCAGCAGAATATGAAAAAATTGATCAAGACACAATAATTACTAATGGAGATATTGAGATTGATACTATTAATGAAATTTTCAAAACCAAAGTTCCAGAAGGTGATGATTATGCATCACTTAATGGTTTACTGCACGAAAAGCTCCAAGATATTCCACAAGAAGGAGATAAGGTGGAAATAGATGATCTTAGAATAATCGTCGAAAAAGTCTCAAAAAATATTCCTCAAAAAATTAGAATTGAGAGAATTAGAAACTAATCTTTTTTTGCAAAATGTTCTTGTAATTTTTGTTTTTTTTCATTCATATGAAAAATTGATTCTGTATGCTTGAATGCTTCTTCATATGATTTTTCAAATAACATTGCTTGCATAAGCATGTGGTTTTCAGGAATTACAATTCCTGTTTGATCATCAGAATACATCATTTGGACTGTATCACCTATTGAAGTTGTCATGTTAGCATGAATGTGAATCATATTTGTATCTGTAAAATTAAAACCCATATTTTGAGCATAATCTCTAACATCTTTGGTACCCTTTGCAGTCCACAAAGTAGCAACACCAAATTCATTTGTAAAAATTTCATGAATTTCAGAAGGTTTTGGTGCTAAATCCTTGAATCTGATATCAATTATGTGTAAATGCATTTGTCTTGTTGGAACTTTTATTGCTCTAACATAGAGTGGAGCGTCCTTTCCAAAGTACATCTTAACATCATCACCATGATGAGGTTTTTCGCTCATTTCTATACTATCTGAAAGTGTTTTGTCAGTTTGTTCAATATCTGCCCATCTCCTAACAAGAGTCACATCAAAGCGAATCAATCTATCTCCAAACTTGTCACGTAGTGGTTCTAGAATTTTTCCCATTCCAGTTACATTGCAGCTGCCCTGCATTACATGTCGCTTTCCTAGTACAAGTTCATAATTTGATCTAGAGTTAAACAATAAATCAGAAACAGCTTCAGATCCTGTAGCTGATTCCCCTCCTTGATATATGGCCGGAATATTTTTTGGTTCATAGAGGCTCTTTTTATTTTTGTAACCATGCCCACCTGGAGAAGCATCAATTACCAAATCACAGTCATCAAGTGCAGATTCTATAGTTCCAGCAATTTTACAATTTGAAAAATCACCTAGTTTTCTTTCTGGTACATAGACATTCAGACCTCTTGAATTGGCAACTCTACTTTATCATCAGGAGAGTATTTTCCTACACCGATAACTGTAATCTCAGGATCATCTTTAAGAAAAGAAGTGATTCTACTGCCAATGGATCCGTAACCATTAACAAAAATTTTCTTCATAAATCTTGTATGACTGACCCATTTATTTAGATTCACTCAATGAAAATCATCA